>Ga0315282_10009219_pt1 | contig 15729 bp, 15 predicted proteins | sample YL17G07_20_MG_FD_203693 | JGI IMG/M metagenome (GOLD analysis project Ga0315282, IMG submission 203693) | Sediment microbial communities from Yellowstone Lake, YNP, Wyoming, USA - YL17G07_20 | ecosystem: Environmental > Aquatic > Freshwater > Lake > Sediment | place: USA: Wyoming | collected...
CTCCCAAAAGGCGAGCACCTCTCGTTCCATCTCTACGAACCTGCTATGCGGCACGCTCGGCTCCTTTTAAACCTTGCATGCTAACATTTTCATGGCGAGTGGGGAACGATAACAAGCGAATTTCTGCTTGCGGAACCTTCAGCCGCCCTTTCGACCTTCCAGACTCCGCCGACACCGATAAGATTTCTGCCGTCTGCAACAGCGGAGTCCTGTCGATCACAATCCCGCAGAGACCGCAGGTCCAACCTCACAAGATCCATGTCAATGCGTAAATCCGAAGTTTGACAACGAGACACTCAGGTTTTATATAGAGAACGGTTTTTCGGGACGGGTGCCCGAGAAACGACAAACGAAAAGGAGGCTAACAACCATGAGATTGATTCCATATGTTCGGAGATTTGAGGCGCCTGCGCGGATCTGGCCGGAGACTTCCACACTATTTGAGCGGTTTTTCAGCGATCCGTTTTTCTCTCCCTTCACCAGGCCCAGCGAAGGGTGGGTGCCGCCGGTTGATATTCTCGAGAAAGACGGCAATCTGGTTCTTCGCGCCGAGGTTCCCGGCGTCAACGAGAAGGATATCGACCTGAAGCTCGAGGGCAACGTTTTAACACTCAAGGGGGAAAAGAAGCAGGAGCACGAAGAGGAGCACGACAACTACCACCGGATGGAGAGCTTCTACGGCTCGTTCACTCGCTCTTTCACGCTCCCTGACACGGTGGATTGCGATCACATCAAGGCTGATTACAAGAACGGCATTCTGACCGTCACCATACCGCAGAAGCCCGAGGTTCGGCCGCGCGAGATACCGGTCAGCAGCAACTAAGGTGACACCGGCCGACCAGCGCGGGAAGTGGCGAGTTATGAATGGCGAGTGACGAGTGAAAACCAAATCCAAACAGTGGTTCACTCGTCATTCGTCACTCGTCATTCGTCACTCCAACTTGGCCGATAGAGGTAACGATGATCCGATTGGACAAGCTTACAATCAAGGGGCAGGAGGCATTGCAGGCCGCCCAGAGTCTGGCCGAGACGTTGGCGCACCCTCAATTGGAGCCGGAGCATCTCCTTGACGCTCTGATTCAGCAACAGGAGGGCATCGTTGCTCCGCTATTGCGCAAGCTCGGCACGGCTCCGGAAGGCCTGCACACGGAACTTCAGAAGCACTTCTCCTCGCAGCCAAAGGTTCAAGGGGGCCAACTTGCTTTATCCCCAAGGCTCGACGCCGTCTTTCGCCTGGCGCAGACCGAGGCAGACCAGTTCAAGGACGAGTATATCTCCACCGAGCACCTGCTGCTGGCACTGGCAGCAGAGGATGGTCTCGCGGGCCGCCTGCTGCGCGGGCAGGGCGCGAATCGTTCCGAAATCCTGAAGGTCCTGGTTACGATCCGCGGCAGCCAGCGTGTAACAGACCCGAACGCAGAAGAGAGGTACCAGGCGCTCAAGCGATATGCGCGCGACTTGACGGATCTCGCCAGGCGGGGAAAGCTGGATCCAGTCATCGGGCGGGACGATGAAATCCGCAGGGTGATGCAGGTGTTGTCACGCCGAACCAAGAATAATCCGGTTCTGATCGGCGAGCCGGGCGTCGGCAAGACGGCGATCGTGGAAGGACTCGCTCAGCGCATCATTGCCGGAGACGTCCCCGAGACGCTCAAGAAGAAGCAGATGGTGGCTCTGGATCTCGGAGCCATGCTCGCCGGGTCCAAGTATCGAGGTGAATTCGAGGACCGTCTCAAAGCCGTATTGCGCGAGATCGAAGATTCAGACGGCTCCATTGTTCTCTTCATCGATGAGTTGCACACTCTGGTCGGGGCGGGCGCGGCGGAAGGGGCTATCGACGCCTCCAACATGCTCAAGCCCGCGTTGGCCCGCGGCGATCTCCGCTGCATCGGCGCGACCACGCTCAGTGAGTATAAAAAACACGTAGAAAAGGACGCGGCGCTCGAACGCCGTTTCCAGCCAATCTACGTCGGCGAGCCGTCGGTTGAGGATACGATCGCCATCCTGCGCGGGCTCAAGGAGAAATACGAGGTGCACCACGGCGTGCGCATCACCGATTCCGCGCTGGTGGCCGCCGCCGCTTTGTCTCATCGTTACATCGCGGACCGATTCCTTCCCGACAAGGCAGTCGACCTCGTCGATGAGGCGGCTTCGCGCCTGCGCATGGAAATCGACAGCATGCCGGTGGAGATCGACGAGGTGGAGCGACGCATTACCCAGCTTGAAATTGAGCGCCAGGCGCTGTCTAAGGAAAAAGACAAGGCCTCCAGAGAACGTCTCGACAACCTCAATGCCGAGTTGACCGAGCTGCGTGAGAAGAGCGCCCAAATGAAGCTTCACTGGCAGCAGGAACGGGAGATCATCGGATCCATCCGCGCATCGAAGGAGCGGATCGAGCAGGTGAAGGCGGAAGGACAGCAGGCAGAGCGAAGCGGCAATCTCGGCAGGGCTGCCGAGCTGCGCTACGGCACGCTGGTCCAGTTGGAAAAAGAACTCTCCGAACAGAATACACGCCTGGGACGGCTGCAGGCCGGGCAGAAGTTTCTGAAAGAGGAGGTCGACGAAGAAGACATCGCCGAAGTCGTCGCCAAGTGGACCGGCATACCGGTAAGCAAGATGCTCGAAGGCGAGCTTCAGAAACTGGTGCACATGGAAGACCGCCTGCGAACGCGGGTGCTCGGGCAGGATGCGGCACTGGCGGCAGTCTCCAACGCCATCCGGCGCGCTCGTGCCGGCCTGCAGGATGCCAAGAGACCGATGGGTTCCTTCATCTTCCTTGGTCCGACCGGCGTCGGCAAGACCGAACTGGCGCGCGCCCTGGCCGAGTTTTTGTTCGATGACGAGCGGGCCATGGTCCGCATCGATATGTCCGAATACATGGAGAAGCACTCGGTTGCACGGCTCATTGGAGCGCCCCCGGGTTACGTCGGCTATGAAGAAGGGGGTTACCTGACGGAGTCGGTTCGGCGCCGGCCCTACGCGGTCATCCTATTCGATGAAATCGAGAAGGCCCATCCGGACGTTTTCAACATCCTCCTTCAGATCCTTGACGATGGACGTCTCACGGATGGAAAAGGAAGAACTGTCGATTTCAAGAACACAGTCATCATCATGACGTCAAACATAGGGAGCCAATGGATCAGCAAGGCATCGGGAGATCTCGACGCGGCTATCCCCGAGGTCATGGAGAACCTGAGGCAAACCTTCCGTCCGGAGTTTCTCAATCGGATCGACGATGTGATTGTCTTCCGAAGGCTGACGCCCGAACTGATCGAGGGTATCGTGCGCCTCCAGGTTGCGGTTCTCGAGAAAATGTTGGCGCAAAAGGACCTGAAGCTTGAAGTCAAGCCGGCTGCCATCAAGATGCTGGCCAAGGAAGGATACGATCCGGTGTACGGAGCAAGACCCCTCAAGCGCCTTATCCAAAAGAAGATTCAGGACCGGCTGGCAATGATGCTCCTTGAGGGCGCGATCCGGCCCGGAGAAACGATTCGCATCGATGCGGATTCGAGGACGGGCGAACTGTCGTTCGCCGCTGCCCCCGTGGCGGCCGCATGAATCCCGGTGACGGCCACCGAACTACCCGTAGGACGTTGCATCCGCGCAAGACCAATCGGGCACTTCGAGGCTTCTCACCGGATTTCGTTGCGACTGCTGCCGTGTGGTAAAATAAAGGCCATTATGATCAACAATTTCAAAACAGTGCTGCTGTTGGGTCTCCTGACTGGGATCATTCTGTTCCTTGGGAGCCTGTGGGGTGAGCAAGGGCTCGCCATAGCTTTGATTTTTTCTGTGCTGATGAACTTCGGCAGCTATTTCTTCTCCGATAAGATCGCGCTGAGTATTTACAGAGCCAAACCAATCAGCCGAGAAGAAGCCCCGCGCTTGTATGCCATACTCGAGTTCCTGTGCAGCCGAAGCGGCCTGCCGACGCCCAAGGTGTATCTCATCCCAACGGATTCTCCGAACGCCTTCGCGACCGGCCGCAACCCCGCGCACGCATCCGTGGCAGTTACCCAGGGCGCGCTGCGTCTCTTGAGCGAGGACGAGCTGCAAGGGGTTCTGGCTCATGAAATGTCGCACGTCAAAAACCGCGACATCCTGACCAGCAGCATTGCCGCAACGATCGCCGGCGTCATCATGTATCTTTCGCATCTGGCGCGGTTCGCGATGATCTTCGGCGGCGGCTCCCACGACCGGGAGAGAGGCGGCGGAGCCTTGGGTGGTCTCGTCACCATCATTGTAGCGCCGATTGCCGCCCTGCTCATCCAGCTCTGGATCTCGCGCACGCGCGAGTACGAAGCGGACCGCAGCGGCGCCCAAATGGCAGGGAACCCTTATGGGCTGGCTTCCGCACTGCAGAAGCTGGAGAACTACTCGAAGCGGCTCCCGATGGAAGCGTCGCCAAGTACGGCGCACATGTTTATCGTGCATCCGTTCTCGGGCGGCGGACTCATGAGTCTCTTCAGCACTCACCCGCCGATTCAAAAGCGAATCGGACGCCTTCTGGGCCGAAATTCCTAAAGAGCAGGCCGCGCTCAGCAATCTCAATTGCAGGTCGAGCCTGGGTCCCTGGCCTTGCACTAAGATCGGACCGCCACAGGAGCAGAACGTTTGTGGACAGCAGGAAGATTCCCATCAATGCAAATGAGCCGGCGTCGCCGCCGGCCGACGCCGCCCAAGAACCCGTGCAGTTTCGCGTCGTCGACAAGCGGCATTTTGCCCAGGGGGATGCCGGCGAATCCGTCGCCGGCGCAGCAGAGGAGAAACCTCGTTACCCGACGTTCGTGGAAGAACTGATGGCGAGGGTGGCCGAGACTGAACGGCGCTTCAAGGAGAAAGTAGCTCACATAGACCAGGAGATGGCTCGGACGAACGCCCGCCTCGAAGCGGATTACGAGCGCAAGCTGGCGCTGGCTAAGCAGCATTTGCTGTTGCCCTTTCTCGATGTGCTCGACAACCTGGAGCGAGCACTTCGGGCCGCGTCTGTTAGTGGAGGCAACGAGGACTTGCTCGAAGGCCTGAAGATGACTATCGAGCTTTTCATAGCAAGACTGCGAACGCACGCAGTTGAACCCATCGAGGTCTTGAATCAACCCTTCGATCCGAACCTGAGCCAGGCAGTGGGTGTGGTTCCTGTTGCCGACCTGGCTAAGGACGGCTGCGTCGTCGAGGAGGTTCTCCGAGGCTATCGCATTGGAAGTGCTTTGCTCAGGCCGGCGCATGTGCGCGTGGGCCAGTATCAGCGGGAGCAGAACAGTTCCACGAGTCTGTGATCCGTTCTTCGCCAGCAGCGCAAAATGGGATTACTGCTTTTCGTTCACTCTCACCGAATCAGATAATTCGTGCCGTTCCAATAAAGCAGGAGTGGTATGCCTGCAGTGTTCAGTTCAGCCAAGGCCGGTTCCTTGGCGAGGATGGCTGCGTATTCCTTGGAATCTCGGGTAATCTCGCGCACCGGAGCCTCGCTGTGGGAGGCGCACTCGGCGTCCACCCAATAGTTCGCGGTCTTGTAGAACCTTCGATCGCCGACTTTCTTCGCAGCGTCAGCAGCTGTCCCCCCGCCCTTTCCGGCGGCCGCCTGTCTCGCCGCCACCAAACGCATTTCTGCAACCACCTGCTGCTCGAGTCCCACAAATTGGATACCAGGCATCTGCCTTTGGATGCTTCCAGCTCCAGCCCGCGCCGCCACGGTTTCTGTGCGTCCTTGAGTCACGAGGTTGGCGATTGCGGGACGTCCGCCAGCTATCTTCATCTTCAGCGCCTCGGCGTCAAGTTGTGCCTGCACGGGTTTCGGCACCTCCTCCACCGGTTCGGCTGCGGCAGCCTGTTTGGTCCCGCCTGCACCGGCAGATACCTGAGAGGGCACAACCTTTGCAGCAAGAAGCTCCGTAGGAACGGTAGCGGCCGCAGGAATGCCCCCCGGTTGCGAAGGTTGACTTGCAGCCTGTGATCGGGCCGGGGCCTGCGTTGCGCGCGGTGGCGGGCCCGCGGCAGCACTAGCACTGACCGAAGCAGAGGTTCCGCTTCCCTCCGGAGAGACAAGCTTGGCTTCAGCTCCTCCCGACACGCTTCCTCTGGGCTCCAGGTGAGCAATCTGGGGCGTTGGCTGAAGCCGGCGTGACTCTCTGGTGGCCTGAAACAAAAGCATCCCGACAATCAATAGGACCGCCGCGCCCAGAGCAAAACGGATCGGCGAAGAGCGGTAGACGAATCTCTGCGGTTCGACCGCTCGACTGCCGGCGGCACCGGCACTCTCCTCCGCCAACTGCAGGGAGAGGGCCAGCTTCTCCTGGCAGGCGACGCAGTTGGAAGCATGCTCCTCGAAGCGCACCGCCTCTTTGGAGGTCAAGCGTCCCTCCAGGTAAGCGGCAAGCTCGTTTGCTTCGGGGCAGGCCCCCTGTGCATCGGCCCGTCTCCGGACCAGGATGTGTCGAATGGCTTTCTCCACAAATGGGTATCTCATGGCTCACCTTAGTCAATGACGATCACGCCGTCCCGCCTTGCACTTTCTTTCGGGGCTGCGCTTTCGCCTGCGAGAGCTGCTGCATGGACTCAAGCAATGGGGCCTCGGTCTCAGAAACCCAATGCCACAGGGATCCAAGCTCCCGGGCGGTGAGTCCGTGCGTCGTGCGCAAGCGGCGCTCAACTCGTTTACGCACCCCCCGACGCAGTCGCTCCAGCCAGCGCGATGCTGTGGCTTCGTGAACGCCGAACTGGAGGCCGATCGCCTTGAGGGAGATGCCTTGAACGTGATAGAGGCTCAAAAGGAGCCGGTCACGTGCCGGCAGGCGCGAGATTTCCTCCTCCAACGCCTGCCCCAGAATGGGGCCCCAACGCGCATCGAGGCGCTCCTCAGCTCCGGCCACTGAGATGGAAGCCTGGAGGTCGGGAGAGCGACCCTGTTCCACCAGCTCATCGAACGAAACCTGCTTGCGGTTCCGCCGGAAGAGATCGATCGCGGCGTGGGAGACCGAGGCCCGCAGCCAGCCCGCGAGCGAGCCGCGGCCGTTATAGCTTCCGAGCTTTCCCTGCGAGGCGGAACTTTCCTGTAGTGCGAGGGCGTTGGCGCCTTGTCTCTCCTGCCCCGCGTTGTCGGCTGCGGCGGCGCCTCCACCGAGCAAGTCGGCTGTGATCTCTTGGGCAAGGTCCTCGCTTGCATCGAAGTTCTTGCAGGCGCGCGCGGCGAAAATCCGGAGCAAAGCCAAGTAATCATCGGCAAAACACTCCCAGGCAATGCGGTCGCCCCGCGCACAAGCCAGTGCCAAAAAAAGGTCCTCGTGGTGCAGCTGCCGAAACAGCGACAAGCAGGCCGGGCAGGCCTGGGGACTGCCGGCCTCCAGACCGCCCGCAGGAGCATCTGAGTGCTCTGGATGGCCGGCCATCACGATCTCGTCGAGGCGCGCGCAGAAGGGGGCGAAAGGCAGACTGATCGTCGGGTAACGGCGCTGGCAGCGCTCAAAAACCTCACGTGCTTCCTGGCGTGTCTCGAATCGCAGCATGCAAGTCCGCTTCTCTCGGTCAGTATGTGCAATATTGTACACGACCCAGGCGGCCGGTCGTTCATAATCCAGCGCCGCATCTCTCCCGGCCGCGATCACACCGTCCGTGATACCAACTGTGAGAGTTGGCAATTCAGATATTGGTGCGCGCCCCTTGGAGCGATGCCGTCGCATCCTAAAAACGAACCACGAAGACCCCAAAGACCTCGAAGAACCGAGAGCTAAGCAGGCTTTGGCTGCGCCGGAGGCGATTCCGCAGCTGCGCTGCGGCACCTACTCCTGGCGCGGGCATCGGGGACAAGCACATGGGGGAGAGGCATTCGGACGATTGGCATGCAGTGCCTGAATCGCTGTGCGGGAGCGATTGCAATCCTGGTTCAGACCCCTGTGTGGTAACATTTCGAATCCAGGTTCCAGGAAAGGTACGCGATGCGCGATGTCCATTAGGATTTTGACCAGGAACATCAACGTTCCCAACCTCACGAATATCGACGTCTACGAATCGCTGGGCGGCTACCAGGGCCTGCGCAAGGCGCTGAGTGAATATCGTCCTGCTGAGATCACCGACATCGTAAAGAAGTCCGGCTTGCGCGGGCGCGGCGGCGCGGGCTTCCCGACGGGGATGAAATGGGGGTTCGTGCCGAAGAACTCAGGCAAGCCCGTCTACCTGGTTGCAAACGGCGATGAAAGCGAGCCGGGTACCTTCAAAGATCGCGTCATTATCGAAAAGGATCCGCACCAGCTAATCGAAGGGACGATCATCTCCGCCTACGCTCTGCAGTGCCGTCAAGCATTCATCTTCCTTCGCGGGGAGTTTTTCTACGGGGCCCGGGTTATCCAGAAGGCCCTGGCGGAAGCTTACGAGAAAGGCTATCTGGGCAAGAACATTCTTGGATCCGGTTACGACTTGGAGATTATTCTGCACAGGGGAGCCGGCGCTTATATCTGTGGCGAAGAGACGGCTCTGCTCGAGTCAATCGAGGGCAAACGCGGGCACCCGAGGCTCAAGCCACCCTTCCCGGCCGTGGTAGGGTTGTACCAATGCCCGACCATCATCAACAATGTCGAGACTCTGGCAAACATTCCACACATCATCAACAACGGCGCCGATTGGTTTGCCGGCATCGGCACAGAACGCAACACCGGCACGCGGCTCTTCGCCGTCAGCGGTCATGTCAAGAATCCAGGCGTGTATGAGTTTCCGATGGGCATCGCTCTGCGCGAGCTCATCTATGACCACTGCGGCGGCATCAGGAACGGGCGCAAGCTCAAGGCTGTAGTCCCCGGCGGGACCTCTGTGCCGGTTCTGACTGCAGACCAAGTCGACGTGCGCCTGGACTTCGACTCAGTGGCCAAGGCGGGCAGCATGCTCGGCTCTGCCGGCGTGATCGTGATGGACGAAACTACCTGCATGGTGAAGGCGGCGCGCCGCATTGCAAGGTTCTATGCCGAGGAATCATGCGGGCAGTGCACCCAGTGCCGGGAAGGAACCGAGTGGCTCTACCAGATCCTGACGCGCATCGAGAACGGCGGCGGCAGGCCCGGCGAGCTGGAGATCCTGCTGGACATTTGCGCCAACATGAAGGGGACCACGATCTGTCCTCTTTCCGACGCGGCGGCCATGCCGGTCGAGAGTTACGTCCGCAAGTTCCACGGCGAGTTTGCGGCACACATCGAGGAGCGCCGCTGCATCGTAGCCTGAACCTCCTGCACCTCTGCAGGCACAAGGGCACGGTGAGGATGCACCATGAGCAGACCGGGGTTCTTGATCGACGGCCGGTTCCGGCTTCACGACCCGGGCAGTTACCACCCAGAGTCTCCGAACCGATTGCTCTACATCCAGCAGGCACTCGATGCTTTCAGAGCCGCAGAGCGGTGGCGGGAAATCGAAGCTCGCCCGGCGACACCCAAACAACTCGAACTCATTCACAGTCGGGCTTACATCGAAGGCGTCCAACAGGCTGCGCAACACGCCCCATGCTACCTGGACCCGGACACTCCGGTTTGCTCCGATAGTTATGACATCGCGCTGCTGGCTGCGGGAAGCATACTGGCATGTGTGGACGCGATCTGCAACGGAGAGGTGGATCGCGCGTTCGCGTTCGTTCGTCCCCCAGGGCATCACGCGGAGCCTGACAAGACCATGGGCTTCTGCTTATTCAATAACATCGCGCTCGGCGCCGCCCATCTCAGGTCGGAGCACAAGCTCGACCGGGTGGCCATCGTCGACATCGACCTCCATCACGGCAATGGCACTCAGGCAATCTTTTACGACGATCCGCACGTGCTCTACATCTCCACCCACCAGTACCCCTACTATCCGGGCACGGGTGCTCTCACTGAACTCGGGATCCGGAATGGCCGAGGGTACACGATTAATTTTCCGCTGCCGGCGGGAGCAGGAGACAGCGTCTTCGTGCCGATCTACGCAAGGATCGTACCTGCCATCCTCGAGCAATTCCGGCCTCAGTTCATCCTGGTTTCCGCCGGTTTCGATGCTCTGTTGAGCGACCCGCTGGGCGGGCTTGCTGTGAGCGCCGCAGGCTACGCGTCCGTGGCCGCTTCGCTGCTGAAGGCAGCCGACAAGTGCTGCAGCGGCAGGATCTGTTTCGTGCTCGAAGGCGGATACAGCCCGACAGGGCTCCAGGAATGTACCACAGCCATTATGACCGAAATGGAATCGGATAACCCGAAAGAGCTGGCATTTCCCGGTGATTCTATTTTCAGCGCGATATCGCGTGAAGCCGGGGAATTGCTCGGAGACCAATGGAAGTGGTAATTACATATATACGGTGTCAGGTCTGGAAAATTTCATTTTTCACTCAGGTTTGCTCCCCATCCCTAGTAGATCCTGAAAAATGAGATTTTCCAGACCTGACACATGGAGGGATGATCATGATCAGAGAGCCGGCGGTTGCAGGTCAGTTCTATCCAGCAAATCCGGAAAGCCTGCGCAAGAGCATCGGTGCCTATCTGGGTCCAAGCGAACCCTCGCTCGACGCCAAAGGGATCGTCGCGCCGCACGCAGGATACATGTATTCCGGCGCGGTTGCCGGTGCCGTCTACGCTGCCGTTCGGCTGCCCAAGCGATTTATCATTCTCGGACCCAACCACACAGGGAGAGGCGTCGCGCTTTCTTTGCATCCTCCAGGACAATGGCGCACTCCGCTCGGGCTGGCCGGCATCGACGAAGAGCTTACCAGGCACCTCACGCGGGAGTGCAGCCTGTTGGTCGAGGACGCAGACGCCCACGCGCGCGAGCACTCTATCGAGGTCCAAATTCCTTTTCTCCAGTTGCGGGCCGATGCCCCCAGCTTTGCCGCGATTTGCGTCGGCACGGCGGACTACGCTTCGCTCGAAACGCTGGGACACGCGTTGGGCCGCGTCGTCAAGTCGATGCCCGATCCTGTGCTCCTGGTCGCCAGCTCCGACATGAGCCACTACGAGCCCGCCGATGTTGCGTCCCGGAAGGATCGCTTCGCGATTGAAAAGATCGTAGATGTGGACCCGCTGGGACTATATCGAACCATTTTCGAAAAGGACGTGAGTATGTGCGGCTTCGCTCCCGCCGTGGCGTTGCTCGTCGCGTGCCGCGACCTGGGCGCGTCTGCAGGGCAATTGGTCCGCTACGCCAATTCAGGCGACATCAGCGGCGACTTCGACCGCGTGGTGGGATACGCCGGCATGGCGGTCTGCTAGGAAATCCGGGGTGTCCCACACGTTCACCTGGTTTTTTTATAAGTCACTCCTCAGTAGACCAGGAAACGTGTGGAACGTCCCGGAATTAAGTGCGTGTATTCGGGTCTTCGTGGGACCCACTATCCCGCTTTCTCGAGCAGGACTTCATTGATAATGGTCTGATAGCCTACACATCGTTTTCGAGCTTCTTTGCGTGCCCAAGCTATGATTTTAGGATGCAACCGAATCGATGTGGGTTGATATTTTTCCAACTCTGATTTTGAGGGCCGGCCACGGGGAGGACGCGGCATACCGGTCTTGGCCTCGATTGCTTTTCGAGCGGCGGCTACTTCCCGCTTCGTGATGCGCCTCGCCTCTTCAAAGGGAAATTCTTTTGAATTCTTCATACCTGCTCCTCTCATGCCGGCTGGCCCGCCGCGCGCTTATAATGCGGTAAATTTGTCCCCGGCACCGCCTGGTGAACACCACCACGAGCACCCCCCGGTATGATTCACCGATCAACCACTCCCGGATTTCTTCCGAGGTGGAGTGCTTTTAATCGGGAGCGATCAGGGCATACGGGTCATCGAAGGCAGTAATCGCCTTCTCAAAATCGATCCCGTGTTTGTCGAAGTTGCGACGAGCCTTTCCGGCATCCCACTCGAATTCCACATTTATAGTATATACTGAAAATCTTCGCAATCAAGGATAATTGGGAAGGACAACTCTAATGCCCCAGCATGGGAGTGACTGTAGGTCGGGCAGTTCGTTTATGCGACCTACGGTGCACTGTTGTCTCGCCTTTCCCGCACGCCCGTAACCGACGATCGCCTTCTTGATCTCCAGCGACCAATACCCAAAGACAGGTTTGCCAGCGTCCCCGGTTTCCCAAGGTAAAGAGCTGGAAAAACAGACCAAAGAACGGCCTGCAACGTCGCTGAAAAATCTCATCCGAACCTGGTTGTTCTTCTCGTGTCGCAAGTTCTCGCGGGCAGCCTACAAATTCCACACCGGCAGGTGAGCCCACTTCGTGTAAAATGCTTTGGGAGAACGAGGATTATGATCAAAACTTTTGAGGCCGTGGTTGACGATCGAGGCAATGTAAAGCTGCTGGAGCCAGTGCATCTGAAGTCCGGTCGCCGGGCATTCGTCCTGATTCTGGACGAACCGGCAGATCACGACAACGGGACAGCGCTCCTGAGTGAAGCAGCACTTTCCGACTGGACGAAGCCCGAGGAGGATGCTGCGTGGTCACACCTGCAGTCGGCAAAGTGATCCTCGTGCCTTTCCCATTTTCCGATCTCTCGGAATCGAAGCTTCGGCCGGCTCTCGTCCTGGCGGACGCAGGACGCGACGACTGGATTCTGTGTCAGATCACAAGCAAACCGTACGGGGATCAGCACGCCGTCAGCATTACGGATGAGAGCTTTATGTCCGGTTCGCTCAGGGTCGCCAGTTTTGCACGACCAGGGAAGCTGTTTACCGCGAGTTCAGGCTTCGTCCTCGGTGAAGTCGGCATGCTTGAACCGGCGGCAACTCATCGTGTCCTTGAAGCAATCATAGAAATGTTGCGGAAAGAGGATCCGGCCGAAGGCCGATAAAGCTCGCCCTTGGGGATTCCCCTGCTCTGCCAGCTCCCCGTTTCCATCCTATAAGACCTGGAAGACCTGGAGACCTGGACACCCATAAAACCTGGAAAACCTGGACACCCATTTTTCTGCGCATTTTTTCTTGGCACTTTTCATGGGTCGGCAGTTAGAGGTATTCGAGGAGGTGACCGATGGGTTTGCCGCGCAGCCATTACGTCCAGGAAGGCCAGGAAGGAGTGTATCACTGCTACAGCCGGTGCGTCCGCCGCGCCTTTCTCTTCGGATTCGACGCGCTCACACGCCGGGACTTCTCCCACCGCAAGGCATGGCTGGTCGACAGGTTGCGCCATCTCGCGTCGATCTTTGCCATCGAAGTCTGCGCTTACGCGGTCATGATCACTCACTACCACAGCGTTCTGCGCACCCGGCCCGACCTCGCCGCCCTCTGGTCCGACCGCGAAGTCGCCACCCGCTGGCTGACCCTCTTCCCTCGGCATCGGGATGTACAGGGCGTCCCGTTGCCGCCCACCGAGAAAGAAATCCGGGCGCTGACAGACCTTCCCGGCCGCATCGCGCAGTTGCGCAAACGCCTCTGCAGTCTGAGCTGGCTCATGGGCCGGCTGAACGAATTCATCGCCCGGGCGGCAAACAAGGAGGATCAGGTCAAGGGCCGGTTCTGGGAGTCGAGGTTCAAATGCCAGGCGCTGCTCGACGAAGCGGCCATCGCCGCTTGCATGGCTTATGTGGACCTGAATCCGATCCGGGCCGGTGTGGCGGAAACTCCCGAAGACAGCGACTTCACGAGCATTCAGGAACGCATCCGCGCCTGGGGGAAAAAAATGGCAAAGACGGACTCCGCTCCCAGCGAGATGACGGCGCAGGCGATGCCCTCGGGATCTATCGACACGTGCACCCCGTTGCCGGAACAGGCCGGGCAAGTCCCGGAGGCCAATCCCGACAGCTTCTCTGTTTTGACGCGTCCCCGGGAGGTATGGCTGTGCCCGATTCAACCAGAACCCGGGCGACGCGGGATACTCGGGATGACCACGGCCGAATACATTGATCTGGTGGACAGGTCGGGACGGATGATGCGGCCGGGCAAACAGGGCGCCATCGACTCCGAGCTGGAGCCGATCCTGCTGCGCATCGGGGCCAATCCGGATGCCTGGCTTGACACGGTCTCCCGCTTCGGACCGAAATTCCGGCTCGCCGCCGGGCTGGCTTCCAGTCTGCGCAGTTTCGCAGAGCGACTCGGCAGGCGCTGGTTCCAGGGCGCCGCGACGGCTCGCATCGCCTTTGGACCCACACGGCCGCAATTGGCCTGACAAGAAGCGAACCCGAAAGCGGAGTCTTCCTAAGATCTGCATCTATCGTCAATCCGTCTCACGACTTTCGGTCCCTGGTTGAACAGGGTTGTCGATATCCCTGCGCCGAGAATCCTACCGGTCTGCCCCAAACAAAACGGTCTCGCCCTGTCGTCACCATTCCTTCCAGGATCCTCGAGCGAGTGGACGCCACCGCTGAGGCACTCGAACAGTGATAACCAGCGCGCGCGGGCGTTCAAAGATCACCGGAACGCAGAAGTATCTAAGAGTGCTGTGATTGGTCGGCGGGTGTCCAGGTCTTCCCGTGATCGTTCCAATTCATCGAGACGACAATGCCGAAGAAACTGCTAAGTGTGGGTATGGACGGGATGCCGTTTGCGCAGATTGGCGAACAAGTCCTCTGATTGCTTGCCGGTGACCTGCAGCCAAAGAGCATCGGAGCAAAAATCAAGTTCGCCGGGCCACGTCAGGATTCGGCCTTTTCCTCCGATGGCGACGCGGCGAAAGAACGTATAGTCGCTCCACGGCGCAAAAACTCCTTTGCCTGCATGCGCCGAAAGATCCACTTCCCCCTCGGTACCATCTTCGAAGCGCAGCCAGGCGCGATATCCGTCAAGCACTTTAGCAGCCACAATCTTTGTCATGGCAAACATGATAACACGTTTCTCCACAACAAAATCGGGGAAACGGGGAAACAGGGGAGCGGTTTTTGACACCCAAAAATCCTTGTATAGCGAATCATGGGTGTCCAGGACTTCCGCTACTATTCACCAGGAGTACGGAGTAGGGCTTGGCAGCCTCCGTCGAGGGAGATCGTCGGTCGGTAAGCGCCGCGTTGGCTTGAATCTCAAAGTTTGCATCCATCGGGCCGATCAGCGTCAACCCGTACTGCGGCAAATCTCGCGTCTGGATCCGTGTTGACGCCAAACACAGGCCGGTTAGAAGCAAGGCTATGACTGAAACCACAGCAACTGCAAATGTTACATGGGCTGATGCAGGTTTCATGAGGGTCCCCCTCGATGTCAGTGAACTTTGGGATAGTCAAATAATTCTGTGTCTGAGACTGTGCCGCTGTCGACTTCACAGATGAGGTATTCGAATGTTGCTGCTCTCCCACGCCGTGGCTCAACCCTTCCGGAGAGCGATGTCCGCCCCTGGAAACCGGGGACGCTCACCTGTTTTGCGTTTACTGATCGATCGGGGTCGCGTTTCCTGAATCCTAAAACAGGTGAGCGTCCCCAGTTTCCCAAAACAGGTGAGCGTCCCCGGTTTCCGGTAGAAGTGTTTATACGTCATAGTTCTTTGAAGCTGCCGGTCCGGTAATGGGGGGGCCTAGCTTCAATCCAACTCTGTGCAAATCGAAAGTATAACTTTCTTTATACACAAAAGTGCTGTACCATCATCCCATGATCACTCGAGACATCACCCAAGAACTGGTTCGATCCGCCACGGAGTATCCCGTGGTGACCATCCTTGGGCCGCGCCAGTCGGGGAAGACCACCTTGACCCGCATGACGTTCCCGGACAGGCCGTACTTCTCCCTGGAAGACCCGGATGTCCGCATGGCGGCTGAGGCGGATCCACGGAGCTTCCTCGCGCAGATGGAAAACGGCGGCGTCCTTGACGAGGTGCATC
>Ga0315282_10009220_pt1 | contig 15728 bp, 14 predicted proteins | sample YL17G07_20_MG_FD_203693 | JGI IMG/M metagenome (GOLD analysis project Ga0315282, IMG submission 203693) | Sediment microbial communities from Yellowstone Lake, YNP, Wyoming, USA - YL17G07_20 | ecosystem: Environmental > Aquatic > Freshwater > Lake > Sediment | place: USA: Wyoming | collected...
TTTATGGGATATTAACCACGGCATTTGTTTGGGTATTTGGATTATTAATGATTCATTTGGCATTATTTGCCGGTGCCAAAGGGATGGGAATAAAATTCGATGAGATTATGTCCTTAACAGGAATATCTTGTTGCTCGATAACACCACCTGCTGATGCTTCTATTACCTACAAGATTTCAGCATTTATTATGATGGTATGGTTAGTCTTGGTGATAGGTTTGATTATTTCTTATGCTATATCATATTGTTTCTCGGCTTCTACAATAATATACCTATTATTAAGGAAAAAGGTTGATGATATTGAAATGACTGAGATTTATACTGAAGAATCTCAGGCAAGTGATTTAACCTCTGTCCCTCAACCAAGCTCTACACCAACGACAGAAACTCCGCAACAGAGTTCTACAGAGGGTACGTCTTCTTCAACGCCGTCATCAACATAAAGACTGAAATTTAAGTGTTACTGGTCATTTTAGTCTCCCCGTGTTTTATCTGCCTTTCAGGGGACAAGTGTATATAAACGATGAATCGGCACACGAAAATAAGTGTTTTTGTAATCATCTCTTTGACTATTTTCATTTTTGGCATTTCACAGGTATATGGTTTGACTTCTGGTGAAAAGAAGAAGATTGAACAACTTATAGAAGACAATAAATTACCCGAAGCGCAAAAACTACTCCAAAAACTTATACAAGAAAACCCGTTAGATGCAGATGTGCATTATAAATTGGGTGAAGTCTATCAATCACTCGGGGAAACAGATACGGCTCAGCAAGAATTCCAGACAGCACTCTCTATTGACTATCTTTATTATGACGCTTATTACGATATTTGGAAATATCAGTGGGATAATATTAAAGACGAATCCGACAAGAATAAACTCAAATCTGAGATAGAGGAAAAACTCACTTCAATGCTGGAGTTAAAAACACCGACCGATAAATTGTATGCCATGGCTTTTTTTATCTACGATATGTTAAAGAACAAGGAAAAACGGGACCAGATGCGAAAGAGATTGCTCAAGGAATATCCCGAGAGTGAATTAATTGAAAATGTGGGGCAACAGGCATTTGAGAATATACTTGAGGAATCAGACCGTTCTAAACGAGTCCCTCTTGCTGAAAACTATATCAACGATTTCCCAACACATTCTATGACCGAAAGTGCATATTGGATAGTATTGGGTTATTACTGGAAGGATTCACCTAACAAGGACAAAATCAAAGAATATACTGCTCGTTGGATAGAACAAACTCCCAAATCTCCAATAGCCTTACGTGTTTCTGCGCGGGTTTTAAGCGAGATGGATATAGAACTTGATAATGCAGTAAGGTGGGCACAAAAGTGCGTTAAGTTAGTGCGCACAGACAGTTCAGAAAAACCAGAGTGGTATTATGAATGGCAATGTCCTAATGATGTTAGACTATTTGAATCTCTTGATACATTAGGTTGGGTTTATTTTAAGAAAGGCGATTATGCTAATGCGGAAAAATATCTATCCGAGGCATTAGCACATTTTAATTTTGATAACCGTATCTGGTTCCATCTGGGTAAATTGTATGAAAAGCAATCAAAGCCGATGATGGAAGTATTTAGAACCTATGTTCAGGCTCTTATCTCTCGTGATGATATTCCGGAAATAGCTGATTCAATCAAAAATCTATATAAGAAAACCTATCCCGAGATTTCTGACGAGACGCTTAAGGTATTATACAAAAATCTTTATCAGACCTTTGCTGATTCCGAAGGGTTACCATTTTTTAGAGATATAACGGTAGAAGCAGGATTGGATAAATCCTTTGGCCGTCGTGTTGCCTGGGGTGATTATAATAATGATGGCTATCAGGATATACTGTTTGATGGCTCTCGTCTGTGGCGTAATAATGGTAACGGAACTTTTACGGAAGTGACTAAAGAATCTGATATTACCTGTACCTATGGGGGTGGTATCTGGGCTGATTATAATAACGATGGCTATCTTGATTTCTTTTCGGCAGGTGCTTCTGATGCACTGTGGCGTAATAATGGTAACGGGACATTTACCAATGTAACCTCGGGAATAAACTCTAAATTAAGCGATGGTTATCCGACCGAGGGCGCTGGCTGGGGCGATTACAACCACGATGGCTTTGTTGATTTGTATGTGGCAAACTATGAACAACCGTTTGCTGTGGGGACCCCGGATTTCCTGTGGGAAAATATTCGGGGTAAAGTATTTAAGGATGTAACTGCTGAAGCCAAAATCACTCCGCCAAAAAATAGATGCGGTAGAGGTGTCAGTTGGGCTGATTATAATAATGACGGGTTACTTGATATATTCGTTTCTAATTACCGCCTTAATCCTAATTTCCTGTGGCAAAATAATGGAGATGGCACATTTACTAATGTTGCCAAAGAGGTGGGCGTGGAAGGTATTCAAGTAAAAGGTTGTTACGGACATACTATTGGTTCTGATTGGGGTGATTATGATAATGATGGTAATCTTGATTTATTTCAGGCAAACCTTGCACACCCGCGTTACATCACATTTTCTAATATGAGTTTGTTGCTAAAGAATAGTGGTGCTCCTGATTATACTTTTTCGGATAATCGTAAAGAATGTGGAATTGGTTTTGAAGAAACCCATTCTGATCCGGCTTGGGTTGATTTTGATAATGATGGTTTGCTTGACCTTTATATTACCTCGGTTTATCCCGAGCGACCTTCTTTTCTTTATAAGCAGGAGAAAAACGGTAGATTCAGGGACGTCACCTGGCTGACAGGCACACGCGTATATAATGGCTGGGGATGCGCCTGGGCTGATATTGATAATGACGGTGATTTAGATTTGATTGTTTGCGGTAGTTCCCGAGGTAACGGTAAAGGCACAGTCTATTTATTCAGGAATGAAACTATTTTAGCCGACAATAAATCTGCTAATGGTTCGGCAAGCTCACCAGTAGGGGCACGTTGCAACGTGCCCCTACAACCGAGCCTGTCGAGGGACAGAAATTTTCTTGACGTAAAACTTATCGGCAGAGACTGTAATTGTTCTGCAATCGGTGCCAGACTGATATTAAAAACTGATAAAAATAAATTCATCCGTGAAGTCAAAGGCGGTAGGGGTACAACAAATCAGGATTCACTGGTTCAGCACTTTGGACTGGGTAATTTTGATAAAGAGGTTACTTTAACAATAAGTTGGCCCTGCGGCAGAAAACAACAGATAAAAGTTAGCCCCAATCGAATAATTACTATTAACGAAACGAATTAGAAACTACAAAAAGGAGATTGTATCATTTTTTGTATTTTTCTTGACATTAACACAGTAATTTATAATAATTTTATCTTTAATAAAATATAATAATAAACCGATAATATAAAGTAAGGAGGTATGAAAATGATAAAAAGAAAAATACAGATTATTTGGAGTGGGATTATTATTATGGCAATCCTCTGGTTAGGAACGGTAATTTCTCAAATCAATGCGGCAGAGCCGGAGGAAGTGGTCAATGTGGCAGAACCAGAGGAAGTGGTGGAGGTGAGTGTTCAGAAACTGAACCTACGTACGGGTGCCGGGACGAATTACCCCACTATTCAAATTCTTTCTAAAGGAGAAAAGTTGCTTGTTGTTAACGACAAAAAAGGATGGCTGGAAGTCAGGTTGCCGGAAGATACTAAGTGTTGGATAACCAAAAAATATATAGAAATTACGAATAAAGATAAAAATGAAGGTGTGGTAAAAGCCGGTCGTATCAATATAAGAAGCAAACCGGAGTCAGGTGAAAATATTATTGGACATATAACCGAAGGTCAAACTGTTCAGATTAAATTAGAGAAAGGAGAGTGGTATCAAATAGCACCGGTAGAAAACCTTACCGGTTGGATAAATAAAAAATATACTCGTTACTGGGGTACCTATACTCATTATCAAGAAGTAAGAACTGAAGCAATAAAAAAAGAGATAACCAAGCAGAGTCTGACTGAGATGTTTAATAAAGCGGAAAAAATATACGAAGACGAACAAGGGAAATCACCTTTACAACAAAATTACACTGAGGCACTTAGTTTATATAAAGAGATAGCAGGTCAATCATCTGATAAGGCATTGGTTGAGAAATGCGATGAACGGATTAAACAGATAGAGCCGAAAGAGAATATCCTAAAAGAATATCGTAGTGCGTTAGAGAAAGCAAAAACAGAGAAGAAATTTATTGAAGAAAAATATCAAGCCCGTCTGGCAGACCTATACAGACAACAAACCGCGCCACCACCTTATGACGTGCGTGGCTGGGTAGAAGCAGAAGGTAAATATATCGGCCGTCCCTCACCATACAAATTGACGATGGGTGGTAAAACACTGATGTTCCTAAAGAGTCCCTCTGTTAATTTTGATGATTATTACGGTCAATATGTTGGTGTCCGCGGCAAAATTATAGAGAATAAAAAAGGAGAAGCAAAAACAATTATTATTGATAAAATTGAAGTATTAAGCGAAGGAGAATAAATACTTTAAATAAATCCACCAACACACCCAGTACCCATCCTGTAGGATAGGTGCGGGGTAGGTGTTGGGTAAAAATCGGAGCATTGAATTGTTATCGGGGAATTAGAATATTGAATATATAAAAAACATAGAGGAAGACTTATCAAAATATAAATGAATCTAATATCATATTTTTTGATACCACTATTCGTAGTAAACGACAAAGTGATAGAAGCTAAAATAGAAATGTTGTTTTATCCCGAAAGAACCCGCCCAAGTAGAACAACATCGGGATCCCGATGGGTAGCCAGAGTAAGTCACCGCATTCGGGATAATAACTTTATTTGTTTAAAGGGGTTACTCAAGGAAAATCCTATTCAAGCATACTCTATGTTTTCTTCAGGCATTTAAGCATTCTGGTTGTTGGTTTCTAACGGTTCATTTCTCCGATTACTCTTCTCAAATGCTATTCTTGGAATAATACATTTGCTCTTACCCGCATTATTCATAAACGCCTTATGGCGTTGACAGTTTGTTGAGGCGGGATAACCCGCAGTAATGCTCTCACCCCTTATTTCATAAGGGGTTGCGAGCATAACTGACATAATTCACAAAGTTTGTGAATTATTCGGGCTTACAAATTATCCCTATCATCAAGGAAGGAGGAGACCTATGACTATGGATATCTATGTGATATTGGTGGTTATTGGGGCTTTTATTCTTGGAGCAGCGGCTTTCTACATGGTTGTTCTCATCCAGCGCAAACGAGAAAAAGGAAAAACACGGGATATTATTTCCCAATCACAGACTGATGCCGAACGAATAAAAAAAGAGGCGGCATTTGCTGCTAAAGAAGAAGCCTACCGGATTAAGGAACAGGCAAATCGTGATATTCAGGAAACGCGACAGGAACTGAAATCATTCGAGCGGCGTCTATTGAAGAGAGAAGATGTCATTGACCGTAAAGCGGATATGTTCCAGAAAAGAGAACGGTATGTTGAAAACATGGAAAAATCCGTTGAAGAAAAGAATAAACTCATAGAAAATAAGAATAAAGAATTAGCGGATATTATAGAGACAGAAAAAAAGACCTTACATCAGATTTCCGGTTTAAGTAAGGACGAAGCGAGCAAAATACTCTTAAGCCGCATAGAAACAGAACTCCAGAAAGAAGAGGTAGATTTGATCAGAAAGTATCAGGAGAAATCCAAAGAAATGGCGGAAAATGAAGCGAGGCGGGTTGTTACTATGGCTATCCAGAAATATGCGGCTGACCAGACGACCCAATCAACTGTTTCTACTGTGGATATTATCAACGACGATATGAAAGGGCGTATTATCGGACGTGAAGGCAGGAATATCAGGGCATTTGAAAAAGCATCCGGCGTGGAACTTATTGTTGATGATACTCCCGGTGTTGTTGTCATCTCAAGTTTTGATGCGGTTCGCCGTGAAGTTGCCCGCCGGGCTCTGGAAAAACTTATCGCTGACGGCCGTATCCAACCAGGCCGTATTGAAGAAATTATTGAACTTAGCAAAAAAGAAGTAGACGAATTTATTATCCAAGCCGGTAAACAAACCTGTTACGAGATGAATATACCTAATCTGAATCAGAAATTGGTCGCATTATTAGGTAGATTAAAATTCAGAACCAGTTATGGTCAGAATGTTCTTCAGCATTCTATTGAAGTGGCATATTTGTCATCGGCAATGGCGGCTGAGTTGAAATTTGATGCGAATCTTGCCAAAAGAGCCGGATTACTGCACGATATCGGTAAGGCAATTGACCAGGTTGAAGAAGGGACCCATCCTGCATTAGGAGCCGATTTGGCAAAACGTTGTGATGAAAAGCCCGAGGTTATTAATGCCATAGAAAAACACCACGAGACTACCAGTCCGGAATTGCTTTATACGGTGCTGGTCGCAGCGGCTGATGCTATTTCTGCTGCCAGACCTGGTGCCAGACGTGATACCGTAGAAAAATATCTGCAGCGCATAAAACAACTTGAAACTATTGCTAATGCTTATCAGGGAGTGGAAAACTCTTATGCCATTCAAGCCGGCAGAGAAATCAGGGTCATAGTTAATGTCACAAAAGTTGACGATAATCAGGCGACTATCATCAGCCGTAATATTGCCAAGGATATTGAAAAAGACCTTAAATATCCCGGTGAAATAAAGGTGACTGTTATCCGCGAGACCAGAGCAATTGAATATGCCCGTTAATTAGTAATCCCGTATCCGCCATATTAAACAGGGAAATAGGAACGAATATTAATTTAACTCTATCCCTTGACTCCGCTCGGGATTTAGCTAAATGGTGAGCTTACCGAACCATAGATGATAAAGAGAAAGAACCAACATCCAGATTTATGAATGGTTCACCCATTGGGTTCCCTTTATTTTTATATAAGGAGACCATGAAACCAAGATAATTTCTCCTGAATTCCTGGCTTCCTTATAAATTCTTTATTTGATATAACGGATTCCTAATAAGATATGGAATTGAATATTTTGATAATAGGTGATATAGTCGGCCGGCCGGGTAGAATGGCTGCACAGAAGATTCTGCCCGATTTAGTCAGGAAAGAAGGTATTCATTTTTGTATTGCCAATGCCGAGAATGCCGCCGGTGGTTCAGGGCTTACCCCGCAAATCGTTTCTGAACTCTTCTCGTACGGAATCAATGTCATTACTTCAGGCGACCATATCTGGAAGAAGAAGGAGGTCATTGATTATATAGAAACTGTGCCCAATCTCTTACGACCTGCCAATTATCCTCCTGAATCTGCCGGACGTGGTTATAACATATTTTCTTTTCCCGATAATCCCGCTATTAAAATTGCAGTTATTAATCTTCAGGGCAGGGTTTTTATGCCGCCATCATCAAATTGCCCGTTTCATACGGTAGATAAGATTTTAACTGAGATTCTGCTGCAGACTAAGATAGTGATTGTTGATATCCACGCTGAGGCGACCTCAGAAAAGGTTGCTCTCGGCTGGTATCTTGACGGTAAAATTAGTTGTATCTTCGGCACCCATACCCATATCCAGACTGCTGATGAGAGTATTTTGCCTCAAGGAACCGCTTATATTACTGATGTGGGTATGTGCGGTCCTTACGACTCGGTCATCGGCAGACGGACCGACCGGGTTTTGAGTGCTTTTATTAATGGGATGCCTACTGCCTTTGATGTTGCTAAAAATGATGTCAGACTCTCCGGTATTATTGTTACAATTGATTCTGATACCGGCAAAGCCATCAGGATAAAAAGGATTAATGAACGATTACCGCCTATAAGCGACCTGGCTGAAGAAGAGGATTAAACCCAGCACATAACTTATGTGCTGGGCTAACTACTATCCGATGATTCCAGATAATAAAACCATATCGCTATTTGCACCAAAAAAAATACTCACGGTATCAGAATTAAGCGAACAGATTAAATCCTGCCTGGAAAAGACTATCGGCGCTGTCTGGGTCAGCGGACAGGTTTCTAATCTCAGACAACCGGTTTCGGGTCATCTTTATTTTTCCATCAAGGATGAATCCAGCCAGATTAGATGTGTCCTATTTGACTCCACCCGCCGGCTCTTGAAATTCCGGATAGAGGATGGTATGGAAATAATCATCTTCGGCAGGGTCAGCGTCTATAAGAAATCAGGTGATTACCAGATAATCGTTGATTCGGCTGAGCCGAAAGGCATAGGTGCATTGCAAATCGCCTTTGAACAACTCAAGAAACGATTAGAGGCAGAAGGGCTGTTTGACGAAAGCCGAAAGAAGCCGATTCCGTTCCTGCCGCGCACAATCGGTATTGTTACCTCTATTTCAGGTGCGGCATTACAGGATATCCTGAATATCATTGAACGCCGTTTCCCTACAGTGCATATCATTATCTATCCTGTCAAGGTCCAGGGCGAGGGAGCAAAAGAAGAAATCAGCCATGCGATTGATGATTTCTCTCAGTTATCTTATCCGGCGGAGCGTGAGCGTAGTCCCGATTATTTCGGGATTGATGTCCTGATAGTAGGGCGGGGCGGAGGCAGTATTGAAGACCTCTGGGCGTTTAATGAAGAAATCGTGGCACGGGCAATCAGCCGTTCCAAAATACCGGTTATCTCTGCGGTCGGACACGAGATAGACTATACCATTGCTGATTTGGTTGCAGACAAGCGCGCCCTGACACCATCTGAAGCGGCTGAGATTGTCCTGCCTGTCAAATCGGAACTCCTTGAAAAACTGGAACATCTACATCAGACACTTATTGATTCTTTGCATTATCAGATAGAGACATCTAAAGCCAAATTAGATGCGCTTAATAAAAGTTACGGCTGGCAGACACCCCGGAATAAGGTTCGCGAATACTATCAACGATTAGATGAATTGTCCGATAAACTAACGAATTATCTCAAGCAAAAGATAGAAACGTTATCTTTGATTATCTCAAATAAATCAGCCCAACTTAATAACCTATCGCCATTGAATATACTTTCCAGGGGGTATTCTATTACCCGTCTAAAAAGAAATAACCAGATTCTAAAATCTATTAAACAGATTAATATCGGTGAAGATATCGTAACACAATTAACCGATGGGCAGATTAAATCTGTAGTAAAGGAAAACAATAAAACTTCGTAACCACAGATAAACACAGATAGACACGGATAATTTTATAAGAAATATGAATACGGAAAGAATGGGACACAGATAATACAATAAGTAACCACAGATAAACACGGATAGACACAGGTAATTTAATCTGTGTTTATCCGGGATATTAAAATGGTATCAAATAACTTCAAACACAAGGATATAACCAGTCAAATACTGAGTGCTGCATTTGAGGTGCATAATACTTTAGGCTGTGGTTTTTTGGAAAAGGTCTATGAAAACGCCTTACTATATGAACTAAAACAACGTGGTCTAAAAGTAGAGACCCAGAAGGAAATAAAGGTTTATTACAAAAAGACTGAAGTGGGTATTTATCTTGCAGATATGATAGTTGAGAAAAAGGTAATAATAGAACTAAAAGTATCGGAAGCAATATCAAATATTCACGAAGCCCAATTATTAAACTATTTAAAAGCAAGTAGTTATGAGGTTGGTCTTATCTTAAACTTTGCAAAGACGAGGTTAGAATATAAAAGATTAGTAATGTAAGATGAACACGGATAATATCAGTGTTTATCTGTGTGTATCTGTGGTTCCATTTTTATGGTTCGGCAAGCTCACCATTAAGCTTAATCCCGAGCCTGTCGAGGGATATTTTCCTATACTACGAAAAAAGGATGTGATATATGAAAAAAGAAAGATTTGAGGACTATCTGGCGCAGGTTGAAACTATCGTATCTGAATTGGAAGAAGGCAATGTTGACCTTGAGAAATCTCTGGAGAAATATGAAGCAGGTATCAAGGCATTGAAAAAATGCTATGAGATACTTTCGGCAATGGAAAAGAAAATAGAAGTCCTGACCAGAGACGAAAAGGGCAATTTAATAACCAAGCCCCGTTAGAGATAGGTCACCTGTTGCATAACTTGGATATAGAATAGAGGAGTTCTCTTTATCTTATCGGAGTTATATTAAAAGGTGACCGTAATCTCTAACGGGGCAAGCCATTCAATCAGTAGCAAGACACTGCTGCATCTTCAGCCCGTTAGAAAGTTCTGCGTTATGTTTTAACAAGCAACTTATATTTTTATCTTTATTTGTGGTTCTTTCTAACGGGGCAAGCAGTAGCGAGGCAGTGTAGATTCTTCACCCCGTTAGAGGCGTCCAATGCCGATGTCATAGAGCCATAGTAATATCATTTACTTTGCCGTGCTCGCCTCTAACGGGGCAAGCAGTAGCAAGTTTTGTTAGCTTCCCGCCATTAGGGCGAGGTTCGCCTTTCCGCCTTCCCGACCCGTCGGTTCGGGACGGGTTGGCGAGACTTCGCCTTCGGGCGAGCGGGCGACGCCTCTGGCGGACAAAAATTAGGTAAATAATCATTGACAGGATTTTAGGGATTTGGTAATAGGATATATTAGTATGAGAGCAAGGTGTCCCCTTAGCACGATGAGGAAAACTTTATGACAGTGATACGTCATTCAGAAGGTTTTTTTGATTCTCCATTGGCAAGGGTTGCTGATGGGGTGCGGACGGTTCTGGCAAGAACCCCCCCATATCGTAATACCATCGAAGTAGAAAAAGACACGTTCTTCAAGACCAATATTAAGCCGAGTTGGTGGTTATTAGGAACATCTATGACCGTTAAGTTGCAAACAGTTTCTAGTGGCACAAAAGTTATTGCCGAGGCGAAGTCACAAATATTTATCTTTGGTGATGTATTTCATTACTACAATGAATACCTTCGTAAATTTCTGGAAGATTTGCAGAGCCAAGTAGCGTGTGTCAAGGTCAAAGAACATTTTAGGCAGGGATAAAGGGGCTTAGCCCCTCTTTTCTATGAATTAAGGGGACACATCCCACGGCTGGAATGTCCTGATTTAGGCGGAATAGAGGGCGGAGTTTTTAGAATTTAGAATATATGATACCGATTTTATGATAAGCCCAGCCTATAAACTAATAAAATAAAGGAGTGCAGGCGGTGGGAAGTGTCCCCACGTCAAAAAATATAAGAAAGGAAGGGAAATATGAAAAACCGTGCATATTATATAGTAGCGGTTCTGTCCTTGGTGGCGTTCGTAACTTTTTTAACTTATGGTTGCGGTGGCGGTGGCTCAAGCGGCAGTAGCGCGCCGACACCTACTGTTGTTACGTTTAACTATACCGGCAGCCAGCAGATCTGGGATGTGCCGGCTGGTGTAACCTCAATCCAGGTGGATGCAAGAGGTTCCAAAGCTTATGCTGGCGGCTACGGGGCACGGGTGCGGACGACCCTCACGGTCACGCCCGGACAGACGCTCTATATCTATGTCGGCAACGACTCCCGCTACAATGGTGGCGGCGACGGATTCAGCAGCGGCGACGGCGGCGGCGCTTCAGACATCCGCACTACCAGTAACACTACCTACGCTGATCGTATCGTTGTGGCCGGCGGTGGCGGCGGCAACTGCAGCACTATCGGCGCCGGTGGCAACGGCGGACAAAACGGCGGCGCCGGTCTCCCCGCACCTCTTGGTGGCGGCGGCGGAACCGAGTCCTCGGGCGGCACTGGCGGCACTGGCCCCAGCAACAACGGCACTATCGGCGCCTTAGGCATCGGCGGCGACAGCCCCAGCGGTGGCGGTGGCGGTGGCGGTTACTACGGCGGCGGCGGCGGCGGATTCGATAGTAGTGGTCCTGTCAGTGGCGGCGGCGGCGGCGGTTCGTCCTATTCCTCCGGGACGAGCACCACATACACGGACGGCTATCAGAATGGTAACGGCCAGATTATCATCACCTATTAGGTGTTCTCGGAACGAAGTGACATAGAACACCTTATCCCGTCAGGGATTAGGTTCGGGAATTCGGGGGACGCCCTCCAGAGGCCATGCCGGAGGCAGGTAAACGGGTAAACCATACCGAATAATTAAGGTGTCCACGGAATTTTCGGGCTGTTGGTAGAATACTATTATTAGTCGGAAAATACTTGACTTTCTGGAATAAGAAGATATAATTTGGTATAATGAAAAGAGAACTCACTCACTCACTCACTCACTCACTCACTCACTCACTCACTTGCGCAAGACAATGGTTTCTTAGTCTCTTAATTGTTCTTTGCTTATTTATCATTACAGGTTCTTCTAATCAATCTGCTAATACCCCTGTAATTTCTCAATCACCACCACCTAAAATCAGTGTTTATTTCTCACCCAATGGCGGTTGCACAGAAGCAATCGTTAATGAGATAAAACAAGCCAAAGAAACAATCTTGGTTCAGGCATACTCATTTACATCAGAAGCAATTACTCAGGCACTCATAGACGCATACAAACATAGTGTTAAGGTTGAGATAGTTCTTGATAAAAAGAAACTGACTGAGAGATACTCAAAGGCAGATATGGTTGCGCGAAGTGGTATCCCTACCCTTATTGATTCCAAACACGCTATTGCCCACAACAAGATAATGATAATAGACAGCAAGATAATAATTACAGGAAGTTTTAACTTTACCAAAGGCGCGGAGGAAAAGAATGCAGAGAATCTATTGATAATCAAAGACCAACCTGAATTGGTCAGGAAATACACAGATAACTATCTCAGACATAAAGAACATTCGGAGAAATATTAGAAAAGGGGGTAATAAAAATGAACAAGAAAATATTAGTAGTTCTGATTGCGGGTTGCTTTTGCAGTTTTTTAAGTTTTACTGGGTGTAGTGCATATAGCGTAGGTGTACGCAAGCAAAGGGAAATAAACACACTTGAGGAAAATTCTCAAAAAGTTAAGGAAAATTATCAGAAAGAAACAAGTAATCTTGTTGCTCAGCACTACCAGCACAATTTATTACCACCTGATTATGTTATTTCAGAAGGTTCAAACCTAGATTTAATTGCAGAAGTTACCGCAGAAGCATCTATGCCTATTTTTTACTCTATAGGTAATGCAATTGTTAAATCTGGAGTAGTGGTTATTTTAGGCAAAGAAAAAATGGAAGATGGCAATGATTATTATGTTGGCTTTACTACTGCGTGCGCGGTTACATTGGACCATCCATACCGATACCCTTTAAGTGAAGATGCAAAATATAACGAGTTAGTTATGATAAAACCGCCAAAATCTGTTTCGGAATGTTATTTAATTGGTGATGGTGGTTATGGGTATCCATATAAAGGCACTGAAAATAGCGCCTTATTTAACATTCTTCCTCGACCTTATAGATATTTTGATTATGCAAAGAAAAAATCGGATGACAAAGAGTTAAAAATAAAGCTCAAGAAGTTTGGCAGAAACGATGTAGCACTCGTTTATTTCCCAGCAGAGAGTTATTATTTTGGCTATAAGAAAACCGTTGGACCTGAAAAAGACAAGGATTATTATTTGAAAAGAGGAATAGGTGAGGATGTTCCCACTCTCGGAATTGAACACCCAACTGATACAGTGGGGAAAATTATTAAGAACTCAACAGAGTTATTTAACCAAGATTTTGTTTTACATTGTGAGGAATGTGATAAGAAAATTATAGAAGTCCCTGCTGAAATGGAACAAATAAAATTAGAATATTCTAAGATAGTTCAAGAAGTCATTGAAAAACACAATAGGGAAATTGGTGAAGCGCAAAGAATGGCTGTAGCGTTGGCAAATAAGGAAGGCGAAAAAGGTGTAGAAAAAGGAAGAGGAGAAAAGTGTATAATTGAACTTGCAGGATTAGTACATCCGCTTGCACAAATTCTTGCAAGTTTTGTGGTATCAGCATTACCAGAAGGCATACCAGCAAGAACGAAAAAATCCATTTCTAAAAAAATAGGACAATTCGAAATGAAATCCGTAAATATTCCAGCGTGGACTAAGTATGTCAAACCTGGACTATCTATGTGGGTAGAGGAATTTAAACCTTATCGTCCAGACACAACCCCTATGACATTAGGAGAAGTTATTCCTCATGAAATTGAATCAGGACAAATTCAGGATGTAAGTTCTAATAATTTATTATTGAAGAATGGCTCTGTTTTAGAATTGGGTGGAATTTCCGTGAAGCAAGAGGACAAGAATAAATTTGAGGATTTATTAAAAGGATTTATTGCAAATGCCAAGCAACTAATAGTTGTTCCTTATAAAAGGGAAGGCAATAAACTACTGATTAATTTATTAGCCGACGATAATTACTTGAACCAGTTATTGGTTATGGAGGGACTGGCTGAACCTAATAAGAAAGATAATGATTTTCCATTTAAGGACTTTTTTGTTGATAAGATTAAAGAGTTAATGAAGAAATCCCAATAAAAAGGATGTGCTGTATGGCACTGATAAAAAGAAAAGTTCTTGATTATTCTTTAAGGGAACAATTAAAACAAATTGCCGGTAAGTTGAAAGAGTTGGGCGGCTATAAAAAAGAATCTAATGAACTAATTCTTATTGCTCATTGGCAACGTTACTTAGAACCTGAAAATGAAAATCGTTATTTGACACTCAAGGGTTATAAACAGTGGCGTAAGAAAAACCCTAAGATTTCATATTAGATATAGAAAGGAGGTGCTGTATGGCACTGATAAAATGCACGGAATGTGGCCAGGAAATATCGGATATGGCAACGGCCTGCCCGAAATGCGGGAGACCAACCGGGGTTGTGGTCAAAACAAAAAGCCCATCGGTAACGGCTATCCTTAACTTCTTCTTCTGGTTTCTTGGTTACTTCTATCTGGGCGAATATTCGTTAGGGATAATTTTTCTTCTGATATTTATCTCTGGGGTTATTGATATGTTTAATCCACCATCCAACATCAACATATTAATACTTGGTTACATAATAGGTTTATTTCTCAGCTTGTTATTAGCCAATGACGGCTATAAACGGACAAAAAGATATAATGAAGCCCAATTTAAAAAGTAAAGGAGGTGCTGTATGGCATTGATAAAATGTGAATGTGGTCGGGAGATTTCAGACCAGGCAACCAAATGTCCGCATTGCGGGAAAGAAAGAACCGTTGCTAAAACAGAGGAGAAATCAACTAAAGGAATAAAACCGCTTTGGTTGGTTATCGGTGGGATTATTGTTCTTGTAATAGGAGGGCTTCTTATTGGCTGGTTTGTTTATTCTAAAGCCAAATCTGAAATCACTAAAATGACTGGCGTAGATTTTGCGCCGAGTATTGCGGAGGGACGCTATAAAATTTCTTTAGAAAAAATATGCTTCGCAGATTTAGATTGGAGTGTAAATTCATTTGGTAATCCGTTTGATATCAGAATGACCATTTACAAAGATGGTAATCCTATTTGTTCACGAGATTTATCTGGTTCACCCCGAGGCGAACGTCTACCGAATATACACACTACTTTTGAAATAGACTATTCTAAATATTCAAATTACCAAATTAAATTAGCAGAATTCGGCGCCATTATTGCTTCAACACGGTCATGGCTATATCCAGCAGAACCTTTGAAAGGGGCTTGGTTTTTTACAGGAGAAAAACTAAAGATAACCCCAAATACATGGCTCCAATTCAAAGCCGAGAAGGTTAAGTAATAAATATTGAATTCGGGTGATGCCATACCGAATAATTAGATAAGGCGTCCATGGAATTTCCGAAATATACAATTATGTTTACACTGAGCTTTGCGAATGTGATAAAGATTAATAATTCGTCATTTAATTCCGCATCCCGCATTGGTCTTACCC
>Ga0315282_10009221_pt1 | contig 15727 bp, 15 predicted proteins | sample YL17G07_20_MG_FD_203693 | JGI IMG/M metagenome (GOLD analysis project Ga0315282, IMG submission 203693) | Sediment microbial communities from Yellowstone Lake, YNP, Wyoming, USA - YL17G07_20 | ecosystem: Environmental > Aquatic > Freshwater > Lake > Sediment | place: USA: Wyoming | collected...
CGTTCATCGAAGCCCTTGCCGGTCATCATGAACACTTCGATGGTGCCGATGTCACCCAGGCCGGCCAGCTTGTAGAACTCCATGTTGTTGTTCAGCATGCGGCCGGTGAGCTGGTCCATGACCCGTTCTTCGTACAGCGCGTAGCCGACGCCCATGGTCATGGCCCCGAAGACCTGGCTCTCGGCGGTCTTGAGACTGATGATCAGCCCGCAGTCCTGCGCCGCCACGAACTTGTTGAGCGTGACGACGCCGGTTTCGATATCGACCGAGACGTCGGCCATCTGCGCGCCGCCCACGTCGGCATCGATCAGTTTCTCTTTGCGTGCCGCCTGAGCCTGGCAGGCGCCGCGGGCCATGATCGGGTTGGTCCCGATCTTGGCGCAGGCCTGCTTCCAAGCCAGCGACTTGGCGGGATTGCCTTTCACCTGGATCTTGCCGTTGACCGCCTCGAGCTGCTCGGGCGGAACGCCCAACGCCGGCGCGACCTTCTGGAAAAGCTGTTCCAGCGCGTCCAGCGCGCCGCGGCGGGTGGCCGTGCTGGCACCGCCCACGGTGGTGCTGCCGCCGGAAGCGCCGCCGGGCGGGTAGTCGCTGTCGCCGATGTTGAGTTTGACGGCATTCAACGGCAGGCCGAACGTCTCGGCCAGCGTCACCAGCATGACGGTGCGGGTACCGGTGCCCAGGTCCTGGGTCCCCATGGTCACCTCGGCCGAGCCGTCGGGGTGGATTTTCACGTCGCATTGGCAGGCGTGGCCCAAGCCGCCCCAGGTGTGGATCGACAAGCCCAGGCCGCGCTTGACCGGCCCGGGCCTCTTGTCACCGCGCGGGCGCCAGTTCTTCTTCCACTCGATCATCTCGGCGCACTTCAGCAGCTCGGCCGAGTAGTCTTCGGGCCGGCCACCCTGCACCAGGCTGATGTTCTTGAGGAAGAACTGGAGCGGGTCCATGTTGAGTTTGGCGGCGCAGTCCTCCAGCGCACACATAGTCAACAGGCAGGCCTGCGGGTGGTTCGGGGCCCGCCAGGCGCGCGACGGCCCGGTGTTGGTCCCCACGCCGGTATACCGGGTGCGGATGTTGGGAATCTTGCGGAACACGTACGGCAGCGGCGGCGCCGCCCCCCGGTCCGACGGACCGACGGTTCCCCAGGCATCGCTCTGCCAGCCGATGATGGTGCCGTCTTTCTTGGCTGCAATGCGGATGGTGGCGAAATCCGAGGGACGACCGCCGGAGACGATCAGCTCCGCGTTGCGCTCCGTGAAGCAACGCATGGGGCGCCCGACCGCCTTCGCCATGCGGGCCGCCTGGATGTCCCACTTGTCGGGACCGAACTTGCTTCCAAAGGCCCCGCCGGTGTGGTTGCAGATGACACGCACGTTGGTGTTGGGCACTTCCAGCGGCGAGGCGAATTGGCTGACGCTGCCCGACACGGTCTGGGTGGAGAGATAGGCGGTGAGGCGGCCGTCCTTCCACTCGGTCACGCTGCCGTGAGGCTCCAGGGCGCAATGGGAAATGAACCTGGCGCCGTACTCGCCTTCCGACACCACGTCGGCCTCGCGGAAGGCCTTGTCGGGGTCGCCGGTGGTGGCCGCATCCTGGGGCCGGGCGCGCGTGCCGGCCGCCGTCCGGTCGTACTCCTTGACCAGGTGAGGCAGCCGTTCGTATTGCACCTTGACCTTGCGCACGGCGTCTTCGGCCTGCTCCTCGGTTTCGGCCGCGACCAGCGCCACGTGGTCCAGGAACCATTGGGTTTCGGCGTTCGGCTTGCCCGGCTCCACCGCCACCTGCACCATTTTCACGCCGGGCATGCGCTCGGCCTCGCTGGTGTCGATGCTGGTGACGCGGGCGTGGGCGTAAGGGCAGCGGACCGCCTGCACGTGCAACATGCCCGGCCGGCTGATGTCGGAGCTGTACTTGGCCTTGCCCGACGACTTTACCGGGCCGTCCGCCCGGCTGTGGCGCTTGCCGATCAGGCTGCGCTTGTCTGCTTCCGGCCACTTGTACTCAGGCATGAGCGCTCCCTCCTTTCACCGCCTTGGCGGCTTCCAGCACCGCCCGTTCGATGCCGGTGTAGCTGCCGCAGCGGCAGAGATTGCCGCCCAGCCCGCGGCGGATTTGCTCGCGGGTCGGGTTCGGGTGCTTGTCCAGAAAGGCTTTGCAGGCCACCACGAAACCGGGCGTGCAATAGCCGCACTGCTGGGCGTCGTTGTTCACGAAGGCCTGTGACATGGGGTGCAGTTGTTCGCCGGCATTCAGCCCCTCGATGGTGGTAATGGCTTTGCCCTGCGCCTCGATGGCCAGGACCTGGCAAGCGTAGACCGCGTCCCCCTCCATGATGACCGTGCAGGTGCCGCAGGTGCCGCGGTCGCACACCTTCTTGGCCCCGGTAATATCGAGATAGTTGCGCATGGCGTCCAGCAAGGTGACGCGCGGCTCCAGCTCCAGCTTCTCCACCTTGCCGTTGATGCGCAGCGTGATTGGAACTTTGCCCGGGCCGAGCATGGGCGCTGCGCCGGCGGGCGCCTTGGCCGCCTTTGGCGCTTTCGCCTGGCTGGCCAGCAGTCCAGTGGGGACGGCCACGCCCGCGCCGCGGAAGAAATCGCGGCGTGACAATCCCTTCCTGCCCCGTTCCGGGGTCTTGGGCTTGTCCCTCCTCATAGGCGGTTCTCCTGTCGGTTGTTTAATCGAGCGAACGGCAAGAAATACGCTCCGTGCATCTCACACACACTGCGTAACAAAGCAATAGCAATCTACCTCAAAAGCCGCCGCGAAGAAAGGCCCAACTGCGGGGTGCCGCCAGCCGTCAGCCCGTTGACGACATACGTGTCAAGTTTTTGAGGCCGTTGGGGGCAACCGGGCATTGAAATCAAAGGGAGTAGAATTCGGACGGGGATTTGCGTGGTAGGGGCGCCCCGGCCCATCCGCCCGAATTCACCACGGATTAACTCGGGTCAATAACGATGAATGGCGGAGCACCGGCTCCCATCACCGACAACCAGCCGGCTGGAGCGGGATCCATCAGTGTTATACTTTCCCTTAACAGGAGCTTGTGGTGGCAAGTGTGACTCTGCGCAATCTCGGCGGGTCGGTCGTCATGGCCGTCCCAAAGAAGATCTTGAGCCTGGCACGGCTCGATGCCGGCTCTACGGTGGATGTCAGCGTCGAAAACGGCCGTCTGATCGTGCAGCCGCGTGAGAAGCCGCAGTATACGCTGGCCGAACTGCTGTCTCGCTGTCGTCGATCCGACCTCGCGCCCCAGCGCAAGGAGCGATCGTGGCTGCGGGGCAGCGCAGCCGGGAGAGAAATGCTTTGAAGCGGGGCATACCGGGGCGGGGCGACATCCTTCATATCGATCTTGACCCCACCAAAGGGCGGGAGCAGCAAGGGAAAAGATCCGTATTGGTGCTTACCCCGTCCGTCTTCAATCGCTTCGGGTTGATGCTGGTGTGCCCGATCACCCAAGGAGGCGAGTTTGCCAGGGAGCACGGCTTCGCCGTTCCCCTCAGCGGCGCTGGCACTCGCACCCTGGGGGTGGTCTTGTGCCATCAGGTCCGCACGTTGGATTACAGAGAGCGGCGCGCGGCTTGGGTGGAAACCCTGCCCGCGCAGATCGTGGAAGAGGTGCTGGCCCGCGTCCGAACTTTGCTGGATTGACAAGAGCAATGAAGCACCGGCCGTACGCCTCACCGATGGCATAAGCGCTGCACATGTGCGGATGATTAAGCGCGGACGCAGCGGATGCCTTGCGCTGCAAGCGTTCGCGCGCGTGCTTGTCGCGGGACAGTTTGTCAGGCAGAAACTCCAGAGTGACCAGGCGGCCCAGCTTGGTGTCTTCGGCCTTGTGGACCACACCCATCCCGCCGCCCCCGAGCTTTTCGAGGACGCGGTAGTGTGAGATGGTGCTGGCGATCATACGCAGCAGTCCAACTGCCGGCACGCCCTGGACCATCTCACTTGACCCGGCGCTTCACTTCCTCCGACCAATTCAGCACCACGTGAATCTGGTCGCCGCCGGCGACCTGTGGCTGACGGCCGAGAACCTGTGCGTGCATCGCGGTCGTCAACCCCGCGCCCGCAGTTTCAGCTTCCCCTTGTTCTCCTTCAGGAATGCCTTTAGTTCGTCAGCGTGCTCCAGGAGCCTGATCCACTGCTCGTAATAAAGCGTCACCGGAAGCGTCCAAAGCCATACACCCTCACGCCCCCTTCTCGCTGACTTCGAACGTCAGGCCGGCCCGCTTCCGGCCTGCCGCCTGCGCCTCCGGTTCCGCGATCCGCGCCAGCAATTCCTCTTTGGTCGGTTCAGACATATTCGGCTCCGTCCCCGGCCAGTATAGCGCCAGGCGGCTAACCGGGCGCGCAACTTCGCGCAAAGTTGGCCCACGGGCGAACGGAAGGCGGCGGGGCGAGGCGTACCACCCAAAACGGCGGGCGCGTTCACTCGCCGGTTGCCTTGGCAGCTCTCGTAGCGGGCGCGTTCGCCGCATTCTCCTGCATCGCCGCAATCGCCTTCTTGCTAAGGAGGTGCACCGGCCCCAGGCTATCTCCATGAGCCTTCCGGGATGCAGCCCAACGTGCGCGAGCCGATTCCGAGATGCGGCGACGGCCTTCCGGGGAAAGGTTGCGCTTGGAACGCTTGGCGTGAAACTTCGCCCATCTCGCCCGCTGCGCATCAGCGATGCTCTCCCGTGCGGCTTTGGACATGTGGCGGCCCCGCATGCCTCCGCCAGCGCCAGGCCTGCGGCCGGACACTTCGGACAGCGCCTCAATGGCGCGGTTCAGCCGGGCAGCTTCGGCGCGAGCATGATCGCGCTGTTTTTTAAGATCAACGAGTATTCTTGTCAGTTGAGCCATGATTCCGTCCTTGGCATTAGTATAACCGCCTGTTCTCCCATCATGCCGGGGCGTTGCACCACCGGACCCTGGGCTGGACGTCCTGGACGTGAAGAGGCGAGAATGCATCGGAGGGGACATGAAGCGAGAGCAGCAGAAAGGAAGATGGAAATTCGGGCTAGGAAGCCGCGTCCGAGCGAATGACAAGGCACCTGGAGACTGCAGAGGGCGTGAAGGTGCGGTTGTAGAGCAGGGACCTGGAAAATCGGAGTATGGCATACGGTTCGACGGCCAGCGGGACACCGTGTACCTCAACTCTTGGTGGCTTGATCCGATCCCCTGAAGCGACGGATTCATTGGACAAAAGGGCAGCGCTGTCCTGATCGCCACGCCGGACACGCCTGGAGGACAGGCGTCGATGGCTCCGGCGGCAAAGAAACGTGCCCGTCATTCACCGGCGCTACTCCTTCGCCCGCAGCTTCAGCCCCGCTTTGTTCTCCTCCAGGAACGTCTTCACCAGCAGCCTGACTCAGTGCTCGTAGTGCAGCGTCACCGGAAAGCGCCCAAGGACGTAGACGCTCACGCCGCCCTTCTCGCTGACCTTAAACGTCAAGCCGGCTGGCTTTCGGCCTTCGACCTTCGCTTCGAGTTCGGCGATCCGCGCCAGCAATTCTTCTTTGGTCGGGTTAGGCATGCTCGCTCCGTTCGTGGCCAGTACAGCGCCAGGCGCCAAGGGGCGCGCGAACTTCGCGCACAGTTGGCCCAGGTTTAAACGGAAGACGGCAGGGCAAGGCGTACTACCACCTGGCATAACGGGAGGAACGACGCCGCCGCATGGTGTGAACTGCAAAGCCGCTGCGAAGCGAACGTGGTTTTTCCTATATCTACTGTCCCATCGCGCCCAGGAGTGTGGAGGTGTGGAATGTCGGCACCGCCGGCTGTGGCGTGATCGGCGCCACGAATTGTCGCGCACCCGGACGTGTGGCCGGCAACGCGCGCGACGGCTGGGCGTTGCTCCCGGTTCGTCAGTGACCAAGGCGAAGCTCGCCGGCGGTTGTTCGCGCCTGGCTTGCTGATCTTCCGCCGCTGGCGGTCTCCACCAATCGGTTCTGCCACCAGTAGAACTGACTCACATTCATTCTCCGCTGCCGGCAGAACTCGCCGATCGAAACTCCACTCCGCGCCGCGCCGCCTCGCCGATTGTCCGCTGCTTGTAACGATGCTTCTCCGCATCCGCCTTCGTCCTGTTCACGTGGCCTTCTCCCTTCGCGTGCGCACCTCAGGCCGGCCGTCGCAACGCCCGGGACTATCACTCGTCATTTTCAGAGGGTAAAGATTGGTTCACTGGACGGTTACGCTAAACTGTCACTTTCGGCTTCCCCCGTCCGGTCTGGACTCTAAACCGCCACTCGAAGCCACGCCATTAATAGAATGGGCGCGCGCCTTGCGGAGACGCCAAAAGTGCTATCCGCCGGAGAGGATTTTTGTTCTCTTCTAGGAGAGACGTGGAGCAACCGGAACAGGCGGATGTGGCCGCCGAACGGCGCGAGACGTTCGCCCACGTTCGCGCCCGGGCGCGTTCCTCGAGGAACAGGCACGCCCGCCAGCCGGCGCGTCCTGCGCGATAGCGAGCATCCGGATGCTCAGCAGGAGCGAGGCGCCGCCGGCCACGTCGGCTGCGTGTCCGTGGATGCCAACCCCACCAATCCTTCTTGCAGTTGATCGTCGGCACCACAACTCACGCCCGAGTCGGCCGGTGGCCTACCGCATCCTCGTCGAGCGCCGCAGTGTACTTCTGCCATTCAGCGACATCGATCCCTCCAGATGAAACCCCTCGCCTTCATTTGCCGGATTAGCAGAATAGCAATACTGAGAACCAAGTCCTCGGTCACGGTGCGAGGCTGAGTCGTAGGGCAGAAGCGATTTCGCTCTCCAGACCGGGAACCGCTGCCGTCAGAAAGTCCAAGCGATCGGCTGTCAACGATATCGCACCACCAGACGACAAGAAACCGCGGAGCGTCGCCAGCGCATCTTTCACGAACGGGGACTCCGAGTTGAGAATTCCCTGCTGGGCAAGCACGCTGATGCCAAAGTGAAAATTGTCGACTACGATGATCTGCGGCGTTCCAACAGGAAATCGGGGCCCGAGCACCATCCGCACCTGGCTGTCCCACGCCGGCTGCAGCACATGCGCAACCTGATCAGCCACGACTCTCGGTAGTGCGCTGGCGATCTGATCGCTGTACTCGGACTTCGCTAGACCGCTGAAGCTCGCCGTCGTGAAACCAGGCGAGCTGCCAGAGCGAAGCGTGAACGCGCCAGTCGCGCCACCGGGCGGGATAGGGTTCGGACCACCCCATTCGACAATCGCGAGGCGCGACGCAGCGGCAAGAAGGTCGCGTACCTGCGCAGCGTCCTTTCGGGAGGCGAGCCATGCTGAGTGCCGCGCCTGGAACTTCTCGTCGGGGGTAGGGACCAATAAAGTCCAGTTCTTAAGGGGCGTTCTTGCCCTGCTGGAATTCAGCACCGTGTACTCATAGGAGTAGGTTCCATCGGTTTGGCGGGAGACATGGGCAAGGAGCACCGGCTCAACCGCTGCGTGACTGTCGAACCGGAGCGTGACTCGCCCCGAGTGAGGGGCGTTTGGGTCTTCAGGGTACGACACGACCCACTCGTTTGTCTGCGGGTCCAGGAAGACGTACTGATCGGGAGGCAGATTGGGAAAGTCCCCATTTAGGGGCCAGAGCGGCAAAGGACTGATGCCTGGCCGGACATCCGGCTTGTTCTGTTGCGCGAAGCCGCTCGTAAGTAGGACCATGAGGATAAACAAAGCGACGCCAGCTCTGATCATTGCAGGCTCTCCTTCTCGGCGCAGGGCCGAGTTCCAGTTTCTTTTGAGGCCGAAACCAGACCCAGGGTGGCGGCTAGAGCGGACATGACCTCCGTCTCAGCTTCAGTGGAGGGTGAGCCCTTTAGACTGAGAACTGATGTCGGCTGGCCACGCTGCTCGGCTATCGAGCCCAGGCTCTCGATCACTTCTTTGATGAAAGGCGATTGCGAGTCAAGGCGCCCGACTTCGATGAGGCGCTCTATTCCAGTCCGAAAGTTCGTGACAGTTTCCTGCAAGGAGGCGGTCCCTGGAAACATCGGGCCTATCGTCAACACCGCAACTTGGGTCCAACGCAGGTCATTGAGAAAGGACAGTTGATCGAGGATATCCGGCGGCCAATCTTGGTCGATTGCGTCTCCTAGAACGTGGCCGCTGTAGAACACGACCGTCGTAAAGCCGGGTCTGTCCCGCGACTCGATGCTGAAACCGTCCCGCGAGGCTCCCGGAACAACAGCGCGGCCATCGGGCTGTTTGAACCACGACACGTAACGGCCGCGTGGCGCATCACGCAGTTCGAATTGTTCGGCGGCAGCAATGACGGTTGTGCCGCCATTCGCAGCGGGCACGATCGCGGGTCCGCCATCTCCCCCGCTCCAGTTGTCTTGCTGCTCGCCGGCAACGGGGCGCATTTTCACCCTCACGGCGTTTGCAGGCAATACCAGAGACCATGCGCCGATCGAGTCTCTCGCCGCAACAGCATTCGAAATGGCGTACCGGTACAGATACGTGCCCGGTGGGTCCTCCCGCACCGAGGCTCTAACGGTGGGCACGATCCGGTTGTGCAGTTCAATGCGCACTGGCCTCTTTTCGGTATCCCCCGGACCACCGGGCGCGAGCACGATCACCGCACTCCTGTCCTGGGTGAGGAACACGTACTGGTCCTTGAGATCTGAAGGAATCCGGCCGTCTTTCGGCCAAAAGGGCACGGGTAATTTCTGGCCCGCTGCAAGTGCGCAGCAGGCCAGTGCCGGCATCAAGGTGCGAAGCCATAACTTTCGGATTCTCATAATCATCGCCTTTGGGCCTCCGCGGGGACGTGCTGGGCCTTGGGCCTAGTGCGGATACGATGATGGGCTGGCCCAGTTGCAGTGTGCGTGATTACCTTCATTATACGAGTTTGCCGCCAAAGCTCCTTGTCTTATGCACTGCTGGATGAACTCGCTGGCGACAACCTGGTGCGCCACCGGACATTGTCCGCTACCTGGTCCAGCGACGTCAGCAGCCGTGCCGCGATCGTGCTCGACATGCGGACTCCGCCAACGGGTCCAGTTCCCGGTGTCGAACTTTCCGCCAAAAGGCAGAGCCATGTCATTCGTGCAGAACTGATTGACTCCAGGATGGTCGGCCAGATAGGCTTGCGTGGCGTAGTACAGGCCGTAAGCGGCATATGTTCGCATATAGCGATTATATGCCGTTGTACCGTGCCCGGTGTCCCCACCGGTATCCGAACCTCCGATCCTGATCCAGATTTCCGGATGGTCGTTATAGTAGACGTCGTTGTAACCAACGGCGAAATTCGAGCAGGTCGTTCCGTATCCAGTCTGACTACAAAGAAATTCCGCTTGGCCAACGATGCTACCCTTCATGTAGAAATAGAGGTACCCATCTGGCCCTGACTGGGCCCAAGCGGCCGTTCGGGCGGTCCCTGGAGGACCCCCAGGGAAGCTGAACGTGGAATACGGTTGGGAACTGTCTGTGTGGAAGTGGGCGTTGGTATACGTCCACGCTCCTGTGAAGAGATAGATGTAACAGTAAGGGACCAGATGACCGTAGCCGTCAACGCACCACGCCCGCCAGGGGGTCGTGGACTGGGGCGCAAATATGGGGGAATAGCTTTGTGCATTCGAGCGGACGGGAGCGGACAGCAGAATCACCGCGCAAAGGGCAGCCGCAACACCGAGAGACAAACGCTTGCACATCCGGCACCTCCTCGCCCGACTGTTTCAGCGAGCTGTCAAAATGACACGCTACGAGGCTAGACCCCGCTCCCGTCGCTTGTCAAGGCGAGAAAATGGAGGGGTCATAGCCAGTAACGGCCTAACGCGCACTGGCAATCTGACGGCGGGAATGGATTGCCAATTTCTTGAATATGTTACGTAAATGAAATGCAACTGTTGACGGAGCGATTGTCAGAGCATTCCTAATTTCCTTATTGGCGAGGCCTCTCGACGCAAGGACTGCAACCTTTCCTTCCTGGCCCGTGAGCAGGCGCACCCAGTGTCGGTCGGCCCGCAATAACTCGAGAATGACGAACGCCGGAACTGCTGTGGCCGGAAACCAGAGACGGCCAGACGCCATGTGGCACACTGCTGACGCCAATTCGGCTTCGATTTTGTCGTAGCGCAGCAGCCCGTGCGCGCCGCGAAGAAGAGCGCTCACACAAGCTTCTCGTGCGGAGTCCGGCGAGAGAAGCAGAGGATGCACCGCCCGGCACTCGCACAGGTGCCGATCGAGCGAATCATCGGCCACGTCCAACACTGCGACCTGTGCCTTCTGGGCATCAATTATTTGAAGCGCGGGATCGGCCGCCAGCGCTCGGATGCACCTATCCCGCAGGTTTTGTTGAATCGGAAAGAGCCGGATGAGCACATTATTCATATAGATTGTGCCTCTCGCAAATCCCGAACAATCTGAGAACATGGGGCTTGCGCATTTTCCATAACCTCCGCCTATCGACGCTCGGAGTGCTGCCCGTGCTGGTTGGCGCCCGCTCGTCTTTGTTCCGGGCACGCGCCGCTCTTCAGTTAGAAAACCGGGCCCTCCGCCACCAGATCGGGGTCCTCCAGCGCTCAGTCAAGAAGCGACCGAGGCTGACCGCAGCACACCCTATTCTGTGGGCCTGGCTATGCGGCGTCTGGAGCGACTGGCGATCTGCTTTGGTGATCGTCAAGCCGGAAACGGTCATCGCCTGGCATCGGAAAGGCTTTCGCCTTTTCTGGACATGGAAGATCCGACACGGCCAGGTCGGACGACCAGCAGTTCCAAGAGAGGTCCGCGATCTGATCCGCAAAATGAGTCGCGAGAATCCGCTCTGGGGCGCCCCGCGCATTCACGGGGAGCTGCTCAAAGTGGGCATCGACATCGGCGAGAGCAGCGTCGGCCAGTACATGCTGCGCCACCGCAAGCCGTCTTCGCAGACCTGGCGGACGTTCCTCGACAATCACCTCAAGAGCCTGCTATCCGTCGATTTCTTCACCGTGCCGACCATCCGGTTTCAGGTTCTCTACGTGTTCTTGGTGCTGGCTCACGATCGGCACCGCATCCTCCACGTGAATGTCACGGCCCACCCGACAGCGGAGGGGACAGCCCAACAACTCCGCGACGCGTTCCCGTGGGACTCGGCACCACGCTATCTCCTGCGAGATCGCGACCGAATCTTTGGCGACGACTTTACGAAGCAGGTCCAGGACATGGGCGTCAAGGAAGTGCTGTCGTCACCACGGTCACCCTCGTAGCGGGCGTACGTGGAGCGCCTGAGCGGCCCGATCCGCCGTGAGTGCCTCGATCACGTGATCGTCTTCAACGAAGCCTCGCTCTCTCGAACTCTCCGTTTCTACGCCGACTACTATCATCGGTCGAGAACTCGTTTGTCCCTGGGCAAGGACGCGCCGGCACCGCGACCGGCGCAACCGCCGGAGACGGGGCGAGTCGTGGCAGTCCCGCAGGTCGGCGGCCTCCACCATCGCTACGAACGCCGGGCCGCCCGAGAATGACAGCCCTGGATACAGTCACTTCGTCGGTAGGAGTGTGTCTCGGGAATCGCTTCCCGACGGCCAACATGGCGAAGACGGCGTGCGAACCGCGGACCACTGCTCCCGCCGGACACACACTAACACCCGCCCGGGCATTCAATCGGCACCCGCCCATCTCATGTGGCCGCTGACGGGATTTGCGATAGGGACAGTCCGCGGTCCGTTAAGAAATCAACTGACAATCTAGCCGGCAGCGTCAGCGCTGTCTACTGGCGTGACGGCCAGTTAGCGCCGAGCTATGTGTGCCCGCGCCTCGTTAATGCAGTCGGGAATGATGGGGATTTGAGAGGGGGTGCTGATTGCTACCCCTGCGGGAATCAGCGATTCGGCGCTAGTTGCGCCTGAATGCAACGTGGAACGAGTTCAGCACCCATCACGAGCTGCTAAACCGGACCTGCGCTGCCAGCAACTCGACACGCCGCGCGACACCGAACTTTTTCAAGATGTTCGAAACGTGAAAACGGGCCGTTCGGGTGCTGATATTCAGCGTGCAAGCTATCTCCTTGTCGGATTGCGCCTGCAAAAGCAGTTGACACACTTCGTTCTCTCGTTCAGTCAAGGGGCGAAGTGAACGACGAATCATGTGGCCTCGTTCTGTGACGGGGCGCGCAAATAAATCGTAATCGAAATTGTCGGAATGTCAAGGGACGCCGGAACCTCGCACACAGTTGGCCCACGTTTGAATGGAACGGCCGTACCACCACCCGAAACGGCGCGCGAACGTGCGGCGACACGTGCCGCCAACTCTCGTTGGGGTGGGTTCGTTCAGTGTGGCCACTACCCCGCCCGCCTTCGCCTTCTACGCCCGCACCCTCGCCCGCTGGGCCGCCGCGATCGACCGGCGGGCGGCGGCCGACATGTGGCGCTTCGCTCCGCCTGGCCGGAGCCTTCGGCCTACCTCCACCACTGAGGCAGCCGGTGCCTTCGGTAGCCTTGCCGCTTTCTGCGCTCTTATCCTCGCCCACCTGGCCCGCTGCGCCGCGGCAATCCGCCGACGTGCCGGCGCCGACACATGGCGCAGCGCGGCGTGGCCGTCACTCCTTCGGCCGCAGTTTCAGCTTCCCTTGTTCTCCTCCATGAACGCCTTCCGTTCGCCAGCGCGCTCCAAGAGCCCGACCCACTGCTCGCGGTAAAGCGCCGCTAGGAAGCGCCCGAGGCGGGACTTGCCGGGTTTGGCTTCGTCCGGCAGGGAGGGAACTGCTCCTTCCGGGGGCGACCGAGAGGAAAAACCGCGACCCAGGAGCTCGAGAGGAGGCAACTGGGTGTATGCTGGGCGAGACCTGGAACCCAAGATGGAAATCCCGGTAGAAAAGGGCCAAAAATCAGGCGATTGTTACAGCGATACATTAGCGGACGAGGAGGAACGATGGCAAACACCACACGCAGGCATTTTCTTGGCACGATGGGCGCCGGCATGGCGGCAGCGGCGACACCGCGACTGCTGCGGGCGGCAGGTGGGCGAAAGCCGAATATCGTCTTCATTCTGAGCGACGATGTCGGCCTGGACTTGATTGGGTGCTACGGTTCGGATCGTTTCAAGACGCCGAACATCGATGCTTTGGCGCGGGAGGGAATACGCTTCGAGACCGGTCACTCGACGCCGCTGTGCGGTCCGACGCGCTGTGAATTCAACACCGGGCGCTACCCATTCCGCACCGGCGGATTGACGAACCCGTCGTGGACCAAGGCGGATGGCAAAGGGCCGAAAGCGAGTGACGAATTCCCGATTGCCAGGCTGCTCAAGCAGGCGGGTTACGCCACCTGCTCGTCAGGCAAATGGCGCCAGATAGGCGAAACGCCGGGCGACTGGGGTTTCGACGAGTGGCTTACCGATCCGGCTGCGGGCGGCTGGTACTGGCAGAAGAGCTACACCAAGAACGGCCAACTCATGGAGCTGGACAAGGAAGTCTACTGCCCGGATGTCGCTCATGAATTAGCCATGGATTTCGTGAAGCGGCATCGCGACGGGCCGTTCTTCCTCTATTACCCCACGCACCTGGTTCACGGCCCTATCCTGCGCACGCCCGACAGCGCGCCCGACAGCAAGGACTTCTATGCCGACAATGTGGCTTACCTGGATAAATCGGTCGGCAAGGTGGTCTCGGAAATCGAGCGGCTGGGCCTGCGGGAGAACACCGTGATTCTTTTTGCCGGCGATAACGGAACAACGGCGCAATCGTCGGGGACCATCGGCGGCCGCCGGATCAACGGCGCCAAGGGGTCGATGTGGGAAGGCGGCGCGCGCGTCCCGCTCATCGCCAGTTGGAAAGGAGCGACGCCGGCGGGCAGGGTCCTCAAGGACCTGGTGGACTTCAGCGACTTTTACGCCACGTTCGCCGAATTGGCCGGCGCCAAAATGCCCGACGGCCTGAAGTTCGACAACCGCAGCTTCGCACCGCAGCTCCGAGGCGAAAAGGGCAGGCCCCGCGAGTGGGTGTTCGTCCAACTCGGCAAGAACTGGTACGCCAAGGACCGGGTCTGGAAGCTGAACCAGAGCGGCGAACTGTACGACCTGAAGGAAGCGCCGTTTGAGGAAAAACTGGTGCCCGCGGACACCAAGGACACCGAGGCCGTGGCAGCGCGAAAGCGGCTGCAGGGCGTGCTGGACCAGTTGAACCCGGCGGCTGGCAAAACCGAAGCGGCCGACGCCGGCGCGGCGAAGAACAGGAAAGCCGGCAAGGCGGGGCGCAAAGCACAGCGCAAGAAGCGCGCCGGGTAACCGAAGCACTTCCGGAACCGGCCCGCCGGCGAAAAATCACAGGGGCGCTGGCTCAACACAAAGGCACGAAGACACAAAGACTCAAAGAAGCCGCGACCCGCCGCCTTCGTGTCTTCATCCTTTGTGACTTCGTGCCTTTGGTCTTTGTGTTCAAGCCTCCGCTCCTTTGGGTGCGAAACGCCGGTTCTGATAAGCTTGCGGCATCCGTATGCGTTATCTTGCGCTGTTTTGCCTCGCTGCATCCTGCGCGGCCGCGGAACCGGCGGCGCCGGCGAAGCCGCTTGCACTGTGGTACCGGCAGCCCGCCAGGGAATGGGTCGAGGCGCTGCCGGTCGGCAATGGCCGCCTCGGGGCGATGGTGTTCGGCGGCGTGGCGCGTGAGCGCATTCAGTTTAACGAACACACGGTCTGGACCGGCGAGCCGCACGATTACGCGCACCCCGGCGCCTATAAACACCTGGCTACGCTGCGGACTCTTCTCTTCCAGGGCAAGCAGGCGGAAGCCGAAAAGCTGGGCATGGAAGAGTTCATGAGCGTGCCGCTACGGCAGAAGTCGTACCAGGCTTTCGGCGACCTCCTGCTCGACTTCCCAAACATCCATGAAAATGAAATATCCGAATACCGGCGGGAGCTGGATCTGGACGAAGCGATTGCCTCGGTGCGGTACACCCATCGGGGCGTCCTCCATACCCGTGAGGTGTTCGCGAGCTGGCCGGCGCAGGTGATCGTGGTGCGCCTGTCGGCTTCGCGGCCCGGCAGCGTGTCGCTCGAGGCCTCGTTGAGCGCGGCCCACAAGGAAGCGGTCGTCTCGGCCCTATCGAAGAACGAATTATCTATGGCCGGCCGCGTCGCTGATTCGGCGATTCGCTTCGAGGCGCGGTTGCTCGTTTTGGCGAAGGGCGGCCAACAAGAGGTCCGAAGCCAGAAGATCGCGGTCACGGGCGCCGATACCGCGGTGCTGATCCTTTCCGGCGCGACCAATTTCAAGAATTACAGGGACGTGTCCGGAGACCCCAGGCAGCGGAACGATGGCGCACTGGCCGCGGTCCGCGGCAAGCCGTTCGACCAGTTGCGCGCGGCGCACGTCGCCGATCATCAGCGTTTGTTTCGCCGCGTGGCGCTGGATCTGGGCGCCACCCCGGCCGCTGCGCTGCCCACCGATGAGCGGATTCGCGGCTTCGCGTCCGGCAACGACCCGCAGCTTGTCGCGCTGCTGTTCCAGTACGGGCGCTACCTGATGATGGGCTCCAGCCGTCCGGGCGGGCAACCGGCCAACCTGCAGGGCCTTTGGAACGACTCCAACCGGCCTCCCTGGGACAGCAAGTACACGGTCAACATCAATACGGAAATGAACTACTGGCCGGCAGAAGTCACCAACCTGGCCGAATGCCATTTGCCGTTGTTCGAGGCCCTGAAGGAGGTGGCCGTTTCCGGAGAAAAGACGGCGCGCGAGCACTACAACGCGCGGGGCTGGGTGCTGCACCACAATTTCGACTTATGGCGCGGCACCGCTCCCATCAATGCCTCGAACCACGGCAT
>Ga0315282_10009222_pt1 | contig 15727 bp, 15 predicted proteins | sample YL17G07_20_MG_FD_203693 | JGI IMG/M metagenome (GOLD analysis project Ga0315282, IMG submission 203693) | Sediment microbial communities from Yellowstone Lake, YNP, Wyoming, USA - YL17G07_20 | ecosystem: Environmental > Aquatic > Freshwater > Lake > Sediment | place: USA: Wyoming | collected...
GCCGGCGTAGTCACCTTTTGGGTTCTTGAACATCGAACCCAGGCTGGCGCCTGGCGGCTGCGAATGGCGACGTTGGTCATTATAGCTATCCATGCGGGCTTGAACTTCGCCCTTTGTACTGGTTTCCAGTCCAAACCGGGCTGCCAGGACGATCGCCTGGATTGGAGTACGTTTCAAAATGCTGGTACGATAGTCGAATTCCAGGCGGACGCTGGACCAGTTCTGCCTACCCTCTTTGCGATGCAAGATTTCTGCCAGAATCAGGCTTGATTTGATGTCCATCCCAAACGCTCCGGCATTACCGTAAACGGCTCCGCCAACCGATCCAGGAACGTTGGCTGCCCATTCTAACCCGCTCAGGCCGCGTAACGCCAGTTGGCGAGCCACGCCGGACAGGTTGGCGCCTGACTCGGCCCACACAGTAGGTGGATTGGTATGCGTGTCGATTTTCACCGTATGGGCCCGGTTGATCACCACCACGCCGCGAAGGCCGGCGTCGCTGACCAGCACGTTAGAACCACTGCCCAGCAGGTAAAAGGGGATATTCATCTGCCACAGGCGTTGTGCGGCGCTCTCCAGCTCCGCCGCAGATTGGGCAATTAAAGCAGCATCCACAGGACCACCCACATGCGCCGTGGTGTAATTAGCCATGAGTATATTCTCCTGCAGCCGGTCGCCAAAGGCGGTGCGCAGTTGAGCGAGTGGGGTGAGCGTGTTGGCCTGGTTATACATGAGCAATTAAAGAGTCTTCAAATGTTTGATCAGTCGGTTGAGCAGGTCGATCTTCGGGTCAGCCTGACCCTGGTTCAGGCTGGCCTGCCAGGCCAGTCCAGTTTCGCCTTCTGGCTTGCCCGGAGTAAGGATGGAGGCCAGGCGCTGGACAGCCGCGGCCTGGGTTTTTGATTCGTAAGTGCGTTTGCGTTCAATCATGTTTCATCTCCTTGGCTTGCAGGCCGGCCAGCACCCAGCCGCTGATCTGGTCTGCATCTCCAGCAGACAAGATCAGCACCACATCCCCGGGCCTTAGGGAGGCAAGGAGGTGCTCAGTGGCCTGTTCCAGGCCTGGGGTGAAATGGACGGACGGGTGCTTCATCTGGCGGACTACCTGGCTTGCTGAAAATTCACTGGGCTTTTCTCGAGAGGCGAAGATTTCGGTAACGATGACCCGGTCGGCATCCTGGAAGGCTCCGGCAAATTCGTTCAACAGGTATACTGTGCGGGAATAGGTATGTGGTTGCCAGACCGCCCAAAGGCGGCGTCCAGGGAAACGTTGGCGTGCGGCGGCCAGAGTGGCGCGGATTTCAGTGGGGTGATGCGCATAGTCGTCAATGACGATGATCCCTTCGGCTTCGCCGCGGATGTCGAAGCGCCGTCCGGTGCCGCTGAAGGCGGCTAACGCCCTGGCGGTCTCTTCCAGGTTCAGGTGAAGCTGGTGTGCGGTTGATACAACGGCTGTGGCATTGCAAACGTTGTGTTCCCCGGGCACCTGCAGCGTAAGGGAAACCAGTCGGGCAGGTCGGCCGTCGTTCTGTCTCCACACTTCGAAGCTAAACCCTCCCTGTGAGGTAGCCATGACGTGTCGAGCCTGATAATCTGCCTGGAGATGCGTCCCGTAAGTTACTCCCCGGCATCCGGAGGGAAGTTCGTTCAGCAGGTTGGCGGCGTTTTCGTTGTCCCGGCAGGCGATCAATACCCCTTCCGGTTTCAACGAATGCACGAATTCGGCAAAAGCCTGCCGGTATTCGACGGGGGTGGGGAAGCAGTCCGGATGATCGTGCTCGACATTGGTGACAATGGCGATAACCGGTTGTAATCCTAGAAACATGCGGTCGTATTCGTCGGCTTCGATCACGAAGGCGCTGCCAATCCCGGCGTGTGCATTGCTGCCCAGGTTTTTCGACACCCCGCCGATAATGTAAGAGGGGTCCTTACCAAGGCAGACCAACGTCCAGGCTAGCATGGCCGTGGTGGTGGTTTTACCGTGTGTGCCGGCAATGGCAATCCCAAGCCTGTTCTCCATCCACCGTCCCAGGTATTCTGAGCGTTTCAAGACCGGAATACCGGCGAGACGAGCCGCAACCACTTCCGGGTTTTCGTCGGGCACGGCAGAAGAGCGGATGACCAGGTCGGCGCCGGTAATATTTTCAGCCTTGTGGCCATTATCCACGCGCACACCCGCGGCAGCCAGGTCCTGGGCCAGGGGAGAGAAAACCCGGTCTGAACCGCTCACCACGTACCCGCTTTCAACCAGGAGGCGGGCGATGGCGGAAAGTCCGCTGCCACCGATGCCGATTAAGTGTACGTGTGTCATTAGATGAATACCATCAGAACAAAAGCGAATGCGATTGCCACAGCAAAGTAAATTGCCGGGGCGATCAACAGGGCGGGAGGCATGACGGCTATATACTTGGTAACCAGGGTCAAGACCTCTCCGGTAGGAGTAGAAATGACAGTCGGGAAAGGATATTTAGCGTCATTCAGAAAAAACCAGATTGAGCCGATCACGAAATATCCATTGGCCATACCGATGAAAAAGCCCAGCAGGATATCCTGTAGTCTTTCGCGGGCGAACCGGTTGGCGCCGGCTAGTTTGGGAATATTGGGGGTTTGGTATCCAAACAGTACCAAAATGGTGGTAATCCCCAACCTGATCCAGAATAGAGGGGCGCCGTTACCAAACGAGAGCACATCCCGAATGAAGGGGACAAAGATCTCTAACACGGTGATGAAGAACAAGGCCAGGATGACCGAAAAAGTCACCAGCAGCTCTTTGGCCCAGCCGCGCATAGCGCCGATGATGCCGAACATGACCACATACATCCAGAAAATAACCACCAGGCTTACCATCTCGTTCCTCCTGGGGTCGCCAGTTCCTTGAGCAGGTTGGCAATCTGGCTGGCAGCCTGGGGATGAGCCAGGGCACGCATGGCTCTGGACATGGACTGGAGCCGGGTGGGCTGGTCGAGCAATTCCTGCACGGTGGTAAATAGCTGGTCTTTCAAAGCGGAGTCTTCTAACATAATCGCCGCATTCTGGCTCACCAGGTAATCGGCATTCACTTTCTGGTAGTGCCAGGCGAAAGGGTAAGGCACCAGGATGGCAGGGAGGCCGAACAAGGGCAGTTCGCCCAGGCTTGACGCCCCGGCCCGCCCGATGGACAGGTTGGCGCAGGCCAGGGCTGCTCCCATGTCTTCATGCAGATAGGGGAAAGCATGGTAGCGGTCTTTCATTTCCTGCGGAAGGTGTCCCTGGACGGTTTCCACTTCATTCCAGTCCAACTGCCCGGTGATGTGGATTACCTGGGCGATCCCAAGCAATTGGGGCAACCGCGCCGTCACTGCCTGGTTGATCGAACGGGCGCCTTTGCTGCCGCCGAATACCAGCAGGACCGGTACCTGGTCGTTCAGGTGAAAATGGGCCCGGGCAGATTCTGGCGTCCAGGTGTTCAGATCCGCTCTGACCGGATATCCGGTGACGGTAACCATGGTGGAGGGGCGACTGAAAAACTTGCGCGAATCTTTGGCAGTCACAGCGATGCGGCTGGCAAAACGCCCCAGGAATTTGAGCGCCAAGCCGGGCTCGATATCTGGCACATACAGCAGGCTGGATGTGCCCCTTCCGGCTACTGCCATCGGGACTGCCACATAACCTCCTGTAAAGAATAAAACGTCGGGTGTGAATTTGTGCAAGAGGCGGCGAGAAGCCAGCACGCCTTGCGCCAGGAAGATGAGATTGCGCGGCAGGGCAAGCCAGCCCACGCCGTGGACGCCGGCTGCCGGAATAGTAATAAAGGGAACGTTCGGCGCGGCGCGCAGGACCAGGCCGGCTTCCATGCCACCCTGGCTGCCCACCCAAAGGACTGATTGAGCGTCATGACCGAGTGCTTCCAGCACGGCCAGCGCGGGATAAACGCCTCCGCCGGTCCCGCCAGCGCAAATCAACAGCCGCATTAAAGTTCCTCCCTTCTTCTGAAATGGCGTCTTCAGTTCCGCAACGGTCAATCCCCATCACGATGCCGAGGCCCGTCAGGGTCATCACCAGGCTGGACCCACCTGCGCTGATCAAAGGCAGGGCGTTGCCCGTCACGGGGATGAGGTTGACCATCACCGCCATGTTCATGGTGGCTTCGATCACGATCCAAAAAGTAATCCCACCGGCAATTAACCGGCCCAGGTTATCCGGGGCTCGACGGGCAATCCGCAGACCCCGCCAGAGGATGATCAGGTAAAGCAGGATCACAAAAGAGGCTCCGGCTAACCCGGTCTCTTCGACAATCACGGAAAAAATGCTGTCGGTCCAGGCCACTGGCAAGATCAGGTTTTTGATCACGCCCTTGCCGATGCCAACCCCGAAAATGCCGCCGTTCACGATGGCGTTGAAAGACCCTTTGATCTGGTAGTCAGCCTTTTCCGGATCCGTAAAACCATATGTGAATTTCTGCATGCGGTCACGACCGGTGCTGGTAATGCTGACCACGATAAACCCGAGCACGACGGCCAAGATAATGACCAGGAATACCTGGCGCACATCGGCTTTAGCCAGGAAGAACAGCAACCCTCCCAGTATATAGATAGTGGCAGCCGCGCTGATGTCAGTCTGCAGCATAATGAAGCCGCAGGTGATGCCGATGAGGACGATCATGGGGAACAGGCCAAAACCAACTTCATTCAGCCTGTCTTTCTTCGAGTTTAGCCACACTGAAAGATAGATGATAATTACCACTTTAGCCAGTTCGGAGGGCTGAACTGAGCGGAAAAACAGCGTGCGAGCCGGGTCGGATGAATTCCGGTTTATCACCAGCACCGCTAAGAGTAATCCCAGGGTAATTAACAGCATTAAAAAGGCCCACTTTTGATAGCGATGATAGTCGACCCGTGAGGCGATCAAGGCGACACCTGCTCCGCCAAGGGCAAATTCGATCTGTCTGGTGAGTACATAGCTAGGAGGGTAGTTCTGAGACATTGAATATTCCCAGCTCGCCGAATAGACCATCAGCAAACCGAAGACCAGCAAGGTGATCACTGCCAGCAACAGCGGGACATCGAACTGCATGCGCAGTGAATGAGGCGCCTGTTTCAAAGCACGAGTATTGGTCGGATTGGTTAGAGTTGATTCACCCATAAGAGGAAACGCTCCCCACGCTGTTCAAAATCGATAAATTCATCAAAACTTGTCCCACCTGGCGATAACAGGACGACATCTCCAGGCTCGATTACCGCCGTGGCCGAAAGGATGGCTTCTTGCAGGCTCTGACAATGGCTGATAGTTAAAGGCCGTTTACCCGGTTCGATTGGTCCAAGCGCCTTGAGGATCTTTTCGGAAGCCTCACCAAACACAATCACGTGATCCACGCGCTGGTGGATCAAATCAGCCAGGTCCTGCCAGGGCAGGTTCTTGTCCCTGCCGCCTAGCAGCACAACCAATGGTTCGCTGAAAGACCGGATAGCGGCGATGCTGCGCTCGGGAGCAGTGGCGATCGAGTCGTTGTACCAGTCTGCTCCACGGTAATGGCGTACAAATTCCAACCGGTGAGGCACGCCGGCAAAACCAAGCACGCCCTTTCTCATGGCCGCTTCTGGGAAACCGGAGGCCCAAGCGACAGCGCAGGCAGCCAGGACGTTGAGCAGGTTGTGTTCGCCGCGCAGCAGGATTGCCCTCTGCTCCATCAGTTCCTGCCTGGCTGTGCCATCCTGCATGTAAAGTCGTCCGGAGTAACAAAACGTGCCGGCCAGGCCCTTTTCGGGCTGTTCCAGCCCAAACGAGATCAACTTTCCCCGTACCTGGCTGGCCAAACCCCAGGAGCCCGGATCGTCGCGCCCTAACACGGCTAAATCAGAAACGGTCTGGTAAGCCAGGATGTGCGCCTTGACGGCGGTGTAGGCCTGCATGTTGCCATGCCGGTCGAGGTGGTTGGGGGTGATATTCAGGATGGCGGCTACCTGGGGTGAATGGGTCAACTGTTCGAGTTGGAAGCTGGAAAGCTCCAAAATGACGGTGTCGCCTGCTTCGATCTCATCCAGGTATTCGATCAGGGGCAGACCGATATTTCCACCCACCCAGGTTTTGTGGGGATGAACCACTGCTGCTTCAGCCATGCGTCCGACCAGGGTAGTGGTGGTGGTTTTTCCGGCTGAACCAGTAATGCCAATCACCCTGCAGGGCACAGCTTCCATGAAAATCTGCGAGTCGTTCGTAATGGGGATCTCTCTGCGCTGTGCATTGATAACGATTGGCAGGGTCAGCGGAATTCCACCCGAAAGGCACAACAGGTCAGTCTTATCAAGGAGAGTAATTGGATGTCCACCGAAGGCCAGGCTGACCGGCAGGCTTCCGAGCGTTTCCTGGATCGATTTCATCTCCTCGGCCGGCTTCTGATCGCTCAATGTGACTATTGCGCCGCGCTGGCTAAGGAAGCGGGCCAGGGCCAGGCCCTGCCGGGCTGCGCCTAAAATGAGCACTCGTTGACCGTTCCAGGTTTTCATCCTGTCACACCATCGCTAAAGCCACACCGAGCATGGCGAATAATAGGCTGACCAGCCAGAAGCGCTGCACGACCTGGGTCTCACTCCATCCCAGCAGCTCAAAGTGCAGGTGCATCGGAGCCATTTTGAAAAAGCGTTTGCCCTTGGTATATTTGAAGTAAGCGATCTGCAAGATCACGCTCAGGCCTTCGCTGACTGGGATAATGGCAATCAGGGGTAATAACAGCCATTGCCCTGACATCAAGGCTACTACGCCCAGCGTGGCGCCAAGGGAGAGCGAGCCAGTGTCGCCCATAAACAACTCGGCCGGGTGAACATTGAACCACAAGAACCCAAATAGAGCGCCCACCAGGGTGAAACAGAAGCGGCCCAGGAAGCTTTGTCCCTGTGCGATGGCGATCAAGCCGTAGGCGGCAAAGGCAGTGGCGGCGATCAAGCCGGCCAGGCCATCCAGGCCATCTGTGAAATTCATTGAATTGGAAGCACCCACAATAACAAATGTGGCGATGGGAATATATAAGTAACCAAGCGGAATATCACCCAACACCCCAGGCCAGAACATTTGTGGGGCATTCAACAGGTAGCGCAGTCCGCAAGCCGCTGCCAGGGCCAGGATGATCTGAATTACCAACTTGGTGCGGGCGCGCATCCCCAGGCCGCGGCGAGCACCCCGAATGCCTTCCCAGTCATCGATCGCCCCAAGGATGCCGAAACCGATCATCACCGAGACCGGCAGTAATAACGAGCGGCCCAGGCCGAATAGGCCAATTACTTTAGAAAAATTCAGCAGGACGGTCAGCAGGATCACCGGCGCCAGAATCATCACGCCACCCATAGTAGGCGTCCCCATCTTGGTGATGTGGCTGCCAGGTTCTTCTACACGGATCAACTTGCCGATCTTGAAATGGCGTAGGACGCGCAGCAATGGGTTGCCCCAAATAACAGTTAGCATAAAGCTGAGAGTGCTAAGGGTTAGCACAATGGAGGTCTCGTTCATTGGTTCGTCTCCAGGGCGGTAACGATGCGTTCCATGTGCATACCGTGCGAACCCTTAATCAAGACCACGTCCCCTTCCCGTAATTCTTTTCGCAACACTTCGATGGCTTCTGGGACGGTGGGCACCCATAGCAAGGCCGAAACTGGCATACCTGCCTGGCTGGCCGAATCTGCAATCATTTTGCCAAGCTCGCCCACTGCAACCAGTTCGTCACACACTTCGGCAGCCCGGTCGCCAACCATTTCGTGGCCTTGTTTTTCGTAGGGGCCAAGCTCGAGCATATCGCCCAATACGGCGACCTTGCGTCCGCTCATCTCGTCCAGCAGATTGAGCGCAGCCAGGGCCGATTCTGGCGACGAGTTATACGTATCATCTAACATTAAGGCTCCATTGTCTGTATGGGCAGCCACCAGGCGAAGCTGGTTGTGGCCGCATTGAAGGCCAGCGATAATGTCTTGCCAGGTCAGGCCTTCGACCAATCCGACGGCGGCGGCGCGCAGGGCGGTGTGCACTGAATGGCGGCCGATCAGGGGCACGCATAAGTGCAGCACCTCGCTGTGAAAATGCAAGCGGAAGCGGATTCCTTCCAGCCCCAGCCCTTCAATACGGTCAGCCCATAAGTCGGCTTTAGGGTCCAACCCATAATAAAAGACTTGAGCACGTGTTTTTTCTGCCATTGGGCGTACCCAGGGGTCATCGTAGTTCAGAACGGCCACCCCTTCTGGGGCGGGAGGCAGAGCCTGGACTAGCTCGGCTTTGCCACGCGCAATGGCTTCCTGGGAACCGGCTCGTTCGGCGTGCACGGTGCCCACATTGGTGATCACACCCACCTGGGGCAGCGCCAGGCTGCACAGGAAAGATATTTCGCCCGGGACGTAGAAGCCCATTTCGAGCACGGCGCATTCGTGGCCTTCTCCCAGGCGTAGCAGGGTGAGAGGTAAGCCAATCTCGTTGTTCAGGTTGCCGGGATTCTTCATTGTCCGGTATCTTTGGCTGAGCACCTCAGTGATCAGCTCTTTGGTGGTAGATTTACCCACGCTGCCGGTCACTCCGATCACGCGCAGGTTCAGCCTGCGGCGGCGGTAACCGGCAATGGTCTGAAGGGCTTTCAGCGTATCATCCACACGCAGGCAGAAAGGTGGGTTGGGCTGGGTAAAGTCTTCAGGCAGTTTACTATTGCGTATATCTATTTCCAGGAATGGCGCCGGCAGGTCTTTCTGAACCAGCGCCAGGTGGGCGCCTTTGTCAAAGGCGTTCCCGATGTAGTTATGCCCGTCCACGCGTTCCCCTGGCAGGGCGACAAACATGCCCGCTGGAATTACCTGTCTTGAATCCACTGAAGCCTCACTGATTACCAGTGAGGCTTTTTCAGGTCGGGTGCCTGTCAGCGCTTCTAAGACGTCAGCCAGAGTGAGCAAAGTCTATTTCCTCATTGCCCTTTCAACTTTTCCCGCACGTCATCGGGTGGAATATTCATTAAAACGACCAATTGGCGGACAACCTCAGCGAAGACCGGTGAAGCAACCAACGAGCCCCACATATTGGTCTTTGGTTTTTCCAGCCAGACATACACCAGAAATTGGGGATCTTCGACAGGGCCCCAACCCACAAACGAGGCGTTGGTCAGATTGGTGATGTAACCGAGTTTTCCAACCGAGATTGAGGCAGTACCTGTTTTGCCGGCGATTCGGTAACCGTCAATGTGGGCATTCTGGTAAGATTCTGATTCTACGGATTGGGCCAGCATGTTCGTCAAATCGGTGGCGGTTTTGGCGGAAATTGGATTGCCCAGGGAGCGCAGCGGTCTGGCTTCTTGCTTGCCATTGGCGACGATGGCTTTCAAGATATGCGGTGCCATCATCTCGCCGTGGTTTGCCACCGCTGAGATTGCCGAAGCGAGCTGGATAGGGGTAACGTTAACGCCCTGACCGTAAGCATTGGCGCCGAGGCTGAAGGGCGTCCAACCCGGCTGGCCAGGCAGAAGTACGGGCCAATCAACCTCTCCGCTCAGGTCGACGTTGGTCATGCGGCCAATCCCGAACTTATCCAGGTAAGCGTAGAAATTCTTTTCGCCGATCTGCGTCGCCACCCAGGCCAGGCAGACATTCAAGGATAATTGCATGCAGCCTTCCATGGTCTGCGGGCCGTGGGCGAGGAAGTCCCAGTTGGTAATGGTGATCCCACCGACTTCGATAGTCCCGCGGTCGAGGTAGACCGTATCCGGCGTGACTGTGCCGGTATCCATGCCAGTCGCCATGGTGAGGACTTTGAACACCGATCCGGGTTCATACATCTGGCTGACTGCCCGGTCTGTTTCGGTGCCATCGTGGAAGGTCTTCTGGTAATCCCAATATTTATTGGGGTCCATACGAGGCGTGCTGGTCATGGCCAGAATCTCGCCTGTCTTTGGATCGAGAACGACGATAGTGCCGGAGTCGGATTTCGTTTTGGCTACCGATTCATCCAGTACTTTTTCAACCATGGCCTGAATTTGTATATCGATAGTGAGGATCAGGCCTGCGCCAGGGGGAACATTAGGTAGCGTCTGCGCCTTATTAGGATCCAACGAATAATTAACGATCACAGGTTGTCCTGCCAAGATATCGTTATAGTAAGCTTCAACGCCGTAAATACCCTGTCCAAGATCTCGATTGCCATCCCGGTCCAGAAACGTATAAGCGCCTACCAGGTTAGAGGCTAAAGAACCTTCGGGATAGCTCCGCTGTAAAATGGGTGTCCAAACCAATCCAAGCAGGCTTGGATACTCTTGATCTTTCTGTACTTTGCCAGCTTTTTTTTCGAGAGAAATTTGCAGTGTTTGGAGTTTTTGGGCCTGTTCAGGTGTGATGGTAGTGCGAAGATCAATGTAAACGGCACTGTTTGCATCATATTCCGTGCTGGCTTTGGCGTAAACGTCGTTGTAATTCATTCCAGCCACGCTGGCAAGTGTGCTGGCAATTGTAACTGGACTAACCACATAACGCAAGTCGATACCGAGTTGGTACATCTCTTTATTGCCAGCCAGCAGGTGGCCCCAACGGTCGTAGATATTACCACGCTCGGGATAGAGGACGCGTTTGCCATCTTCGATCGTTTTGCGGGTATCTTCACGCATGGCGCGAGTGTTAGCGCTGACCTGGATGCGTACCAATTGAGCAACCAGCAAAGCCGCGATCAAAGATAGCGAAACTGCTATAAACCTGAAGCGTACGAAGGGTTCGCTTTTCATGGGATCCTCCTCGCTTGCATAACGCTAAATTTCAATAAGCCCTGGAACAGGATTTCGGACAGCGAGCTGGTATATTCAGGGTTGATTGTCGGCTCCGAAAATTCCTCTGTCGCCGTTTGTGGGGCCAGAGAGGCTGTTTGCCGCCCTGAATAACCCGGTACCAGAATGTATTCTAGATCGCTCGGATTGACGTAGTCGTAGCCGAGGGCTTTAGCCCGTTCAAGCATGGCGGGATCGGCAGTCAGGTCGCCTAGTTGGTTTCTTAGATCGGCGATGTCCTGCGCGATTACGACCTTATCCTGGTTCTTTTCCTGAATTTCGAATCCCATGCTCATAGCCTGAGCGCTGATGCTCAGGTAAAGGCCAGCCACCAGCGCGACGACGATCACTCCCAACAAAAAAGTGGCGATCCATTTGAGCTGGTTTCGCCAGGGTGCCTGTTGGTAGGCTTGAATCAAGCTTTGAGTCATGCGTGGGTTACCTTTCCAAGTACTTTTTTTATTCGACTCTTGCAAAACTCATGCCAGTCAGCGCTTTTCAGCGATTCTCAGGTGAGCACTTCGCGCTCGGGGGTTGTCTAATTTTTCTTCTTCGGTTGCTACTATCGGATGACGGGTAATATCAATAACGGAGGCTGTATGTTGGCAGGTGCAATCTGGTTGTTCGGGTGGGCAAATGCAGTCTTTGCTTTCACGGCGGATAAACTGCTTAACAATCCGATCCTCCAGAGAGTGGAAGGTGAGGACTGCCAGCCTTCCGCCGGGAGCCAGGGCTTTGACTGCTAATGGAAGTACAGTTTCTATGGTCTGCAATTCCTGGTTGACCGCGATGCGCAGGGCCTGAAAGGTGCGTGTTGCCGGATGCAATCTACCTCGTCTCCCGCCGGTCGCCCGGCTAACCACCTCGGCCAGTTCGTGGGTGGTGTACAGCGGCCTGGCGGTTGCAATCGCTCGAGCGATTCGCCTGGATTGAGGCTCTTCGCCGTAGCGCCAGATCAGGTCTGCCAGATCAGCTTCCGGGAAGGTGTTGACCATTTCCTCGGCGGTAGTGGGCTGTTCCGGACTGAAGCGCATGTCTAGTGGGCCGTCGCTCAAGAAGGAAAAGCCTCTTTCCGGCCTGTCCAACTGGATGGAAGAAACCCCAAGGTCAAGCATGATCCCATTGACGTGCTGCCAACCCAGGCGGCGCATTTGCTCCAGGAGAGTGGCGTAGGAGGCCTGAACCAGAGTCACCCGAGGGTTAAAAACCGACAGGCGCTGGTTTGCGATTTCCAGCGCCTGGGGGTCCAGATCGAGACCCAACAACCTTCCCTCGGGCTGACAGGCATCTAAGACCCCCCAGGCATGCCCTCCTGCGCCCACGGTGCCGTCTACATAAAGCCCTGGGCTAAAAGGGTGTAAAGCATGTATAATTTGATGGTAAAGTACTGGTTGATGAAGTGGTTGATTTTGGCTATCTGCCTGCGTCATGGTTATTCTGTGGTGAGATCGAGAGCGGCATAACGCTGGTTGTTGAATTCCGGATTCTGATATTCGGCGTCCTGTTTGGCCCAAAGTTCGGGCGACCAGATTTCGAAATAGTTGCCTGCACCCACAACTTCGGCAGCATTTGTAAGCAGGGCTGATTCACGCAGGAAAAAGGGAATCAGGATTCGGCCTGCCCGGTCAAATTCAATTTTTTCGGCGTGGGAGAAGATCAAACGCCTCAACTGGCGAGCGGCAGGATCGGTCAGGCTCATTTGGTTAATACGGGTTGAAATCCTTTCGAAGGAGGTGCTGGGCAAAACGATCAAGTTCTGATCGAAACCCTGGGTGATATAAGCACCATCTTGCAGTTGTTCCCGATAGCTGGCTGGGATGGTCATGCGCCCCTTTTCATCATCTATGCTGTGTTGATGGTGACTGAGAAACATTTGTTCTACTCTCTTTATATATGTCGAACGCCGGATAACTCCGGCGTCTCACCCACTTCTAACCACTTTTTACCACTTTCCAACACTAGTATATACTAATTGCTGACAATATGCAAGAGTTTCTTACGTTTTGTTAACCACCTGAAATCTTAAAATATTCACAATTTAATATTCATTAATCCCTAGAGGAGTCCATGAGTGCTACTTCCCAATCATACCGAGACCTGTTTGAAGGATTGGACGTGCAGGTGCCACTGCTGGACGGCGGCCAACGCGCTTATATCAACCTGGATAACGCTGCCTCTACCCCGGCGATGCTGGCCGTACGGCAGACTGTCGACGATTTTCTGGTTTACTACAGCAGCGTTCATCGTGGGACAGGTTTTAAGAGCCAGCTCTCCACCCTGGCCTACGAACAGGCACGCCAAACGGTGCTGGGCTTTGTGGGGGCCAACCCGGATGAATATGTGTGTATCTTTGGAAAGAATGCGACGGAAGCAGCTAATAAGCTTGCCCGCCGCTGTCTGATCACTCCCCAGCGCAATGTAGTACTGGTCAGCCTCATGGAACATCATTCCAACGATTTACCCTGGCGTAATGTGGCCGAAGTGGTGCGGGTACAGGTCAATCCAGATGGATCCCTCGATGAAGCTGACTTTGACCGGAAGTTGGAAAAATACGCCAGTCGCCTGGCTCTGGTATCTATCTCCGGTGCCAGCAATGTCACCGGCGTGATTAACCCAATTTACCGCCTGGCCGAGAAAACCCACCCCGCCGGCGTACAGATCGCCGTGGATTGTGCCCAACTGGCTCCTCACCGCCAGATACATATGGGAGCTCTGGGTGATCCATCTCACCTGGATTACGTTATGCTCTCCGGACACAAGATGTACGCTCCCTTTGGGACCGGCGCTTTGATCGGGAGAAGAGATACTTTCGAGCGGGGAGAGCCGGATTTGCGCGGCGGGGGTGAGATCGAGATCGTCACTGTCGACCAGGTAGTATGGAGTGAGCCTCCCGAACGTGACGAAGCCGGCAGTCCCAATACGGTCGGAGCTGTAGCCCTGGCGGCGGCCATCCGGCAACTACAAAAAGTGGGCATGGACAACGTCGCCAGGCACGAGGCTGAACTGACTGAATACACTCTCGTCGGGCTGCGGAAAATAACTGGCATCCGTCTGTATGGGAACCCTGATCCGGCCAGCGCCGCCAGGCGCCTGGGGGTCATCCCGATCGAGGTAGATGAGTTGTCACATTTTCTGGCCGCTGCCATCCTGGGCTATGAATTTGGCATCGGGGTCCGGCACGGTTGTTTTTGCGCTCATCCTTATTTACTGAATCTGATGGGAGTATCGGATGTAGAAGCTGGGCGTGTGCGCGAGAATATGTTGCAGAAAGACCGCCGGAAGGTGCCTGGCCTGGTGCGTATTTCATTTGGCATGTACAACGAGACCTCCGAGGTCGATGACCTGCTTGAGGCGCTTAAAAGAATTCTAAAAGGGCAATATTCAGGCAAATATCACCAGAAGAAAAGCTCGGGAGAATACTGGCCAGAAGGTTGGAAAATTAACTTGAGCGATTATTCTTTCATGAGGAGCATCCAATGAAACCGCAATTATTAGCGCTTCTGACCGCCATTGCCTGGGGGGTAGGGGGATATTTCGAGAAGAAAGGTCTACAACTGGGGAACCTGGCCCCAGAAATGGGCATCACTATCCGCACTGCTGTGGCCTTGAGCATCCTTGGGGCAGTGAGCTTCCCACAGTGGAAAACGATCCCACAGGCGGGCTCGAAGGCGCTTCTTTATATGGCAATCGGCGGCGGTGTGGTTGCCGGAGCGGTGGGTATGTTGGCCTATTATGCGGCGATCAAAGGCGCTCCGCTCACCAAGGTCATGCCGATCGCTTTTACCTCGCCTCTCTTCGGCGCTTTAATGGGACTGATATTCGAAGGTGAACCGCTCACCTTCAAGTCGGTGGCAGGATTGGTGTTGACTGTGAGCGGAATCGTTTTATTGACTATTTGACCGGCAAGTACGTTGCAAAAGCGCTGCCCTTGCTTGCCTCGGTACTAATTATGGCAAAACCGCGGCAATCAAACCACCGGCGATGTACGCCAGCACCCACCAAAGGTAAGCAAGGCGGGTATACAGTTTCAAGCCAGGCGATATTGGCCGGTGGTTTTGTTTTTTCGCATATCGCCAGACTAGAACCGTGTCGACCAGCATACCTGTCAGTGCAGAGTATCCCAACAACCCGTGAAAAGTGAAAGGAATTTTCCTCGAACCGGCGATCATAAAAGCCGTTGCAGTGAAATCCAGAACAACCCCGATTGTCCGTGTGGACAGTACAAAAGAAGTGAAGGCCCTATTGCGGTGTTCGCTGAACACCGAAATAGAATAGAATATCAAGGCGAAAGTAACGATGATTGTGCCGGTTACCAGGATTAGATTCAAAGGTAGTCTCCTTAAGTTTCCGAAATTAAATACTTTTCACGGGTGGTCCGGTTCATCCGAAAAATAAAATGTCTTGACATTCACCAGGTAATATTATATATTGGCATTTATAGTTTGATATTCTAGAATCTATCCCCATCCTGGGCATTCTTTTCAAAATAGGTTTATTGGGATTCACCGTGGAATGATTTACCTCTCGGATTCCCAATAAACCTCAAAATAAATTGTCGCCGGAAGGAGGCAGATGTGATACACAGACCGAGGTTGCTGATGGTATTGAGCTCAATCTTTGCTGCCGGGTCGATACGTGTAGCTGCTGAAGAAGATGGGATCCCTGTGTGGGTATGGCCGGTCCTGATCCTGATGCTTGGTTTCCTGGTCTGGTGGTGGTTGCGGAAGCCGGCTGAAGAGGTTTCTACTCCTGTTTTAGCTGAACGGCCGGAGAATCCTCTCCCGCCGGTTTTGCCAGTTGTTGCACAAGCGCCCTCGGCGCCAGCCAAATTAGGAACGCTGGCTCACAAGGTATCGCGGCAACCGACCCCTCAGCCGGAAACCGCTGAGTCTCCTGCTCCGCCAGAGTTGGAGGAAAACCGAGATCAAAAACTGCCCGAAGTTCCGCTGATGGACGTGAAGCCTGACGACCTTACCATTG
>Ga0315282_10009223_pt1 | contig 15725 bp, 18 predicted proteins | sample YL17G07_20_MG_FD_203693 | JGI IMG/M metagenome (GOLD analysis project Ga0315282, IMG submission 203693) | Sediment microbial communities from Yellowstone Lake, YNP, Wyoming, USA - YL17G07_20 | ecosystem: Environmental > Aquatic > Freshwater > Lake > Sediment | place: USA: Wyoming | collected...
GGGTCTTGTCGTCGTTGAGGAGGAGGATGAGGAGCGACTCGATGGCGGTGTTGCGGCTCGAGTAGGCCGAGTTTTGCCAGAGCGACTCGCCGCTTTGGCACTCCTTCAACTCCAGCTTCACCCCCACCGCCACCGACGAATACACTACTGCATACTTGGTGTTGAAGTCGGTAACCGTGCCGAACAGCACCGCGTCCACTTCCAGCAACCGGCCCAGCTCGGCCGGGGTGAAGGCATAGACGTCGTGCGAGACCATCACCCCGTTCTCCTGCAAAATTTTGTCCACCTGCTCCAGCGGCTTCATCTGGTAGCCGAGGTAACGCATCCGCTCGTTCACGATCGGGCGCACGAGCGGGGTGGCGTCGAGGTTGGGGCTCATGTTGTCAAAGGGCAGGACCGCGACCGTGCGGGGCGCGAGTTGGCTGAAAGCGGGATTCAGGGTGACCGGCCCGACCTGAGTGGGCGCGCAGGCAGCCGCCAGCCCGGCCAGGATGAGCAGGCCAAGCGCCCATGCTCCAGCTACTAAGAAATGACGGGTTGGGCCGGCCTTCGTAGGGGCACGGCATGCCGTGCCCCTACCTTCCAATCCGCGGGATTGGCCCTGAAGGCGCCCCAGCCGCTTCCATCCGCGCATCTTACTCCGCCAGGAGCACCAGGTCTCCGCGCTTGACCTCGGGATTCCCGTTCATGCCGGCGATGCTGAGGTCTTCGCCGGAAAGCTCTTCCACCTTGCCCTCGCCCAGGGTCCGGGTCTTGTAGCCCATGAACTCGTTGGTGACCGGGTCCGTGATCTGGCCTTCCACCTGCTTGACCACGATCCGCTGGCCCACGGTCATGCCCGAGCGCCGGCCCGCGTTGATATAGACCCGCACACCGCCGCCGGCCTGGTCCACGTCGGCCACCCGGCCTTCCCAGGGGATTCCGTCCACCGCCTTGACCATCCGGCCCATGAACTGGGCGATGGCCGCGCGCAGCGCCTTGTCGGCCATGGTCTCGTCATAGGTGGCCTTCTCGCCGAAGCCGAGCACGGTCGCAAGCTCCTGCTCGGTGCGGCCGGTGCCGGAGTCGGAGAAGAACACCCGGCCGGTGGTCACGTCCACCACCCGCACGTCCACGGTGGCCTCGGCGATCTCGACCTTTTTCTTATAGACCCCGTAGTCCTTGGCCTCTTCCCAAAGCCCGAACTGGGTGATGGTGCCGATCACCACCGCCTGGATCCCGGTCAGCTCGCCCACCCGGGCCGCGCTCGCGGGGTTGACCTTGCCCGCCTCGACCAGCTTGTGCTCTTTTTCCAACTGCTTGAGGTTGCCCCGCTCGTAGAGGGCGAAGCGGCCGCTCTTATCCAGCTCGGAATAGATGACGTCGGTCGCGGCCGCGGAGAGCCGGTCCTGGCCGTAGCGGCTCTTGTTCTCGAACTCGAAGATCCCCACCCGCTTCTTGGGCCCGGAGAGCGAAACCTCCTGGCGCGGGGTCAGCACCGGCGCCGCGGCCGGCTCGGCCGGTTTCTTGGAGCCGGCGCACGAGGCGATCAGCAGCGCCACCGGGAAGAAGGACGCCGTCGCGAACAGTCTCGAAAGTTTCATGATCGTTCTCCCTTCTTGTCTTCCTTCATTATTCATATTAGCTCATTCCTCGGAATGCTCCAAATCGGGAGCAAAGTTTGTGCCGGGAAAGCGAGGCAGGGAAATCAGGTAGTTGAATGCCGAGCAAGACCGCGGTGCAAGGATTTTATGCTCTCTCGACGCAAGAACCTGTTCCGCGCTTGTCGAGCTCCCGGGTTCTTGCTAAGATTTTCGGCTGCCGATTTTGCAAAAGGATGGTCAAGATGAGAAAAGCAATGATGGGGCTGGTGGCTTGGCTGGTGTTGGCCTCCATGGCGGCCGGGCGGGTGCAAGAGGGAGATATCCTGGAAGGCGTTCAGCCCGGCGCGGACGGGAAAATTGACCTGGTCACCATCTTCCCGCACCAGGATGATGAGACTATCTTCGCGGGCGGCACCCTGGCCAAGGTCAAGCAGGACCCGCGCGCGCGGACCCACGTGATCTGCCTGACGCTCGGCGAGCTGTCCTCGGCCAAGGAGGTGCTGAAAATCACGCCCGAACAGCAGGGCCGGATCCGCACCCAGGAGCTTTTAAGCGCGGCCGCGGCGCTCGGCGTGGACGAGGTGATCCAGCTTCACTATCACGACCAGGGGCTGGCTTCGCTCGACCCGGCGGCCTTGACCAAAGAGATCCTGGACCTGATCGCCCGCACCGGCGCGGAAGTGGTGATTACCTACGGAGCGGACGGGATCACCGGACATATTGACCACCGGACCCTGAGCCGGGCCGTCACCGCGGCCTTCCCGCAGAGCCAGGCCCAGAAGCTGTATTACGTGTCCCTCCCGCGCCGGCTGGGGCTGCTCTATTCGCTCCACAGCCACGCCCGGCCGCGGCCGCCCACGCTGGTGGTGGACATCCGGCCGGTGAAGAAGCTCAAGGACCTGGCGCTGCACGAGCACGCCACCCAGCGGGATTTCTCCGGGCGCTTCTCGACCCTGGAGATGACCGGCCATATCAAGCACGAGTGGTTTACGCTGGCGGGGGAGAAGCGGTAAGTCCGTGGGGACAACTATTTTCCATAGCCGCTTGACAGGAAAGGAAGATCCCGCAATAATAAAGGACAAAGATGCGGGCTAAGACTCATTCCACCGAACGAGTTGCCGACCTCAAATGGTAAACTGGATTACATTCTCGAAACCACCAATCGAAGAGGCGCTGCTCGACCTGCGGACAGATTTGCCAGCCAAGGTTGATCTAGCAAGGTTGGAGGAATTCCATAATTGTATACGAGAAAGATTTCCAACCAAGCGGGATCGCTTTGAATTTCAAGGCAGTATTCAGCTTAAAGGCGGCGGCCCTCCAGAAATGGGGCCTTCTTCCTACAAGCGAGTCGGGTTTATCTTTCTGAGTCCAGACGGCAAGAGAGTTGTCCAAGCCAGGTTGGATGGTTTTTCCTTTAGCCAACTAAGGCCATACGAAAGTTGGCAATCCTTGCTCGAGGAGGCCAAAGGCCTTTGGAGTAAGTATCTCGAGCTTGTTCAGCCCAGCATGGTCACTCGTGTTGCTCTCCGCTATATCAACCGGATTACAATCAATCTTCCAATGGAGGATTTGAAGGAATACATCCTGACCTATCCAGTAACAGCGCCAGGAATGGCGGGGATTTTTAGTGAATTTTTTATGCGGATCGTGATGCCGGTTCCTGAGTCCGACGCGACCGCAATTGTTCTGCTGGCCACCGAGCCTCCCAAGGCCGGTGCCGGTAAGCTGACGCTGGTTTTTGATATAGATGCTTTTTGTCGAAGCAACCTTGATCCAAAATCAGAAGAACTCTGGACCCGGCTGGAAAAGTTGCGCGACTTGAAGAACACTATCTTTTTCAAGAGCACAACAGAGAAAGCAAAGGAGCTTTTCAAATGAGGCTGGTCATGATCCCTCAAGAGCATCCCGCCTGGGACGAAGAACACCCATACATCTATATCACGGACGTTCCTCCTAATCGGGATAAGATTCGCGCTCATTGGTGGTTCCCGATATCGCGGCTAAGGGGGAATCTTTATCTTGAATTCCATTCTCTGGCCCGTTCCTGGCAGCAGGAGATGTCTTTTTCCTCATCCCCCACCGAGATCGCGATGCACCCTGCTTATCAAAGAATCATTGGAATGGGACCAGTCGTGATCCCCCTCATACTTCATGAACTCGAAACCGAGCCGCATCTCTGGTTCTGGGCGTTGAAGACCATTACCGGCGAAGATCCCATTAAGCCCGAGCAACGTGGGAAAATTCAGGAGATGGCTCAAGCCTGGTTACAGTGGGGCAAGGAGCACGACTATCAGTGGTAACTTCAGATGCCCTTCCCCGAAAATACCTTTCCTAACCTTGGATCAAGTGGATATATAATCACCAGCCCCCAATCAATTACTTATAACTGTATCGCCTGGGCGGCGAACATTGACTATCAGTGGTGGTGGCCGGATCGTGACTATTTGTGCTATTGGCCTGACCAGGTGCCTCGCGAAGAGAAGTTGGAGGCATTTATTAAGGCCTTTCAAAAGCTAGGATATTCTCTCTGTTCGGAAGGATCCCTGGAACCAGGATTTGAGAAGATCGCCGTTTACGCTGACCCTTCTGGCCGACCCACTCATGCTGCCAGACAGCTAAGATCAGGGAAGTGGACCAGTAAGCTGGGTTACGACATTGACATCGAACATGCCGTTGATGGATTGACCGGCACGGAATATGGAAATTTTATTCAATTCATGAAACGGCCGAGACAAGAATAATCGCGTGGGAGTGGAAAAATGGTGAGTTCTAAATTTGAAGAAGAGGTCAAAAAGACCAAGACCATCCTCGGCAAGACCGTGGCCGAGCTGACCGCGGAGGACATGGAGAAGCTGGCCGCGGTGATCGAGACCAACGCCGGTACGATCAAGCTCAAGTTCTTCCCCCGCCAGGCCCCGAACCACTGCAAGAACTTCATCCTGCTCGCGGAAAAAGGTTTCTACAACGACCTCGTCTTCCACCGGGTGATCAAGGGCTTCATGATCCAGGGCGGGGACCCCAAGGGCACCGGCACCGGCGGCCCGGGCTGGAACGTGGACGCCGAGTTTTCCAAGCTGCCCCACACCAAGGGCACGCTGTCCATGGCCCGGGCCCAGGACCCGAACAGCGCCGGCTCGCAGTTCTTCATTTGCCTGGACAAGCAATCCTTCCTGGACGGCCAATACACGGTGTTCGGCCAGGTGACCTCCGGCCAGGAGGCGGTGGACAAGATCGGCGCCGCCAAGACCGGCGCGCAGGACCGGCCGGCGGAGCCGCAGGTGATGAAGAAGGTTTTTATCGAAAGGATCGCTTGAATTTTGGCGGACAGTCCGCTCGATTTTCGGATTGCCAAACAGAAAAAGGAGAAGCGGAATGAAGCAGTCAAGGGAATCATTCAATTTTGCATGGAAGGCGGCTTTCCTTTTCGCCGGCCTGGCCGCGATCGCGCTGTTCGCGGGCTGCAAGCGGGCCGAGCCGCCGAAAAATGAGCCGAAGAACGAGGCGAAGACTGGGAATGCCGTAACCAAAAGCGCGGACCAGCTTAGCGTCGAAGAGATGGAGAAGATGCCGGCGGTGATCGAGACCAACCAGGGCACGATCAAGTTCAAGTGTTTCCCTCGGCAAGCGCCCAACCACTGCCGGAACTTCATCAAGCTCGCGCAGACGGGCTTCTACAACGGCCTCATCTTCCACCGCGTCATCCCCGGCTTCATGATCCAGGGCGGCGACCCCAACGGCAACGGCAGCGGCGGCCCGGGCTGGAGCGTGAACGCCGAGTTCTCCGACCTGCCTCACCTCAAGGGCACGGTCTCCATGGCCCGGCGGGCGGACCCGAACAGCGCCGGGTCGCAGTTCTTCATCTGCCTCGAGCCCCGGCCCGACCTGAACGGCCGCTACACGGTCTTCGGCCAGGTCATCCAGGGGCAGGAGGTGGTGGACAAGATCGGAGCCACCGCCACCACCGGACCCAACGGCAATCCGCCGGATCGGCCGCTCGAGCCGCAGGTAATGAAGAGCGTTTATCTCGAAGAGATCAAGTAACCGGCCCCGGCGCCGGGGTCGCCCTTGAGGGCGCCCGCCTGCCTCGAGCAGGGGCGGGGGGCGCCATGCCCCTGCCTTTTAACCGGGGATCGTGGCCTCAGTTGCCGCTCTTCACCAGGGTTGCTAGAATACAAGGAGCGATGAAGATCACGATCCTGGGCAGCGGCACTTCCACCGGGGTTCCGGTGGTGGGGTGCCCGTGCAACGTCTGCACCTCGAAAGACCCGCGCAACTTCCGGAGCCGGGCCAGCATCCTGGTCGAGTGGAAGGGCAAAAACCTGCTGGTGGATACGGCGCCGGACCTGCACCTGCAGGCGCTCCAGACCAAGCTCCGCCGGGTGGACGCGGTCTTCTACACCCACGGCCATGCCGACCACATCTTCGGCCTCGACGAGCTGCGGGTGTTCAATTTCATTCAAGGCGGGGTCATTCCCATCTACGGGACCGGGGCTACAATCGAGCAGATCCGCCGGATCTTCGATTACATCTGGGACCCGGAGGCGCCCCTGGGCGGGGGCAAGCCCCGGCTGGAAACCCGGACGCTCGAGAGCCCGACCGAAGTGTTCGGGCTGCCGGTGCAGCCGGTGGATGTCTGGCACGGACAGCGCACGATCACGGGCTACATCTTTGACCGGGTCGGGTATCTGACCGACTGCTCGGGTCTGCCCGAGGCCAGCCAGGCGCTGCTCCAGGGCAAGGACTTGTTGATCGTCGGCGCGCTCCGACATCGGCCCCATCCCACCCACTTTCATCTCCAGGCCGCGCTGGACCTGATCGCGGAACTCAAGCCCCGTCGGGCGCTGCTCACCCATTTGAGCCACAGCTTCGATTACGAAACGACCAACGCGGAGCTGCCGGCCGGAGTCGGCCTGGCTTACGACGGGCAAGTGATCGAACTCGAGGAGGGGCCATGATCGTCGGGGTTCCCAAAGAGATCAAGACCCAGGAGTATCGGGTCGGTCTGGTCCCGGGCGGGGCCAAGGCCCTGGTCCTTTCCGGGCACCGGGTGGTGGTGCAGGCCGGGGCCGGGGAAGGGAGCGGGTTTGCGGATGAAGAATACCGGGCGGTGGGGGCCGAGGTGGTGGTCGGCGCGAAAAGGGTTTACGAGACGGCCGAGCTGATTGCAAAAGTGAAAGAGCCCCAGCCCGCGGAGATCAAACGGTTGCGGGCCGGTCAGATCCTTTTCTGCTATCTGCACCTGGCGCCCGCGGCCAAACTGACCCGCGGCCTGATCGAGCGCGGCGTGCAGGCCGTGGCGCTGGAGACGATCCAACTGGACGACGGCACCCTGCCCTGCCTGGCCCCGATGAGCGAGATCGCGGGCCGGATGGCGGTGCAGGTGGGGGCCTGGTACCTGATGCGGGAGAACGGCGGGGCCGGCGTGCTCCTGGGCGGAGTCCCGGGCGTGGCCCCGGGCAAGGTCGCCATCCTCGGGGCCGGCCAGGCCGGCAGCAACGCCGCCCGGATCGCGCTGGGGATGGGCGCCCAAGTCACCGTGCTGGACATCGCCCCGGCCCGGCTGGCCCGCCTGGACGAGGTCTTTTCCGGCCGGCTGATCACGATCATGTCCGATCCGCACAACCTCGAGGTTTACGTGCGCGACTCCGACCTGGTAATCGGCGCGGTCCTGATCCCGGGCGGCCGGGCCCCGGTCCTGGTCCCGGCCCAACTGGTGGCCCAGATGCGACCCGGCTCGGTGATCGTGGACATTGCCGTGGACCAGGGCGGCTGCATCGAGACCACCCGGCCCACTTCCCACGACCAGCCCACCTTCATCGCCCATGGGGTTATTCATTACTGCGTGCCGAACATGCCGGGCGCCGTGGCCCGCACCAGCACCCTGGCGCTGACCAATGCCACCCTGCCCTACCTGCGCAAGATCGCGGACCACGGTCTGGACCGGGCCTTGTCCGAAGACGCCTCGCTCCGCCGCGGCCTCAACCTTTACAAGCCGGCCAGCGAGACCCGGAGCGTGGTCACCTGCGCGCCCGTGGCCCAGGCCCAGGATCTCCACCTCTGGCATTACCATCGGCGGCAGGACCGGAACAAGGACTTGATCCATCCCGGGAGCGGGGCCGGCCGGGGGAGAAAATAATGAAGGACAAAATCGGCGATCGGTTTCAAGACCAGACCAAATACGGCCGGGGCCGGAGCGCCGGCGGACCCGACCGGACCCGGATGCCGGAGCAATTCAAAACCTACCCCGATGCCCTGGCCCGGATCGAGCTGCCGGCTTTGCCGCTGGACACCGGCTCTTCCCTCTGGAAGGCCCTGGCCGAGCGCCGCTCGCGCCGTGACTTTCTGCGCTTGCCCCTTTCGCTGCCGACGCTGGCCAGCCTGCTCTGGGCCACGCAAGGGGTGACCGGCCAGGTGGACGGGTTCGCGCTCCGCACCGCGCCTTCGGCCGGGGCGCTGTATCCGATTGAGACCTACCTGATCGTGCACCGGGTGGAGGGCCTGGCCGAGGGCCTCTACCACCTGGACGTCTGGGGCAAAGCGCTGGAATTTTTGCGGCCCGGCAACCTCGAAGCGGAGATCACTGCGGCGGCCCTGAACCAGGACATGTGCGCGAACGCGCCGGTGGTCTTTGTCTGGACCGGGGTGGTGCCGCGCGGCAAATGGAAATACGGCGAGCGGGCGTACCGTTACATTTACCTGGACGCCGGCCACATTGGCGAGAACCTGTACCTGTCCGCCGAGGATCTGAATTTGGGCTGCTGCACCATCGGCGCCTTTCTGGATGACGAGGTCAACGCCATCCTCGAAGTGGACGGCGAGATCGAGACCGCGGTGTATCTGGCGGTGGTAGGCAAGATTCGCGCCTGAAAGTTCCGGACCAGGAATTGAGGAACTGATGCGTTTATTCAAAGCGGCGGCCGCGGCCATCTTGATCCTGACTGCGCGGTGGGCCGGGGCCAGTGAGACCCTGCGGGTGCTCTCGGCCAATCTCGGCAACAATGATTTGCGTTGCGCCAGATACAATTGGAAGCTGTGCTTGAAGTCGGTGGAAGACCGGGTGCGGGAATCGGTCCGGGCGCTCGAGCCGGACGTGGTCGCGCTGCAGGAGATTTCCACTGCGGCGCAGTGTGAGAAGCGGAGCGAGCGCCGGCCCAAGAAGGTCTGCGCGCAAGAGAACCGGACCGAGGCCGAGGAGCAGACCCGCCGGATTTTAGGCCCGGGCTACACCATCGCCATCGCCAAGGGCCGGTATGAAGCGATCGCGGTCAAAGTAAGCGCCGGGACGATCAAGGGCTGCGAGCCGGGCGCGATCTGCTGGACCGGGTATTTGCCGAATTTGCCGGAAGGATGCGATCCGGGCTTCTCGATCTCGGCGGTGGACGCGGCGCTGAAAGGGACCGAGGTGCGGGTGGTCAACGTGCACCCGGACAGCATCAAGCGCCGCTGCCGGACGCTGGAGCTGGAACAGGCTTTCGCCCTGGCTTCCGCGCCGCGCAACCTCATGCTGGGCGACTGGAACACCGACCCGTACCGCGGCCGGGGGGAAGACGTGGAGGTGTGGAAGCGGGAAGTGGCGAAGCGGCCGTTCACGGTGCATAGCGGGCTGGCGGAGCACGATCCTCCGTATTTGACCGATCTCGTGCCCTGGCCCTGGCCGGACAAGACCCTGGATCACGTGCTCAGCGACTTTGCCCGGGGCGTCTGCACCACCTTGGGGGTCGCGCCCGGCACCAGGCGACTGGACCACGACGGGGACCTGGACCATCGCGGCCTGCTCTGCGAGCTGACCATGCCCTAGCCGACCTTCCTTACGCGCCGGTTGGGCCGGGGGCCGGAGAAAATACAAAATGGGATATAATTCGCTTTTGTAAGAAAAAGTCTTGAATTAGTCCCCGGGTTGGGTTATCCTGGAAAAACCGATGATCGTGGACGCCCATACCCACGTGGTGGTGGAAAAGCATTACCCGGCGGCCTGGTGGGACGGCCTGGCCGAGCTGTTCTCCCGGCATTTCCAGATGGCGGGCCGGGAGGTGTCCGCGGACACGGTCCGCCAGAAGATCCTGCCGACTTTCTATGACCCGGAGGGCGAGCGCCTGCTCGGGAACATGGACGAGGCCGGGATTGACGTGAGCGTGCTCTTGCCCCTGGATTACGGCCTGGCCCTGGGCGATCCGGCGGAATCGCTGGCCGACCAGTGCCGGTGGCTGGGCGGGCTGCAGGAGAAACATCCCAAGCGGCTGGTGGCCTTTACCACCGTGGACCCGCGCCGGCGGGGCTCGGCGGAGTTCGTGCGCCGGAGCGTGGAGGAATGGGGCCTGCGCGGACTGAAGCTGCACCCGGCCGCGGGCTTTTTCCCGAACTCGCGGGAGACCTACCGGGTGATGGAAGTGGCCGCGGAGTGCAAGCTGGCCGTGGTGGTGCACACCGGCCAGATTGTCTATCCCCTGAAGAGCCGGTTTTGCGACCCCATCTACCTGGACGACCTCCTGGTGGACTTTCCGGACCTGAAAATTCAGGCGGCCCATCTGGCCTTCGGCTGGCGCGACCAGCTCAACCACATGGGAGCCACCAAGCCGAACCTGTTTACGGATTTTGCCGGCTGGCAGCGCAGCGTGGCGGCGGGAAGTGAATATTTCCCCCGGGCCTTGCGCGAGGCGCTGGACCATTTCGGTCCGCAGCGGGTTTTTTTCGGCACCGACGGTCCCTACTTGAGGGGGGTAATGAAGGAGGCGGATTTCATCCGGCTGGTGCGGGAGCTTCCGGCGAGAGCGCCGGCCGGGATCAGTTTTCAGGAGGACGAGATCCGCTGGGTTCTGGGCGATGCGGCGGCCAATTTTCTCGGTCTGTTAGACGTAGGCTAGACGGAGAGGGGCGATGGAACGAAAGAAAGTCTTGTTGGTGGACGACGTCCGGCTGTTCCTGCACCTGGAAGAAACCTTTTTCAAGCGGACCGGGTGCGAAATCCTGACCGCCGGCTCGGGCAAGGAAGCGTTGGAGGTTGCCGAGAGCCGTACCCCGGACCTGATCCTGCTCGATTACCTGATGCCGGACATGTCCGGCGACCAGGTCTGCCGCGAAATCCGGAAACGGGAAAACCTCAAAGCGATTCCCGTCATGATCGTCTCCACTTCGGCCAATGAGTCGGATATCCAGAAGTGCTTCGCGGCCGGGGCCAATGATTACGTGACCAAGCCGATCAATCCCCAGGAGGTTTTAGCCAAGGCCGCGGACCTGATGAAGGTCCCCTACCGGCTGCACTTCCGGATTCCGGTGCACTTCAAGGTGCAGGGAGAGGCGCAGCGGCTGACCTTCACCGCCTTTTCCCGCAACATCAGCCGGGGCGGGATCCTGATCGAGTGCGAAAAGAAAATGGCCCTCGGCTCGCTGGTGGAAACGCAATTTCGGCTGCAGAGCGAAGGCTCGCCCTTGGAGGTGACCGGCGAAGTGGCGCGGGTCTCGTTCGACGACCGTAAGGGCGTTTACCTGGTGGGGATCAAGTTCCGGGAACTGGACCCGGTCAGCCAGAGTGTCATCAACGATTTTGTGGAGATCCGCCGACCCCAGGAACAATAATTCCGCCGGCCGAAACGCCGGGAGATTGAGGGAGGATGAAGGTTGACGCCCGAATCAGCCGGTGAAGACAAAACCAAAGCCAAGGCCAAGACCCCGGCCCCCAAGAAACCGGCCGCGGCCAAAGCCGCGAAGCCCGATCAGTCCAAGGAGCAGGAGCGGCTCAACCGGGCGCTCCTGGAAGCGGCCTTCCGGATCGCCGACCGGGTCAAGGCCCGCTTGCTGTTCCTGATCGTCAGCGATCCGGCCGAATACAAGTTTCCCCCCAATTTGCTCGCCCGCAAAGACCTGGTGCTGGTGCTCGGCGACGGCAAGCCGGAAGAAGAGCTGCGCAAGGAAGGCCGGCTGGTGATGAGCCTGCCCCGGATCAGGCTGACCCGCGTGGGCAAGATCAAGCTGGCCGTGATGCGGGGCCTGTCCAAGGGCCTGATGGCGATGGGGGACAAGATCGTCTGCGTCACCGGGGTCAACGAGCTCGGCACCGTGGACAATATTACCGTGATTGACATCGGCCGGGAGACCGAGATCCTGTCTTCGGCCGAGGTGGGCAACCTCGCGACCATGGTCCGGCCTGAAATTTTCGAGGAACTGCTGACCATGGCGGTCGTGCTGGCCACCCAGGGCCGCGAAGGCAAAGCGGTCGGCACCTTGTTCGTGCTCGGCGATACCGAGAAGGTGATGCAGCTCAGCCGGCAGATGATCTTCAACCCCTTCCAGGGCTACCCCGAGGAAGAGCGCAACATCCTGGACCCGCGGCTGCGCGAGACCATCACCGAATTCTCCGCCCTCGACGGCGCCTTCATCATCCGCGACGACGGCGTGATCATGGCCGCCGGCCGGCACCTCAACGCCGCCATGGAGGACGAGAACCTGCCCCGGGGCCTGGGCTCCCGCCACGCCGCCGCGGCCGGCATCTCCGCGGTCACCACCGCCACCGCCCTCGTTGTCTCCGAAAGCACCGGCACCGTCCGCATCTTCCGCAACGGCAAAATCTTCCTCGAAATCGAAAAACCGGGACAATCCAAGTCCTAAGAGAAGAGGCCTTAGGCATTGGGCCTTAGGCTTTAGGCCAGGATTTCCGTGAACGTGAACGTGAACGTGGACGTGAAAGATTCTTCGAGGCGTCGGGCATCGGGCGTCAGGCTTCGGGCCGCAGGCTCCGCAATTCAGACCTTGATACCCTCTGATCTAATATGCAAAAATGAAATCTAAAACCATGAAGCCGCCTCATTTTTTTTACCCAACAATAGCCATGGCGGCATCGTATCGCTTTTTATCGTAGTAGAAGCCTCGGAAAAAGAGAAGGAGAAGAATCCATGCGGCGGCGCAGTGGAGAACTTGGTGATGGTACGATAGCAAGATCCTCAACTTGCGAACGGGCCGAGGAAGGTTTAACCAGGGTTTGTAAATGTCCTTGCAGACGCCGTCGCTCCAATCGTCTTGGACTTGCTCTAATTGCTTCTGTTCATTGATCATCCAAATGTCCAAGTACGAGTCGTTGTCCAAGTTTGCCGCAGCAAAACAAACAAAACCGGTAGGGGAGGATTGCGGCGGAATGGTGAAAGGCCAATCCTCCACGGACAAGGGCTTCCAATCGGTTGGAAGCTTGCTCGAAATAACTCCTTGGTCGCAGTAGTAGGCATAGCGGTTTTGGCCCAAAGGCTTCCAGTCGAGACTCTGAAAGGTGCTTTCACCGCTGGCATACTTCCCGTATTTTACATGATAGGCTTGTTGGGCTGCGTAAATAACTCCCAGATTGGCTTTTGCCTCGCTGGCCCTCGTTTGGTAACCGAACTGGTGGACAATGGAGATGGAGTGCGATAGGCCGAAGAAAACAGATAGAAAATACCAAAGAGAAGTCCAGCCGGAAGGTTTGGCCTTGGAGCCAAGCCCCTGTTCTTTTATGCCATCAGATAGCTTTATTCGATGATAGATATAGACAGGGGACGCTAAAAAGAGTATCATCCCGAGCAAATCGGGGATGCCCATTAAGATACCCATTAGGATTTCCAGCACTCTCATGGATTAGCCCTCCGCAGATTTCAATTTCTCCTAGCCCATTCATCAAACATCGCTCTGGTCGTTCAGGAGAATCTTCGCGTCATTGATAGACCAGACATCCAGCGTCTCATCGTTATCAATATTCCCCACTGCCATGCAGGTGAAGCCGGTTCGAGAACTGGCAGGAAAAGTTTCTACGGGCCAGCGCCATTCTCGCCCATGGGTAAAGTCCACACCGATGGGTAACCTGTTTAAGATCACCGCGCCCTGGCAGTAATAAGCGTAACGATTCTGGCCGGCCGGTTCCCAGTTGATTAATTTGAAAGCATCAGGTCCGCTGGCGTAGGTATTGGTCCTGCTGAAATAGGCCTGTTGAGCTACATAGATTTGTCCAAGGCTGAACTTGGCTTCGGATTGCTTGGCTTTAGCAGACCATTTGAAATAGTTCGGGATGAAGAGGATAAAAAGAAAGAGCGCCAGAAATAGGTGAGTTACAACCGGCGCTTTAGAAGGCTTGGTTTTTAATAGTAAAGGGTTCCATTTTACGTAACGAAAGATCCAATAGGTTAAATGGATCGGAAAACTGAAGATGATAATGTTAGAAATTATGAAAAAAGCTGACCAGATTATGAAAATTATTTGCATGGTTCACCTCCCTACAATTTACCATGAAATTATTAGCAATAGCTATGCCATTCTGGGCAGAAAGAAATATCTTCAGAATATCAATGGGATGGAATCAGGAGCAGAGAGCAGAAGTTGTTTGGAACTGTGTCAGCGGCTACCTATATGGGAATTAAATTACACAGAAGGGCAGAAAAGGTTTGCGGGTGCAGGCACCCGCACCACTCAAGAAAATCTCAATGGATCGCTCGGGCGGAAAATGTTTTTTAGGTTCTGGCCAGAGAGACGGAGTCAAGGGGCAGCGATTCCACTTCCAGGCGGGAAAGGTTGGCGACCTTGCTCGCGTGATCTATATCAATCCCCACCAACCGGCCCTCGGCGTCAAAATCCAACACCACCCCCGGCGCGATTTCCCGGGAATCGGTGCTGGGTTTTTCGGAGAGGTCAATATAGAGCGAATCGGTCTCCGGGTAATAATGAAATTTCATGATCCGGCCTCCTGAAAATCCCGGTCGGGAAAAGCATTGTGGACGGTTTTCCCATCCGCCAAAGTTACCACTCTCAGATATTTGCCCATTTCTTCAACAAAGATCCAGTAGCGCACCCTGCCGTCGGGCTGCACCTCCCGCCGCAGGGGGTCGCGGAGCGCCCGCTCGCACCACTCGCGCCGAAGATAGGGACGTTTCCGCAACACCTGCTCCTCAAAATAGCGAGTGGTCTTCATTCGCTAATAATACCTTACCAGACCTTGGAGGAGTTGTAAAGATCGGGCTGCAAAATGAGGGCCTGGTCTTGGCATGTTCGTTAGCGACTACCCCGAATTTCCTGCTCCAGTTTCCGATCCTTGGGCAGGCGTTGCTCATAGGGCCGGCCCAGGAGCTCCTCGCTGATGAAGCGGTCCAGGCGTTTCATGGCGCGGAGGAATTTCCAGAGGAGCAGGTCGGAGCGATGGTAGGACCAGATCTCCTTGACCGTGAAGGGCGCGAGCTTGAAGTCGGCCATGCATTCCTGCATGAAGCGGTTGGCGTCCTCGATCAGGGCCGGGACCAGGTCGGGCCGGCGGAAGGTGTAGAAGGAGGCGATCAGGTCGAGGAGGACCAGGCGGGCCTGGTAATAGCGGTCGAGGATGCCCTGGAGGAGGAAGGCGCGGACCACGGGCCGGAGCAGGATGGGGATGGCCTTGAGGAAGATCTCGGTGTTGAGGAGTTCCCGGCCGTCGCGGCGGACGAGCGGAGTGGAGGTGTCGAAGTAGGCGAGCGGGCCGGAATCGAGCACGGCCCAGTTGGGGATCTGGCCGTCGAAGCCGAGGAGCCGGTCGGGATGATCGCGGTTCCAGGTGTAGACCTTGAGCAGCTCGATCAGCGCCCGCTGGAAAATCTTCCGGCATTCGACGATCGGGGCCGGGCCGATGACCTTGGAGGCGATGACGCTGGAAGGGAGCCGCTCCTGGCAGATGTAAACCCAGATTTTGCCCTGGGAAAGGATCAAGCGGGCGCGCTGGAAGAGGAGTCGGATGCCGGCCTCTTGCAATGCCTCCTGGTAATCGGCAAAGAGCTGCTGGAAGGCCTGGGCCTCGGCCACGGAGGGGAACGAAGGCAGGCGCTTGTAGGCCCAGGTGACGCGCCGGCCGGTCCGGGGGTGGCGGTGGTCGAGGGCGCCTTCGAGGGCGATGGTGGTGGTGATCTCGCCAATGCCGAGGAACTGGATCGAGAGCATGGGCTGAATTTAGCATGACGGCGGGCGGCAAGCAAAGAAGAGGAAATGATGAATGATGAGTTATAAAGGATGAAGGTCGGATCTTCTTTTCATCATTCAACATTCATCATTCATAATTTTTTCCAGGTGGGCATTGCCGATGAAATCAGGTATGATGAAGATATGCGGGTTCAGGGAAGCAGCGAGTGGTATCCAGTGACTTCGGAGTCGCGCGGCTTCATCATTCTTGTT
>Ga0315282_10009224_pt1 | contig 15724 bp, 7 predicted proteins | sample YL17G07_20_MG_FD_203693 | JGI IMG/M metagenome (GOLD analysis project Ga0315282, IMG submission 203693) | Sediment microbial communities from Yellowstone Lake, YNP, Wyoming, USA - YL17G07_20 | ecosystem: Environmental > Aquatic > Freshwater > Lake > Sediment | place: USA: Wyoming | collected...
GGAGCCCGCCGTGTTGATGCGCCGCGCGAGGGCTTCCTGCGCGTGTGCCAGGACGCCCTCACCCACCTCCCGCACCCGGGCGAAGTCCCGCTCGGAGTCCACGTACACCGCGCCGATGGACGACCCGGGGAGGATGTCGTGGAACTGCTGCAGCAGCAGCGTCTTCCACGCGTCGTCCAGCTCAGCATGCGGGTACGTGCCGCCCAGCGCCCACTCCAGCGCCGCCAGCATCTCCGCCTCCCGCAGCAGCAGCTCGGCCCTGCGGTTGTGCCGCTTGGTGCGGGCCTGCGTGGTGAAGGTGCCGCGGTGATACTCCAGGTACAGCTCGCCCTGCCACGTCGTGAGGTCCTTGGCCCGCCGCGCCGCCCGGTGGAAGAACTCGCCAACGCGGCGGTGTACCACGCGCGGCAGCCCCTCGAGGTTCTGCTCGCGCCGCCCGAACTCAAGCTGCCGGCGGTCGGGACCGCCGCCGCCGTCGCCGTGGCCGTAAGAGACGATCGCCTCGTCGTACCGGTCCCGCTCCGGGAACGAGGCGACCGCGTGCACCAGCGTGCGCGGACCGAGGTCGGCGTTGGCGTATACGCACGCCGGGTAGTGCGCCAGCACCCGCGTGCCGTCAATGCCCTCCCACCAGAAGATGGTCTGCTCGGGCTTGTTGAACTGGCTCCAGGAGATCTTGGTGGTGAAGAAGTACGGCACACCGGCCTTGGCGAGGATCTGCGGGAGCGCCGCGTTGTAGCCAAACACGTCGGGCAGCCACGTGACGTCGGTGTCGGTGCCGAGCTGCTCGCGGATGTAGAGCTTCCCCAGGAGGAGCTGACGCACCAGGGCCTCGCCCGAGGGGATGTTGCAGTCCGGCTCCACCCACATGCCCCCGACGACCTCCCAGCGCCCATCGGCGATGCGCTGCTTCACCTCGGCGAACAGCTCCGGGTAGTGCAAGCGCGCGTACTCGTAGAGCTGCGGCTGGCTGTGGCTGAAGAGGTAGTGCGGGTACTCCTCCATGGTGCGCAGCGCGGTGGAGAAGGTGCGGGCGCACTTGCGCACGGTCTCATCCAGCGGCCAGAGCCAGGCGACATCCATGTGCGACTGGCCCTGGACGCAGAACGTCGGTTCGCTGGCGTTGGCGGACCGGCGCAGCACGGGCGCGAGGATCGCTGCCGCCCGCGCACATGAGGCGGTGAGCGACGCGTCGTCGGTGCGCACGAGGTCGAAGGCGTCCACGGCCTGGTTGAGGGCCCGCACGATCTGCGGTCGCCGCGCGCCCCCCTCGGGCAGCACCTGCGCCAGCTCCCAGAGGAGGCTGAGGTTGAGGTAGAGGTCTGCCAGGTCACCGCGCGGGACCGCGAGGTCGGCCCGGGTGAAGGTCGCCGTTTGCGGCTGCAGACGGTACGTCTCCGGCGAGGTCGCCTCGACCAGGAGATCGTACGCGGCGCCGCCCGCCGCAGACTCCTCCAGCAGCAGCTCCTGGTGGTTCCCGTCCACGCCGTGCCACGGGCGGCCGCCACGGAACACGCAGCCCTCGCCGCCGATGTTCAGCAGCAGGTACACCCGCTGGCCCGCCATCGAGGCGGGCATTGCGAACCGCAGCCGGAGCTCCGCCCCTACCCACGGCCGCCCACCCCACTGATGGCCGGGCTGCACGGCGGTCCATTCAGGCTGTCGCACGTCGGCATGATCGCCGCCGGGCAGGCTGGTCTCGCGCATCTCCACGTCGGTGATGGGCACCACCTCACGCCAGAGGAACCGGGCGATCTCGTCGCGGCGCTTGGCGATCTTGCGCAGGTAGTGGTGCTCAAGCTGCATGGATGGGTTCCCCTCCAACGGCGTGGTCGGCGGCGGGTCGGTGTTCTCGGGACCGGCGCGCCGAACCTCCCGGTGGGGCGGAGGAGGGGGTCGGTACGAGGCGGAACAGCGCGGAGCCTCACCCCCGGCTCCTGTCCTCAAGGAGAGGGGAGACGGAGGCCTCACCCCCTGACCCCTCTCCCGCGCGGACTTGGGAGAGGGGAGCCGGACCACAGCGCAGATGCTTCGCTGCGCTCAGCATGACAACCGCACGGATGGATGGTCGGGCAGGAATGCCCGACCTACGCGGAGGGATGGCAGGACCGCCACCCCATGCGGACAATCCCAAGGGAGGCCGATTGGCATGACCCATCGCGAGCGGCTGCTCGCCACGCTGCGCTTCGAGAAGACCGATAGGGGGGCGGACTACGAGTTCGGCGCCTGGGAGCAGACCATCACCCGCTGGCGCGAGGAGGGGCTGCCGGCGGAGTGTGAGGGCGTGTGGGGCGCCATCAACCAGCACTTCCACACCGATGATACCGAGTACGGCCCCGGGCCGTGGCTGCAGCACGGGCTGCTGCCGGGCTTCGAGTACAAGGTGGTCGAGGAGAAGGGCGACCACCTCGTCGTGCAGGACGGCGACGGGGCCACGGCGGAGATGATCCGCCCCGAACTCGGGGCCTCGATCCCCCGCTATCTCCGCTACGCCATCGAGACCCGCGCCGACTGGGAGGCGGTGCGCGACGAACGCCTCAACCCCGAGACGCCCGGCCGCGTGCCGGACAACCTCGAGGAGCTGTGCAAGCTCACCTGGGACGCCACGTACCCGACCGGCATCGGCGGCATCTCGCTCTACGGGTGGCTGCGCAACTGGATGGGAGTCGAGGGCATCTCCATCGCCCTCTACGAGGACCCGGCGTGGGTGGAGGAGATGATGGAGCACCTCACCGTGCTCTGCCTCCACAACCTGGCGAAGATCGCGGGCAAGGCCAGGATAGACCTGAGCCACTGGTGGGAGGACATGTGCTTCAACAAGGGGCCGCTGGTGTCCCCCAAGCACTTCCGCCAACTGATGGTGCCGCGGTACAAGCGCATCACCGACTTCTTGCGCGCGGAGTGCGGCTGCGAGTTCAACATGCTGGACTGCGACGGGAACATCCACGAACTGGTGGAGCCGTGGATCGAGGGCGGCATCAACGTGATGTTCCCCGTCGAGGTCGCGCACACCGACCCGTTCCGCATCCGCCGCGAGTTCGGCAAGCGGGCGCCGATGCGCGGCTGCGTGGACAAGCGGGCGCTGGCCGCGGGACCGGAGGCCATAGACGCGGAGCTAGCGCACCTCAAGCCGTTGTACGAGGAGGGTGGCCTCATCCCGCATACCGACCACCTCGTGCCGCCCGATGTGTCGTGGGCCAACTACCAGCACTACCGGCAGCGTAAGTGCGAGATGATTGGGAAGGTGTGAGGCGGGTTCGGAGTAGGCCCGATAGTCCTGCCGGGCTCCGGGACGTTCTGTAGGGCGGGGCTTCCACGCCCCGCCACCTCCGGCGCGGGATGGAACCCGCGCCCTACAGCACGGCAGCAATGGGCGACCACGCTGGGTCGCCCCTACGACGAACCACAGCACGGACAGGTTGAGACAACCTGTCCTACCAACGGCACGGACGGCCCTCACCGCAGCCTGATGTCGAGCACGGAGACGCTCCCCGCCGGGATGCGCAGCCGCGGCTGCGGGGTGGTGGCGAGCAGCTCGCCATCCAGTAGCTCGGACACCGTGGCGACCTCGCCGGTGCGGACCTTGAGGGAGCCGGTCCAGTCCGCGAACAGGTCGTTGTTCGTCAGGCCCACCAGCAGGTGCTGCGGATCGCCCTCGTAGCAGCACACGCGCACGTTCAGGCCGGCCGGCTCGATCGTGACCGGGCTGAATGAGGCGAAGTAGCGGTCCAGCACCGCCCGCACGCCGCGCAGGATCGCGTAGGGCGACTCCATGTTCACCAGGTCGGGTTCGCGGTACGTCAGCCGGTCCGTCATCCAGTAGTCCGCGGCGCACACGATCACCCGGCCAGCCCCGGCCCTCGCGACCGTCACCAGCGGGTCGCCGGACTCGCTGCTGAGCAGCGTCTGCGCGCCCGCCGAGGTCAGGCGCCTGTACGTGTACGGCTGCTCCTCGAAGGTCGTCCCAGTCACCGGGTCGTAGCTCACGAGGCCGTGCGCCTCCTCCCCCACTGCCACCCCCGTGAGGGCCGCCGGCAAGGCTGAGGCCTGCCGGGCATCCACGACGAGGTCGCCCCCGGCCCGAACGAACGCGGTGAGGTTGGCCACCGCCTCCGGCGTCATCTCCACATCGCCCAGCAGCACCACCGCCGTGTACTGCCGCAGGATGTCCGGGTGACAGCGGTTGGTGATGACATCGAAGAGGTCCCCGTAGGGCGTCGGGGTGACGAAGCCGCGCTCGTTGCGCAGGTAGCTGCAGTCCTCATAGCCGGGCCAGACCATCCGGAACACGCTGTCTACCAGGTAGTCGCCCTTCTCGTACGGCAGCTTGCCCCAGACCTTGTACTTGTCGCCGCGGTAGAGGTGCCGCGGCATGTTCCAGCCGTTGTAGAAGTCCAGCATGAAGGCGACGGGCGTGTACATCACCCCGCGGTCGGGATGCGCCTCCGACCACTGCTTGACCTCAAGGTGCTGGCGGCCCAGGGGGCTCAGCTCCGGCGCGCCGTCGGGCAGGCGGTCGGCGGTGAACTGCGAGGTCTCGCTGCCGACGATGCTGTCGCCCTGCAAGCAGCTCTGCAGGAACAGCCGCCCGTGGAGGCTGAGGGAGCAGCCCTTGTGCGGGCCGAGGCCGTAGCCGTTGGCGCCGTCGGTCCGTCGGTCCTGGTACATGTTGTAGCCGAAGCGGTTCCAGATCGAGGTGGCCTGGGTGGTGAGGCGGCCGTACTGCTTGGCGGCGCCCCGCAGGAAGGCGAACATCAGCGTGTCGCTGGGCAGCCCCTGCGCCGTCTCGAGGCCCAGCAGACGGCAGCCGCGCTCGGCGTAGTAGTGCGAGAAGTTCAGGGACCCGGTGGCGTTCATGTAGTTCATGCTGTCGCGGCAGATGGCCTCATCCCACCGCACGAAGTCCTCCCAGCCCTCGCGCCGGTTGGTCTCCGGTCCGCGGTCGGCATAGGAGCCGATGTAGCGGCCGTCCTGCTCACCGTTGTCGTAGCCGGTGAACCGGTCACCGAGGATGCGCAGCAGGATCTCGTGATGTTCCGGCGTCACCTGCGGCGTCGGCCCGGCCTCGCCGTACGGCACGTAGCCCCAGATGTCGAACAGGTACAGGCCCCGGTCGCGCACATCCACCAGCCGCTGCTCCAGCGCCTGCAGCGCGGCCTGGTAGTCCGCGTCGGTCTGGAAGTCGCGCCGCTGCGGGAGGATGCCGATGTGCGGCCAGCACACATCGCCGAAGTCGTAGTAGCGGTGGAAGTCGTCGAGAGCCCCCGGCGCGACATCGCGCGCGCCGGTGAAGTGCAGGCCATAGCCCATCGTGGCGCGCGTCACCGGCGCAGGGGTCGTCGCCGCGAAGAGGGGATGCGTCTCGGGCACCACGGGTGTCGTCCAGGGGCGGAAGCCGGGCGACTCAAGAGCGGCAGGCTTGGCGAGGGCGCCCAGCGCCGCGGCCAGGCTCTGCCTCGCCGCCGCCAACGCCTCCGCGTAGCCGTCGGGTGGGACGACCACGTCGCGCCGCTCAAAGGTCGGGCCGATGACCGCCCCAGCGAACTGCCCCACCTGCGCCGCGTGCGCGTTGCTCTCGTCCAGCTCCCAGCAGACCGCCGTGACGTGCCCGGGGTCGAAGACATCGTTGCCCTCGAAGCTGATCGGCACCACGACCTGCTGCGGTCCGGCCTCGCGGTCGCGGGCGCGCCACAGCAGCTTCTCGTCGCCCTTCACGTCCACCAGCCACAGGGCGACCATGTGCCCGGAGCCTTGGCCCTCGAACCCGAACGTCAGGCGCCCGAACGGCTCGAGGTCGAGCTGCCCCCGGCGCACGAAGCGGACCCGGTCGCCGCCGAACAGCTCACCCAGGTCCGTGTTCGCGAACGTGGCACCCATGCGGAGGGCGCTGGGTGGACCGGGCTCAACGACGAGCCGGGCGTCCTGCGGCCGTCCAAGCTGGGGCTGCGCCTCCCAGGTTGCGGGCGCGCAGAGGAACCCGGCGTCCGGCACCGGGTAGCGCTCCCAGGGGACCATCGCCTCCTGCGGCGCGGCAGGCTCAAGCCACAGAGCGACCACTTCGGGGAGCACGTCTTGCAGGCGCAGCCAGTGCGGCCCTGCCGTGAGCGCCACCGTGCCCTCGGTCTCCCAGAGGGCATTCAGCGCGCCGGCGCCGGGCGTCGTGTTCAGGGCGCACATGTCGTAGGCGTTGAGGTCGTCGCCATCCACGACGATGTCGCACGGCCGCGCGCCCGGCGCGGCGTAGCGCAGGTGGACCTGGTACGTCGCCTCGCGCGGCACGTCGAGCCACCACTCCAGGTACCCATCGCCGTACACTGTCGCCGGCAGCGCGGGGTCATCCGTGGCGGCGAACAGCACTCCCGAGCGGCGGTCGGCCTGGGTCGGCAGCAGCATGAGGCGCGGCGGCGCCGCGGGCTCGGCCTGCGGCCCCACCTGCAGCGGCACCAGGACAGGGGGCGAGAACGTGCGCCGCGATCGCGCTTCGCCATGCCACTCCGCCATGGTCTCCCCACCATGGCGCAGCGCTGCGCCAGTGACGGCGAAGTAGGCCCCCGTGTCGGTCTGCTCCAGGGCCACGAGGTAACTGCCGTCGCCCGCGACCTCGTCGGAGACATCGAACTCCAGCGTGGACTCCGCCCCGTCGGCGAGGTCGGTCAGCGCGTACTGGCCGACGATCTGCGCCGGCCGCCCGGGGGGCTTGAGGTACACCCAGCCCGCGGCATTCGTGCCGTACAGCTTCCGCAGCGTGAGGCGGAGGGCGGCCTCGCCTGTCCGCTGAGGCGTACAGACGGCCCGTCCGGTCGGCAGGGGCTGCTCCGGCTGCACCATGTCGAACACCCTCTCGCCAGGCTGGAGTTGCTTCTGGGGGTCGTACCGCACACAGTCCGAGACCCGCACCTCATCTATCTTCCCGCCGAACCAGAAGTCAGTGCCCACATAGCAGCCGACCCAGAGGCCGCGCGAGGCCACGCCTAGCGCGAAGTCACGCGCCGCATCGAGGCGCCGGGCGAGGACGCCGTCAAGGAAGAAGGTGACCTGAGTGCCGTCGTACGTCGCGGCGAGGTGATGCCAGCGCGGCCGCAGGAGCCCGATGCCCGTGGCGATCTGCTGATGGGGCTTCCCCTCGGCATTGGGCACCCCCCCGCCCTGGTTGTAGATGGAGATGGAGGCGTTGGCTCCGTCGTCCACCTCGAAGTGGAACCCCACATCCAGGCCCACGAGGAAGCGCCGCCCGGCGGCGGCGTCCTGGTTGAACCAGCACTCGACGGTCATCTGCTTGAGGCCGCGGATCGCCTCGAGGGTCTCGCGGAACACCGAGTCATCCTGCCCGTCGAACCACAGGGCGCTGCCGAACCGGCCCGGGGCCCACTGGGCGCCGCGCACCTCGCCGTCATAGCCGTGCCCGCTAGCGTCGTGGGCCACCGTGCCCTGCCCCTCGTCGAAGTGGTACAGCAGCAGCGTGTGCTCGTCGGGCTGCAGCGGCTCGGTCGGTGGCCCTTGCCCGAACACCGCGGGTGCGCTGCACAGCAACGCGAGGGTGGCGATCATGGCGGGGCCTCCTGTGGGCGGCCCGGGGCCGACGGCCCCGGGCATCGGCGGGTGGGAGCTTGGCCCCGGGGGTGAGGGAGTCCTGCTGGGGCGGGGCCCGAGCGCCGCGCGGGGGCGTCGCTGGAGACCCCCGGTTGACCAGGAGGCCCGACAATCCTGTCGGGCCGAGGTGGAGCGGCGGTGATCCGGACGAGCCGACCAGAACCAACGGCAACACCACACCGCCACAGCGGCCCGACAGGATTGTCGGGCCTCCTGGGGCGCCAGCGGTGTCATATCCCGCGGGAGGTGGGTGCGGCTCCGGCAGGACGCGCGGCCCGACCGACAGCGCCTCCTGGTGTGCCCGGGGCAGCGAAGGAACCGGAACGCACGGCACCCAATACTGTCCGAGACGACCAACAGGGGGTTCCCGATCATGCGGAGGGGATTGCTGGGGATAGTGGCGGTAGCGTGCGGCGCGGTTCTCGCCGTGGCCATCGCCGCAGAGGCGGGAGCCCAGGCGCCGGCCCTGCCCAACGCCGGCTTCGAGGACGGGGACCAGGGCTGGACGGTAGCCTCGCGGGGCGAAGCGACCGTCGCCTGGGACGCCAAGGGCGCCGACAGCCCGCGCGCGGTCCGCATTGCCGCGACCGGCGGTGAGGCGGTCGTGCACGCGCCATGCAGCGGCGTGAGCTGGGGCGCCGTGGTGGAGCTGTCCTTCCGCTGCCTCACCGAACGGGACAGCGAGGCGCTGCGCGTCGTAGCCGACTTCGTGTCCGACGCCTCAGCTCTGCCTCGGGAGCGACCTGCGTGGTGGGGAAGCGTGCCCGCAGACGGCAAGTGGCATCGCGTCGGCGTCAAGCTACTGCTGCCGCCCGGGCCGCAGGGGGCAACGCTGCACCTGGCCATCGGCGCGGGAGGCGCCCGCGGCACTGCGCTGCTGGATGACGTCGCGCTGACCGTTGCCGACCCGGTTCCGCCGCCGACGCCGCCCGCCACACCCGCGCTGCCTCTCGGCTGGAAGCCGGAGGGGACGCTGGACGCCACCACGCTGGAGGAGGGCGACGAGGCCAGCTACCGCGCCCAGGTCGGGCCGATCACCTTGACGCTGCAGGCGGCCGGCACGACCGCGCTGGGGCAGACCGCCACGCTGCGCGCCACCGTCAGCAACCAGGACCGGAAGAGCCAGGACCTGACCATTGGCGGTGACTCGTCGCCCGCCCTCGCGATCGTGCCCCGGACCGTCTCGGTGCCGATGGGCACAGCCCGAACGCTGGTGCGGGTCCAGGGCCTGCTGCCCGGCGACCACTGGGGCGCGGTGACGCTGCAGTGCGGCACCACCACGGCTCGCGTGCCGGTGCACGTCCAGGTCAGCCAGGCCGTGCCCGCCTTCGGGGAGAGCGCCCCCGTGGCGGCACCGCTCAGTGCCTTGGGGTGGCCGCTGCGCGAGGTGGTGCTGTCGGCCGAACAGCTCGCCGACCCCGCCGCGACCGCCCAGCAGCTCAAGGCGCTCGTCGCCGGGCGGCCGGAGACCCTCGTCGTACACCTCGCGGCGCCGATGGCGGAGGAGCCGCTGCGGGTACTGGTGGGCGAGGCCGCGGACGCCGTCACCGGATGGGGCGCGCGCTGGCGGGAGGCGCCGGCCGGCCCCGAGGCAGCCGCCGCGGCGGCGGAGCTGGTCGAGCAGACACAGGTGCTGGCCCGCGTGGTGCGCGAGAGCGATGCCGACGGCTGGGTGCTCTCGCCGGTCTTCCGCTGGGAGGCGAACGACCCGGCCACGCCGGAGGGGCAGTTGCTGCGCGCCTGCCTCCAGGCCGGGATGCTCCAGGCGACCGATGCCCTCGCGCTGGCCGCCCCGGAGCTGCCATGCACCGGCACGACGCTGCTGGAGTCACTGGACGGCAAGTGGCGCGACACCGCGGCCGCGCCGTGGGCGGCCTGGGAGGCGGCCCTCGTGCCCACCGGCGTGGATGCGGTCCGTCGTGAGCTGGGCCTGGACTGGAAGCCGATGTTCGTCTCGGGGATCCGGTGTGGCTCAACCGGCGATGCTGCCCTCGACGCATTGCTGGCTGCGCGCGCCACCATCCTCGCCGCGTGGGAGGACGAGGAGGGGGCCACCTTCGTCGCCCCCCCGCCTGGGACGCCCTGGATCGGCCTCACCACGGGGACCGACGACAGCCCCGCCGGGCGGGCCGTGCGCGAGGTGGCGGCGGAGGTGAGCGGCGCCGGGCCGGTGGCGCCGGAGGAGCCGGATGCCGCGGTGAGTCGCCGGGTGGGCGCACCGATCAGCTTCCGCGCGTTTGGACGCGGCGATGAGGAGATCGTGTGCCTCTGGAACAACACCTCCAGCCCGGCCGACGTGGAGCTGCGCCTCGACGACAACCCCGCCGGGCTCGAGACCCTGGACATCGCCTACGGCGGCCCGACGCTCATCCGCCGCGAACACGTCGAGCCATTCCGCTACCAGAAGGCGGCCGTCAAGCGCGCGGAACGCCTGGAGGCGCTGACGATCGCCCCGCTGCAGGTGCTCTGCTATCGGTTCCGCTTCGCGACCCCGGCGCTGCTGGGCTCGCGGCTGAAGTCCGTGGGACTGGAGCCACACCCTGGACAGCAGGGCCCAACTCCCCTGCACGATGAGCGTCCCTGGTGGCAGGTGCTGCAAGATCGCGTGAAGCCCAAAGAGAACCCGCGGGAGCGCACATGAGCACGCCGGCCGAGGCCAAGGCGGAGCTGCGCCGCGAGGTCCTCGCCCGGCGCGACGCGCTGGACCCCGCCCTGCGGGCCGCCCATAGCGTGGCGATCGCGGAGACCGTCGCCGCCCTGCCCGAGTTCGCCGCCGCAGGCGGCGTGCTGCTCTTCGCCTCGTTCGGGTCTGAGGTGGACACCGCCCCCCTCATGCAGCACGCGCTGCGTGCGGACAAGCTCCTGCTGCTGCCGCGGGTGGTGCGCGGCGAGCGGCGGCTTGCGCTGCACGAGGTCCGCGACCCCGCGGAGGACCTCCGTCCGGGGGTCTGGAACATCCCCGAGCCCGATCCGGCCCGCTGCCCCGAGCGCCCCCTGGAGGCCGTGAAGTTGGTGCTCGCGCCCGGCGTCGCGTTCGACGAGGCGGGCGGTCGGCTGGGCTACGGCGGCGGGTACTACGATCGCATGCTGCAGGCGCTGGCGCCCGGCGTAGCGGTCGTCGCGGTGTGCTTCGAGTGCCAGATCGTGCCCGCCGTGCCGCGCGACGCCCACGACCTGCCCGCGCCGGTGATCGTGACTGAGACCCGCACCAGAAGGCAGCCTGCCCGATGAACGATCGCATCCGGCTGATGAACATGCACTTCTACGGCTACCACGGGGTGGACGCTGCGGAGCGGGACCTGGGCGGGCGCTTCGCGCTGGATGTCGAGATGGTGCGCGACCTGCATGGTGCTGGTGCGAACGATGACCTCAACCAGACGGTGGACTACAAGGCCGTCTACGACCTCGTGGCCCAGGTGCAGCGGCGCGGGTACTACCTGCTGGAGGCCTTGGCCGAGAGGGTGGCCGGCGCCATCCTCGAGGCCTTCGAGGTTGATGAGGTGACGGTGCGCTGCCGCAAGCAGAGCGTGCCGCTGGGTGGGCTCATTGACTACGCGGAGGTCGAGATATGCCGGAGGAAGCCGGGAGGCTAAGCCCCTTCGATTGCGTCTCCCCGTTCGACTTCCGCTACTACGCGACCGACGCCCGGCTGGTGGAGCTGCTGGGGCCCTACGTGACCGAGCGCGGGCGGCTGCGGGCCGAGGCGCGGGTCGAGGCAGCCGCGGCGCGGGTGCTGGCGCGGCATGGCATCTGCTCCTCCGAGGCGGCTGAGGAGATCGCGCGCGCGGCCGAGGAGGTCACCGCCGAGGAGATCGCCGCGGAGGACGCGCGCATCCACCACGAGACGCGGGCCCTCGTCAACAGCCTCCAGCACCGCGTGAGCGAGGCGGCGCGGCCGTTCGTACACCTCACGCTGACCAGCTTCGACGTCAAGGACACCGCGGCGGCGTGGCGCTTCCGCGAGGCGGCGACCAAGGCGATCGTCCCCGAGCTGAACGAGTTGATCCGGGTGCTCATCGGCCTGGCCCGCCGCGAGCAGGACACGCTGCAGATCGGCCGCACCCACGGCCAGCACGGCGTGCCAATCACGTTCGGGCTGTCTGTCGCCTGCTACGTCAGCCGCCTGGGCGGACGCAGCGAGGCGATCGGGCGCGCGGCCGCCGGGCTGCGCGGCAAGATCAGCGGCGCCGTGGGCGCGTACAACGCCTCGAGCCTCCTGGTGGAGGACCCGCTGGCCTTCGAGCGCGACGTGCTGGCGGAACTGGGCCTGGAGCCCTCGCCCTCCTCCACCCAGATCGTCGAGGCGGAGCCGTTGACCGACTACGTGCACGCGCTCGTCTCCACCCTTGGGGTCCTCGCCAACATCGGCGACGACCTGCGGAACCTACAGCGCACCGAGATCGCCGAGGTAGGCGAGGTCTTTGAGGCCGAGCAGGTCGGCTCCTCCACCATGCCGCACAAGCGCAATCCGTGGAACTTCGAGAACGTCAAGAGCATGTGGAAGGCGATGATGCCGCGCATGGTCAGCGTCTATGCGGACCAGATCAGCGAGCATCAGCGCGACCTGACGAACTCGGCCTCCGCGCGCTTCGTCCCCGAGGTGATCGTGGCCCTCGTCTCGACCGTGCAGCGGCTGCGGCGCATCATGAGCCGGCTGGTCACGGACGGCGAGCAGATGCGCCGGAACCTCGACATGACGCGAGGCATGTTCGCCGCCGAGCCGGCGTACATTCTGCTCGCCTCGGTCGGGCACCCCGATGCGCACGAGGCCCTCCGGCGAGTGACGCTGCGGGCGGAGAGCGAGGGCATCCCGTTCGCCGAGGCGCTGCAGCAGGCCGAGGAGCTGCGGCCGTACCTCGACCGCCTCCCCGCCGCGCACCGGGAGCTGCTGGCCGATCCGAGCCGCTACGTCGGGCAAGCGGCGCGCAAGACGGAGCTGCTGTGCGCGCTGTGGGAGGAGCGGCTGGGGCTCGGCTAGCGGCGCTGCCGTGTCCGAGTAGGCCCGACAGTCCTGCTTGCCCTGAGCGCAGTCGAAGGGTCGGGCCGGTGTGGCTGGGTGTTGGTGCCGTGTCCCAGGGGCGATGGCTGGCTGCCCCGGGTTGACCACCTCACCCGCTGCAACGCACTCAGGCTGCCAGTGGGACAGACAATCCTGTCTGTCCTCGGGTGCTCCCGATCACCACACCTCCACCTCGGCCCGACCCTTCGGCTGCGCTCAGGGCAAGCAGGAGTGCCGGGCCTACGGGTCGTCCTTGGGGGACACCATTGGGCGCAGGTGCCGCGGCACGCCAGGCATCCGCCCGTTGCGTCAAAGGATGAAGCCAAGCGTGAGACTCGCATCTTCACTGCCGCTGTGGTGCGCCGCGGCCGCCCTCGCCTGGTTGGGCATCCACTCCGCCGCCGCCCAACCCCCTGACGGCGGGCCGCGTGCGAGGTGGAACCTCAAGTTCCAGGACTTCGTGATCGGCGCGTGGTGGGGACCGAGTGCGACCGACCCGGAGCTGGAGCTGTACCGCGCCGCCGGGTTTAACGTCGTGATGAGCGGCCGGTACATGCAGCTCGACGACTATGGCAACCCCGACCAGGGCCTGCGCGAGCTAGACCTCGCGCAGAAGCACGGCCTCGGGGTGCTATTCGACACGTACACCAAGAACGAGCACCCCTGGGGTGGCCAGGAGCCGCCGGCGGAGGACCACCCCGTACACCACGCCGCCAGCCTGGCCGAGCTGAAGTGGCTGTACCAGCGGCTGGGGAGTCACCCGGCGCTGATCGGCTTCATGATCGGTGACGACCAGGGCGAAGTCTCGCCGCGGTCCGACGCGTGCACGCAGTTCCTCTTCGAGCAGCACCCGCAGCTCACCCCGTGGCTCTGCGGCTGGATCCAACCGCAGAACCTCGCCGAGCACAACAACCCGATCGCCGATCCGCAGATCTACCCGACGCTGTACCAGCCGGACGCCTCGGCAGAGGAGCAGGCGCGGCAGTATGCGTCCACCTACGCTAGCTGGAGTCGCCAATGCCGCGACCAGGGCGTCATCTTCTGGCCGATGTTCAACGTCACCGGCCCGCGCTGCAAGCTGGGGCCCGACATGGGCGGGTATCTGCCGAGCGACTCGCTGGTGCGCTTCCCCGGCTATGCGGCGATCGCGTACGGCGCCGAGGGCATCTGGTACTTCATCTACAACTCGGGCGCGCTGCAGCACCTCGGGCCGCACGAGACGCCGCAGGCGGCGCGCCGGGCGCTCACGCCCCTCTACCAGATCGGCAAGCGCATGAACCTGCGCATCGCCTCGTGGGGGCCGCGCGTGTTGGGGCGCACGTCCACTGGGCTCTTCGGCACCAGCTTCGGCGCTAAGGCGCCCACCTGGCCTTTCGCCGAGGACCTCGGCGAGTTCCCCAACCCGGAGGCCCTCGCGCGTCCCGCCCCGGGCAAGCTAGTCGAGGGCATGGATGATGACCTCCTCGTGGGCGTCCTCACGAAGCGCGGCGAGGCGCCGCTGGCGATGGTGGTGGACTGCCGCGTCAGCAAGGAGTGGCGCGACGTCCCGTCGCGGGAGGTGACGGTGCACTTCGCGCCGCAGGTCACCAGCATCAACGTGCTGGAGGGCGACCGCCCTGTAGGGCGGGCTCTCTGTCGCCCGCCCCTCCGGGTGGCGCGGGACGGAGACCGCGCCCTACAGCAGGGCAGCACGATCACACTCAGGCTGGAGGCCGGCGGCGGGCAACTGCTGGAGCTGGCGGGGCGTGACCTGGACCGCTTGTGTTCGACCGCGGGGATCTACGCGGCGGCCGGCGCCGAGGCCGCGACGCGCCACGTCACGGAAGCCGACCTCGCCGGTCTACGCGCGGCGAAGCTGCGGATAGACTGCTACGGCTCGGACGGTGGCCAGTACGCAGGCAAGTACATCCTCCTCAACGGGCAGCGCCTGGCGCAGGTCCCGGCGGGCGCCGGCGACCGGTGGTCGCTGCAGGTGGTGGATCTTGCTCCCGAGCAACTCGGGTGGTTGCGTCTGCGCAATGAGGTGACGGTGGACAACGCCTCGCAGGACGCCTGGAAGTTCCGCAACCTCACCCTTGCGGTGCAGCTTGCCGACGGCACGTGGGTGCGCACGAACACTGACGAGACCATCTGGAGCGTCCCCAACTGGGCCTTCAGCGAGGGCCGCACCTGGGGCGCCGACGGCATCGCGGGGCCGATTGTGCTGGAGTTCGAGTAGGCGCCGCCGCGTAGGATGGGCGTCTCGCCCGTCACTGCGTGCGCAGAGCGGGCCTCCCACCCCCATGCGCCCTGAGGCTGCGGCACGGGGGCCTGCGGAACCGACTCGCCGCACCCGGGGTCCATACCTACTGACTGAGGGCCCTCGGCGGCCCGTGTCGTCCTCCGCCTCGGTCCTCCACCACTGACAGGGGGAGGATAACCATGCGTGCCCGCGTGGTGCTCCTGGTCGTCCTCGTCGTGGTCGCGGTGGCCTTGGCCGTCGGTGTCTGGCCCCAGCAGGCCCGACCACCGGCGACAGCCGTCCGGCCCCAGCAGGCCCCGCTGCCCGCCCCCGGCGGGGACAAGATCGCGTTCCTGGGGTCCGTCTGGAATGGAGGCCGGCAGGCTCCGTACCAGCTCCTCGTGGTGAGCGCTGCTGGGGGCGAGCCAGCCCTCCTCGCAGAGACCGTGAGCGGCTTCTCCTGGTCGCCCGACGGCCGGCGCCTCGCCTTCACGCGACCTCAGGATCCCAATGACGAGCAATGGCTGATGAGGGCCCATGACCTGTGGGTGAGGGATGCCGACGGCGGGGAGCCGACCCTCTTGGGGGACAACCTGCGCGCCTTCCGGTGGTCGCCCGACGGCCGGCGCATCGCCTTCACGCGCCAACGCGACGGCACCGACGAGCTCTGGGTGATCGGCGTTGACGGTGGCGACGGGCGGCCGCTCACCGAGGGCTCGGGTGGGGCCTGGGCTCCCGACGGCACGCACATCGCCCTCGAGCGCAGCGCCGACCGCAACGGCCTGAAGCAGGACCTCTACGCCATCGCCATAGACGGGCTCCAGGAGGACCGCCTGACCGACGGCCAGCGGTTCTGCCATAGCCCGAAGTGGTCTCCCGATGGTCGGCGCATCATCTTCGAGAGCATGAGGGAG
>Ga0315282_10009225_pt1 | contig 15724 bp, 14 predicted proteins | sample YL17G07_20_MG_FD_203693 | JGI IMG/M metagenome (GOLD analysis project Ga0315282, IMG submission 203693) | Sediment microbial communities from Yellowstone Lake, YNP, Wyoming, USA - YL17G07_20 | ecosystem: Environmental > Aquatic > Freshwater > Lake > Sediment | place: USA: Wyoming | collected...
TCCCCCGAGCGCACCGCCCAGGTGCACCTGGAATTCTTTGAGGCCTACGACCTGGACTTCTTGAAAGTGATGAACGACTACGACTATCCGATGCCGAAGGGACTGGAAGGTATGGCCACGCCCGCTGACCTCGAAAGAGTCACACCTTTTGACGTTACTCAGGCCCCTATGGGAAACCAGTTGAGAGCCATCGAGATAATCAGCAAGGCCCTGCGTGGAAAGGCCTTGTTCGTGGATACAGTTTTCAACGCCTGGAACACGCTGCGGCGGAATCTAGTCAAAGAGGCGATGCCGAAGCTGATGGCCGATCATCCCCAGGCCCTCAAAGCCTCCCTCAAAGTTGTGAACGAAAACCTCATCCAGTACGCTTTAGCCAGCCTGGAGAGAGGAGCGGCCGGGATTTTTTTCTCGGTGCCAGCCACCGCGGAGAGCGTGACCCTGGAGCAGTACGAGCAGTTCATGCGGCCCTTTGACCTGGAATTTTTGAAAGCGATTCAGGGCAAAGCGGAATTTCACATCCTCCATGCCCATGGGGAAAAGCTGTTCTTCGACCGGCTGCTCGATTACCCGGTTAGCGCGTTATCCTGGGCAGACTTAAACGGAGGGCCGACGATTACCGAAGCCCGACGGCAAACCCCTTTCACTCTGATGGCCGGGTTAGACCATGTCAAATTTCCCTATGTTTCAGTGCAGGTTATCCGTGACCAGGTCAAGACGGCGCTAGCCTTGGCCGGTAACACAAAGTTCATCCTGGCCCCGGGCTGTTCTTTGCCCACTTACAGTTTCCCACCGCTCATCAAAGCCGCCCGGGATGCTGCCCGGGCACAAACCACCGATTAACGAACCCATTTGGTTCCACTGGACAATCTCTCCAGGCCACTCCCATTATTCGTAAATTACGCTATTTTCCTATCTTACAATTATCAAACAATCCTACCCCGTATAGCTCAAAAATGCGATAATCTGCACATTTTTGAACAAAATATGCTCTATAATGGCAAATCCCGTATTTGGAGTTCCCCCGTAAGAATTAGAATAAATCTTAAAAATTAAAAGGTTACAGAAATGAAGTCCAGATTTTGTCCTTGGTATAGCTTTTGCTGATAAATTGGGGAAAACTTATAAAAGCTGGATAAAAGGAGGACAAGCCAATGCCACTGGTGGAAAAAGATGTGGTCCTAACGACCAAAGAAGCCATTGAATACTTAAAGATCTCCAGGCCGACCTTCTTGAAATATATTCATCTTGGAAGGATAAAGGCTACGAAAGCCGGAAATGGTTGGAGAATCCACCAATCGGAATTATACCGATTCTTAAAGGTAGGGAGAGACAACCTCTTATGATCATAGTTGGGCGGGATCCTGGTAGCAGCAAAACACGAATCCACGTTGATTCAGGCGGAGAGCTGAAATCTTCGAGGGACAACAAGGGGAAAGGAGGGGGCCATGAAAAAGATTCTTTGCGTGGACGACGACCTTAGCCTTCTTCATCTTTACCAGGAGGAACTTTCCGAAGCAGGGTATAAGGTCATCCTGGCTGGAGATGGAAAACAGGCCATGGAGAAATTCAAGGAAGAAAAGCCTCAGGCCGTGGTGATGGACATCCGCATGCCCACAATGGATGGCATCGAAACCTTGAATGCCATGCTTGGCTATGACCGCCAAATCCCCATCATCTTGAACACGGCCTTCCCCCAGTACCGGGAGAATTTCATGACCTGGGGGGCTGAGGCTTACGTAATTAAATCATCCGACCTCAAGGAGCTTAAACAGAAGATCCGAGAAGTCCTGGAGAAACGTAAAAAGCGGAGAAATCTTGATCCGCAAACATCCCAGCATTACCGAGAAAAATCGAAGTCATGACTTTTGCGTAAGAAACGGAAAAGCAATCCCTTTGGGGAAGGTGGATCGTTGGGGGATGACCCGGTTGAAGATAGACCCGGGAGAATTCTTGCTTCCGGGGAAGCGCCTAACTGGGTGAGAGCCGGAAGCTTCCGGTGTTACTACAACAGTTAAAAATTGAATTTGTAACCAATTATGAATCCTCCAGAAGGCTGGGGTGCCAAACTCATGCCGTGGGAGTTTTCTCTTAACCAACCTGGGGCCCATGACTGTGTTTTGAGAAAGCGATATCCCTGAAAAACAGCGATAGCTGACATAGATAGGGTAAATCCGCCGGCAGTGGACTTATTTGAAATTTTCCTTTTTTCCTAAATTTTTTCCACTTCGGTTTGGAAGATTCGTAAGATCCGATCTTATCCATCCGAACCAGCCCAGCATAATCCCTTGATTGGGGAGAATGATGGGTATTCCTGGTGCAAGCAGGCCTTTAAGAAAAATCTAAGCCCTGTTTCGTGTCGCCCGAGCCTGACCCACGTTTCCGGTCTGGAGGTCTTGGGCAGCCCTTGTTGAGTCCGGCTTTGATAAAGGCGGCTTGCTCACAACGAGTTTCGGCGTCCTTCATTTTGAGAGTAGTTATTTTTCTCTTACTCTTGGCGGATGGGCGAAAAGGGTCAAGATGGAGGCGGTAAGAAAGGCCAAGGCCGCGATCAGAAAGGCGAGTCGGTAGCTTCCGCTCCGATCGTAAATATACCCGCCCAGGACCGGGCCAATGATCCCGCCCGTAAGGGAAACTGCGTGGATGATCCCGATGATTTCCCCCAACGACCGGGTCCCGAAGAAGAAGCCGATTAAGCCCGGTATGGTGGTTATCTTCCCCCCATAAAAAAAGCCATAGGTCAGGGTAAAAACTAAGAGCATCCAAGGGGCTTTGACACGAATTAACCAAAACAGCATAAGGGAGCAGATGAGGCAACAGAGAAAGAGCCCCCATTTCCATCCAATTTTCTCTGACAGGACTCCCATACCAATCCTCCCAGAGATGCTGATTCCCCCGATTAGCCCCAGGGCGCCGGCAGCAAAAGCCCTGGATATACCCAGGTCCGTGAGGTAGGGAACGATGTGGATCATCACCATGTGGATGGGTAGATTGGTGAAAAAATAGATGAGGATAATCAACAAAAAGATTTTAGTTTTCATGGCCTCTTTAGTCGGCCAATCATGAAACCCAACATCCTTTTCTTGTTCAGCTCCAACTTTGTCCTGCCAGCCATAAGGTTTCAGTCCCTTTTTCCCAGGTTGATCCACCATGGCCATCGCAGCCAATGTGAGTAGCGCCCAATAGCAGATCCCGAGGATTATGTAGCTGGTTCGCCAACCCAGGGAGGTAATCAGATATTGGGTTAAAGGAGCCAGCAATAAAGTTCCGGCCCCTACCCCAGCGGTAACCAGACCCAGGGCGAGCCCTCTCTTTCTTACGAACCATTTCTGGACCGTGGCATTGGGCAGAGAGACGGTCACTCCAGACCCCAAAGAGGCGATGATATAAAAGAAGTAAAGATGCCAGATGCTATGGATCCGGCTGCAAAGGACCAGACCGATGCCGATGAAAAAGGCCCCTACGGAAAGCGCCCGACGGGGTCCAATGCTATCCGTTAGTCGCCCGAAGAAATAAGTGGAAAGAGCGTAGATCACCAGGTGAACGGAATGGACAGAACCGGTGAGGGCTCTGCCCCAACCGAATTCGGTCTGAAGGGATTTAAAGAAGACCCCAAAAGTGTAAAAGAGCCCATAACTTGTGGCCGCTATGAAACAGGCGGCCACAATGACCCAACCATAGAAAAAACCTGGTTTATCCGCTGGATACATGTTTTCTCGATTCGGTAGAGGAAGCTATCAGAAGACTTGCCCGAAATCAAGAAGATTCCTATTCCGAGGGTACTTTTACCAACGGGAATATATCAACCGGCGACATAGATTCCTACTCACGTTTTTCTTGTTTTTTCTTGTTTTTTCCCTTGACAGCTTCGAAGAAAAAATTTATTATAAAAATATAAGTTGCAAAGAGTTTTGGTTTGGAAGAAAAAAAGCCGCATAGCTCTTCATGCTTATGCGGCTTTTTTATTTGCCCCGACCCGGGCTGTTGCATCTTATCAGCGTGGAAAAGGAAGGAGGTGAGATGCAATGTCCAAAGGTCGAGTCAAATGGTTCAATGAGCAAAAGGGATTTGGATTTATTTCCCAGGATAGTGGCGAGGATTTATTCGTGCACTTCTCATCCATTAAACAAGACGGCTTCAAGGTTCTTCATGAAGGGGACGAGGTCGAGTTCGAAATCGCCCAGGGCAAGAAGGGCCTGCAAGCGATCGACGTGGTAAAGTGCTGAGGATCTGCAATCGCACCCTAAGACCCCGGGAGAGCGTAAAATCCCGGGGTTTTTCTCTGCGTGACCCCAATTAGCGGCTTACCTTACTTCATCCAGCAATCTCTTTTCTCCCTCCAATTTTCTTATATTCGTAATATCCTGAGAGACTTCTAATATTCCGAGATAGTTTTTGTTCTTATCCCGTATGGCAAAATACCTTATATAAACAAATTTCCCCATATAGTTGATCCAGAAATCTGCCTCATCCCTCTTCCCTTCTTTAAAAGATTCCAAAATGCTCTCTACCACGTGAACACTTTTGGGGGGATGGCAGTTTTGGACTTTCCGGCCGATAATCGACTTGGTCCGTAAGAATATTCGCTTCGGACCCTCCGAAAAGAATTTGACGGCGTCATCCTTATCGATAAAAGTAATATCGACGGGCAACATATTGAATATGCCCATCAGTTCCCCCAATTTGACCTCGCCCGTTGGGAAGGAAATGGCCTCCTCTTTCGCCCTCGGCTCTTCAAGGACCGCGCTCTTTAATTCTTCGATGAGCAAACTCGTTTCTTTGGGTTTGGCAATAAACCCATACCCGACATTTTCGGTTTCTTTTAACACCTCCACCCAATCCTGGGCTTTTAATTTTTCAAGGGAAGCGGGGAACAGGATCTTTTCTTCTTTAAAGATCATCCCGTCAACTTCTTCCACCAACAAATTTAAAATCTTCTCTATGTATTCATCCAGTTCCTTTTTCTCTTTTACTTTTTCGATTTCCGAGAGGCTGCGATTGAGCAATTCCCGAATATCGTCATCCTTTCCCCACATGACCTTGGAGGGGCCAAAGAAGCCGTATCTCTCGAGGTAGGGAAAAAGGATCTGCTCTTTCCAGGTATAATGGGTATCTACATTTCTCAGTTTCAGCAGCAATTCATTCAATTTTTGTTTGAAGGGGTCCAGCCCGACGCTTCCCTTGTTCTTGATCAATTCTTTTACGGCCCCGGTAATCTTTTCGATCTCCCTATTTTCCAGCTTAGAGAGGTAGACCGGATGCGCCGGAGATTCTTCCTTGGCGACCGATTTCTCTAACGCCGATTCAAAAAGCAAAGCGTGCACATTGCAAAATTTCTTTATTTCATCCGGGGAGATCCCTTCATTCATAAGGGATTGCTCAATCTCGGCAATCTCCACGGAGGTAATGGTTCCGACTTCCTTTTCGAATTTATCCTTTGCGCCCTCCACGGATAAACCTTTATGCAACCCCATGATGATTTCTCTTACGGTCTCCTTTTTCGATTTTTGACCCAAATTTTCACTCATCTCTTCCCCCTCCTTTTTTTGAACCGATACAAAGGCAAGAATATTTTTCAAATCAATAATACCATGGGCATCCTTTTTTTTCTTGACCTAAGTCAAAGGCATCTATTAGCGGATCGGTTAGGATTAGAATTAATAATAGGGTTCAAGGATTCAAGGGGTCCAGGATTCTAGTGAAAAAAATGCAAGCTAACCCTCTTATGGGTTCTTCGCTTGACCCCTCGAATCCTCGACCCCTTGAATCCTCTGTTTAGGAGTTGAGCTGATGAAATGGTCTGAAGAGGCGGAGGCGGCTGTTTCCAAAGTTCCTTTCTTCGTGCGCAAGCGGGTGAAAAAGCGAGTGGAAGAAGAAGCCCTGCGCTGCGGAGCCAAAGAAGTTCGCCTGGAACACGTTAATACCTGCCAGAAACGGTTTTTGAACCAGATGGAGGATGAAGTCAAGGGGTATCAGGTAGAAGCCTGCTTCGGGCCCACCGGCTGCCCGAACCGGGCGGTGGCCTGGGATGATTTATCCCGGAGGATTGAAGGCCGGATTACCCAAAGAAACCTCAAATCCTTCTTGAAGGAACGGGTGGCGGGACCCCTCAAGATCCACCACGAGTTTCGGGTGTCTATTTCCGACTGCCCCAATGCCTGTTCCCGCCCCCAGATTGCGGATTTGGGCTTGATTGGCGCCCGGCAGCCGAAGGTTTCCGATGCCCCCTGCACCCAGTGCGGCTCCTGCGTCGAGGTTTGCCGGGAGGGGGCTATTTCGCTCAATGGGGCAGGCCCGGTGGTGGATTTTGCCAAATGCCTCTACTGCGGCCAGTGCCTGAATGCCTGCCCCACCGGAACGCTCCTAGAAGACACCAGGGGCTACCGGATTCAAGTAGGAGGGAAGCTGGGCCGCCATCCCCGGCTGGCCAGAGAATTACCCGGCATCTACGGCCTGGAAGAGACGCTATGCGTGGTGGATCGGTGCCTGGATCATTATCAGCGATATTGCCAGAAAGGGGAGCGCTTCGGTGAAGTTCTGGAGTGCACGGGGCTTGATGAGTTGAGGCGTTGAGAATAACGGAAGCCAGCGGAGGAAGAAAATGGAAGCCTATCTGAATCGAAGCATCAAAGAAGTCATGACCGCGTTCCCCGCGGTAGAGAAGATCCTGGGTGAATATGGCATCGGCTGCGGCCCCTGTGCGGTTGGATCATGCCTGCTGAAGGACATCGTGGAAATTCATAACCTGCCCGAAGAAGATGAAAAGGAGCTCCTGGCCAGAATTGCGCTAACGATCTCCCCCGACCGGAAAATCAAAATCCCCCCGCGAGAAAGAAAAAGGGAAACCCCGAAAGACTTTTCCTACTCTCCCCCCATGAAAAAGCTGGTAGACGAACATGTTCTTATTAAGAAATGGATCGCCTTAATTCCTGAAATCGCCAAAAATCTGGACGTGGAATCGGCCGCAGGACGGGGATTGATTCTCGAGGGGGTTGATTTTATCCGGTCCTACGCCGATAAATTCCACCATGCCAAGGAAGAAGATATCCTTTTCAAATATTTCGATGAAAATCTGGAGATGGTCAAGGTCATGCGGGAAGATCACCGGCGCGGCCGAAATCATGTCAGAGCCATCCTCGAAGCCCTGGACCGCAAGGATAAAGAGGCCATATCTGAACACCTGAATGGCTACCGGGAACTCCTTATGGAACACATCCGTAAAGAAGATGAAATCATGCTTCCCTGGATGGACAAACAGATTTCCACCCCCCAGGTGGGGGAGCTCCTTGCCAGATTCAATGCCGCCGATGACCAAATGGGGTCTGCCCCGGAAAAATACGAAAATTTCATTGCCCGGTTGGAAAAGAAATTTCATTTTTTATGACGAATCCCCCCCTCACCCTTCCCTCTCCCCCGACTACGGGGGAGAGGATGAAGGTGAGGGGGTGTGCGGGAGATCAATCTTCGTTCCATTATTTATGCAAAATCCAAAAACAAAGGAGGAACAACATGAAGACATTCGAAGGATGCCCGGGTTCCAGGATGATGGCTTTTGAAAAAAAGGGGGAGGAAGTTGCCGGGGAGGCCGTGGGAAAGGTGAATTCCCAGCTTCGGCAATGGCCCATCCAGCTGCACCTGATCTCCCCGACCGCTCCGTACTATCAGGGAGCGGACGTGCTGCTGACGGCTGATTGTGTCGCCTATGCGCTGGGGGGCTTTCACTCCGATTACCTAAAAGGCAAATCTCTGGCCATTGCCTGCCCCAAGCTCGACGAAGGTCAGGACGTCTACGTAGAAAAAATAAAATCCTGGATTGAAGAGGCCAAGATCAACACCCTTACCGTGTTGATTATGCAGGTCCCCTGCTGTATGGGGCTGTTGAATCTGGCCCAGCAGGCGGCCCAAGAGTCGAAAAGGAAAGTGCCCGTCAAGTACATTGTCGTGGGCTTACAGGGAGACATCTTGCGGGAAGAGTGGGCTTCAGCGTAAAATGAAAAGAAATTCTTTGGAAAGGCGCAACCGCTAGAAAATGAATGAACCCCAACTCTCCGCCAATGCCCTGAAGGTTTTAGAACGACGTTATTTGAGGAAGGACGAAGACGGAAAGGTCTCGGAGACCCCGCGGGAAATGTTCCTGCGGGTAGCCCAGAATGTGGCCCAGGCTGACCTGCTGTATGCCCCCGGCAAAGACCTGAGCCCGGTCATCGAATCATTTTATGAGATGATGGCCGAGCTTCTTTTTCTCCCCAACTCTCCCACCCTGATGAACGCGGGCAATAGGCTTCAGCAGCTCTCGGCCTGTTTCGTGCTGCCGGTGGAAGATTCCATGGAGTCCATCTTTGAAGCCCTGAAGAACACCGCCCTCATCCACAAGAGTGGGGGAGGAACCGGGTTTTCTTTCTCGCGCCTTCGTCCCCAGAACGACGTCGTCCTATCCACCAAGGGCATTGCCAGCGGGCCCATTTCTTTCCTCAAGGTTTTCGACGTCGCCACGGAGACCATCAAGCAGGGAGGAACCCGCCGGGGCGCCAACATGGGGATCCTGCGGGTAGACCACCCGGACATTGTGGAGTTCATCAAGGTCAAGGAAGACCGGGGCTTGCTGACCAACTTCAACCTTTCCGTGGCAGTCACCGACGCTTTCATGGAGGCGGTGGACAAAGATGAAATGTACGACCTGGTCAATCCCCGCACGGGGAAACCCGTGGGTAAGCTGAACGCCCGCATGGTCTTCAGTATGATCGTTCACTCGGCCTGGAAGAGCGGGGAGCCGGGCGTCCTCTTTCTGGATCGTTTGAACCGGGACAATCCGACGCCTCTCCTGGGGGAAATCGAGTCCACCAATCCCTGTGGGGAGCAGCCCCTTCTTCCCTATGAGTCCTGCAACCTGGGCTCGATCAACCTGGCACGAATCGTAAAGGATGGTGAGGTCAACTTTGAGCGCCTGAAAGAACTCGTCCATCGGGCGGTTCATTTTCTGGACAACGTCATTGATGTGAATCGATACCCGATAACGGAAATCGAAACCATGACCAAAGGAACCCGAAAAATCGGGCTCGGGGTGATGGGTTTCGCGGACATGCTGATCCAGATGAAAATCCCGTACGATTCCCGAGAAGCCGTGGCGACGGGGGAGAAGGTTATGGCTTCCATCCGGGAAGAAGCGCGCCAAGCTTCTATGGAATTGGCGAAAGAGCGGGGGGCCTTTGCCAACTTTGCCGGTTCGCTTTTCGCCAACCGGGGAGAACCGCCAAGGCGCAACGCCACTCTGACGACCATTGCCCCGACGGGAACCTTGTCCATCATTGCCGGCTGTTCCAGCGGAATCGAACCCCTCTTCGCCCTTTCCTACGTGCGCACCGTTATGGATCGTGAAAAGCTGCCCGAAGTGAATCTGTATTTCGAAGCGGTCGCCCGTCGGGAGGGATTTTACAGCACGGAGCTGATGGAAAAAGTCTCCCGGGAAGGAAGATTGCGTTCTCTTACCGATGGCCATGTACCGGAAGAATGGCGAAGAATTTTTGCCACGGCCTATGATATTTCGCCGGAGTGGCACGTGCGCATGCAGGCAGCCTTCCAGAGTCATACGGACAATGCGGTTTCCAAGACCGTGAATTTTCCCGACGGCGCCACCGAAGAAGAAGTGGCCCAAGTCTACCGGTTGGCCTACCAAAATGGGTGCAAAGGGGTCACCGTATATGTGCATGGCAGCCGGGATTCCCAGGTGCTAAGCATCGAGGGAACTCAAGAACGGCGCGAAGTTCCGGATACGACCCAGGCGGCCCTGGCCGGAATCGTACCTGAAATCGTGGCCGCTGCCAGAACGATCAAACCGCGCCCCCGGCCGGAAGTCACCCGCGGCCAGACCCGCAAAGTGCCTACGGGGTGTGGTGCGTTCTATGTGACCATTAACGAAGACGAGGAAGGCATCTTTGAAGTCTTCGCTCAGATGGGAAAATCCGGTGGATGCGCGGCTTCCCAGAACGAAACCACCGGGCGCATGGTTTCCCTGGCTTTACGTTCGGGTATCGATACGGAATCCATCCTCCGCCAGCTCCGGGGAATCCGGTGTCCCTCTCCCGCCTGGGAAGAAGGAGGGATGGTACTCTCCTGCTCGGACGCGATCTCCAGAGCGCTGGGGAAGTACCTGGAGGAATGCAAAGGTCTATCCCTCGGTGAGAAAAAACCCACCCTGGACGGGGGAATGAAGACCTGCCCGGATTGTGGGGGTACGTTAGAGCCGGAAAGCGGCTGCTGGGTTTGCCGCTCCTGCGGGTTTTCCAAATGCAGTTAATAAAATGAAAAGCAAATTCCAAAATTCAAGGGGCGAAGAGCCATCTTGAATCCAACCCTCCACCCCTCGGTTTTCTTCATCCTTTTTAACACATCGCTTTGTAACCTAGGCTGCGTCCAATTTCCTTCTCATGGCCATATCATAGAGAACCCTTTCTCTTGCCTTATCAAGTCCTAAGGCTTTGCGCTTCTTGTCAATGTGCTCAATCATGAGATGGGCCGCCTTGACGGGGTCTGGCTCAAAGGCCCACATGCCACCAAATTTCTCCTCAAAACCCTTGAACAAATAGTCCGTTACCTCTTTGCTCCCGATGGTTGGCCAGTTAACCCCAAATACGGTAAAGACACCGGAGCCGACGAAATAATGGCCGATGGCCAGCGCCTTCTCACTCATCCATTCAGGGGCAGCCCCGGCTACTGGCAGGTCGCTTAGGTCATCGCCAAGGCCGCCGTCTTTAACCATGGCCGTTGCCGCCATCAAAATGCGGCTATTATCAATGCAGGCGCCCATATGTAATACCGGTGGGATACCAACAGCCTCACAGACTGAAGCCAATCCATCACCGGCATATTTTGCCGCTTCCGGAACCATTAAACCGGCCTTACCGCTGGCCATGGCCATACAGCCGGTTTGGAGCACTAATACATCATTCTTAATAAGCTCTTTGACCATGGCAAGATTTCCAGCGTCATGGGGGGTTCGAGGGTTATTGCACCCGACAACCCCGGCTACGCCTTTTATGCGGCCATTGATGATATTATCGTTCAATGGCCGGTAGGAGGCGCGGAAAAGCCCACCTAACAGGTAGTTGATCGTTTCATGGCTGAAGCCAGCGACCATGTGAGTCTTATACCGGGGGATCCGGACGTTCTTGCCCCTATTGACGAAATTCTCAACGGCAGCCTTGACGATAGCCTTGGCTGACTCGAAGGCATGGTGCTCGTCAAAGGCCATATGGGTGGCCCCCTGGATTTTTGCTCTCGGGTCCGTGGTGATAATCTTGGTATGGTAGCATCTGGCCGTATCCACCAGCCCCTGCATGATGCACTGAACGTCAACTACCATCGCCTCGACCGCCCCGGTAACCACTGCCAGCTCCTGTTGCAGGAAATTACCGGCAACCGGCACGCCATGGCGCATCAACATTTCACAGGCCGTGCAGCACATGCCGGCCAGGTTGATCCCCTTGGCTCCCTTGGCCCTGGCGTATTCATTCATCTCCGCGCTCTGAGCGGCAACGGTGATCATCTCCGCCAGTTGCGGCTCATGGCCGTGAATGATGATGTTGACCTCATCCTCTTTGAGGACCCCCAGGTTTATTTCGCTCACCACGGGTTGCGGAGTACCAAAGACAACGTCCTGGATTTCCGTAGCGATCATACTGCCAGCCCACCCATCGGCCAGCGCCACTCTCACCCCGTGGTCAAGGAGGTCCTGATAATCCTGGTCGGTACCCATGTGGGTACGGTGCAGGGCTTCGGCCACTTCCAGGTCTATGCCCCGCGGAGCTACATCCAACTTCCGCCACAGTTGCTGGCGTTTTAATGGGGCCCTCTTCAGGAACCGCAGTTCTCCTTCTTGTTTGCCAAACTCATTTACCAGGAGTTCGGCAACATTCACCGCTATTTCCCTCTTACTGCGGTCCCCGATTTCGACTTCCAGGTCCATGGCCAGCTGCAACAGTTTCTGCTCGTCCTTTAGCTCGTAGCCCGGGGCTTCCCCCCTGGCCACGGCCAGAAAGAATTTGGCCATAACGCGCCCGTGGTCGCCGTGAGAGGCAGTGCCGGCAGCGATCTTCCGAACAAAGTTCCGTGCGGCAATCGTCTCCGGAGTAGCGCCACAGACGCCGACCCTCTTCCCCCTTTCCTCTAAAGTCTCTTCCTTGCCTCTGGGCGCCATGACCCGGCAGGGCCCCATGGCACAGAGACTGCAGCAACTGCCCTCCGCCCCTATGGGACAGGGTTTTACAGTCTCGGCCCGCTCAAAGACGATCCGTGCCCCATCCTGAGCGGCCTTTTCGATCATTTCCAGCGTCGCTGGATCAACACTCTTGATTCCCTTTTCAGCCATCTGGTCATCCCCCTTTCCAATCCTATGGGGAAAGACGACGAATCCCTTCAGATCCTTTTGATCCTTACGATCCAGTCTTTCGGCCCCTTCTGCACATATTCCCAGTCGAATTGATTCTTGTATTCCGCCTCGAATTGATAACGCAGAGGCTTGGGGTCATGGTCATTGATGATTTGCAGGGTTTCCCCGGGTTTCAACGAATCCCATTTCTGAAAAATGAGTTCATGCCTCTCGAAAGGCATGATCGACCTCAAGTCCAGCTCAACCATTTCCTTTCCCTCCTTCTGCTGATCCTCTGGAGTAAAGCAGCAATAGCCGATCTTGTCGCAATCCCTTTTGACTTTCTCCCACTCCTCGGGGGTTAACACTTGAAGGGCGATTTGGTAGAGAATGTTATCTTCCTTAAAGATATGACTCTCCAGTTCCTTGCTCAAATACTCGCCCAATTCCAAAATTTTCGCTTTGAGCGCGGGGAAACCATGTTCCTGGGGATTTTGCGCCAGCTGGTACAATCCCTGCTTCCTCTTCCTGAATTCCACATGGTCCATCTTCATAATCTTCGGGGGCTCGATGATATCGTGCTTTTCTATCGCGGGAAACAGGGCCTCTTCCTCCCGCTGATGATGGCTCTCGGCTTCTACCAGGTGATGGGCAATCTCCTTCAGTTTTTCCCGGTCCGGCCCGAGGCCTTCAAAGCTGTTGATGGCCTTCAACCTTTCCAGGAGAAGACTCAACTCATTTAAGGTATGCACAATCACTTTATGCTCTTCCATGAGGGTGTGGACCGGATGAGGCGCGGAGACCTCCTGCCTCTTGGCGACCAGGCTGTCTCTTAACACTTCCAGGTGGATATCGCACAGGCTCTTCCTGATTACCTCATGGGAAACTCCTTCCCGGATCAATTCTTGCTCCAGGAGCCCCAGGCTCCGGGCATCCACCGCCTGGAGAAGGGTCTTCGCTTTCTCCTTTGCCTCCGCAGAAATCTCGCCCTCCTTTAGTTCTTTCAAGAGTTCCTTGAACTGCTCCTTCCTATTCTCCTTGGGGGCAATCCGGGTTACCTGGAGAACCCACTCGTCCGGCCCCTCCTTCTCATAGGCCATGTCCAGCCCGCCCTGGGCTTTTAAAAGATATACCAGGGGCAGAGGGTTAAATTCCGTGACGATTCGCGCCGTCTCATTCCTCTGGAGGGCTTCAATGCCGGGAAAGATCAATCTTTCCTTCTCCCCATGCCCCAGTCCTTTCACATCGATGGTCTTTACGGCGTTCATTCTAATCCCTCCTTTCTTCTATTTTTAGCCACCGGTCCATTCCCTTCCCTCCCAAGAGCATATCTTTCACCTTCTCCATCCAAAGTTCTTGAAACTCGTTCTTTTCCACCCAATGGAATTCAGGGACAACTCGCAATTGCTTTGGGTCTATACCGCTACCAGTTTTTTGATTTCGGGTATCTCTTGTTTGATGGCCCGTTCCACTCCCGTGCGCAAGGTCATGGTAGACATCGGGCAACTCCCGCAAGCACCGGTAAGTCTCACGGTGACCACGCCATCCTGGACATCGACTAACTCGACATCCCCACCGTCCGCTCTCAAAGCCGGTCTGATTCTGTCTAAGGCAACCTCTACTCTTTCTCTCATTTTCTCTCTCCTTTATTATTCGTTATATGGGGAAGCGTCATATCCCCGGGTGGAACAGCTTCATCCTGCGGCGGGCCGCATAGTATCCCGAAATTTCGCGGCCAAGGGAGACATGCTTCTCAACCTTCCCACCACAGGAATTATTTCCGCTAGAAGAAATTCGACATCTTCATACGTATTTTCGATTCCCAGGCTGAATACGACGGAGCCCTGGGCCCAAAGGGCGTCAATCCCGATAGCCTTTAGGACATGGGACGCTTTCAGAGCCTCGGAAGAACAGGTCGATCCGCTTGTGGCCCCGATACCCAGGAAGTCCAAATGCAACAGGATTGACTCCCCCTCGATAAATTTGAAACAAAAACTGGCATGACCCGGAAGCCTCTTTTCTGGGTGGCCGGTCAGAAAGCAGTCCGGAATCTTTTCCAGTATGCCCCGGATCAGTTGATCCCTCAAATCCACCAGGGACGGGCGCCGGTCGATTAATGTCTCCCGGGCCCACTTCGCCGCCACGCCCATGCCAACGATACCGGCGACATGGTGAGTTCCGGCCCGCAGGCCGCTTTCCTGGATTCCCCCTTCGATCAGGGGGACCAGCCGGACGCCCTTGCGCACATAAAGGGCCCCGGTGCCCAGCGGGCCGTAAAAGGGATTCCCCGCGAGACTCAGCAAATCGACCTGGAGGCCTTCCACGTTCAGAAAGATGGAACCCACGCATGCGACTGCATCCGTATGAAAAAGGGGCCCTCTTTCTCTGGTAATTCTTCCGATTTCCTTGATGGGCTCCAGTGTTCCGATCTCATTCGAGGCCGACGTGACGGTAACCAATATGCTGTCTTTCCGGATGAGATGGGCGACTTGCTCCGGATCAATCATTCCGTAGCGGTCCACGGTTAGCCAGGAAATCTCATAGCCCTGCTGCGCCAGCCTTTTCAAAGGATGCAAAACCGAGTGGTGTTCGATGGGGCTGGCAATGATATGCTTGCCCTTTTTAGCGTAGGCCTGGGCAATTCCTTTGATCGCTAAGTTGTTGGATTCGCTCCCACAGCTCGTAAAGATGATCTCTTCTGGGTCTGCAACGATAAGCCTCGCTATATTTTCTCGGGCCTGCTCGACGGCCTTCCGTGGATTTTCACCGAAAATATGCTGGCTCAGAGGATTTCCCATCTCTTCGGCCAAAAAAGGCATCATCGCCATCCGTACCTCTGGCAAGATCGGAGAGCAGGCCAAATGATCAAAATTAATCCTCTTCATGTTTTTCCACATAAGCGACAAAAATGTCTTCTTCATTTTTGCTGACGGACAAAAGTTTGTTACCTGTCTCCTGGCACCAGGAAATCACATCGTCCGGAAACCCGGGATCATCGGCCAGGATCTGGACGATTTGATGGGAGGTTAACTTTTCCATCTCTAATTTAAGCTTTACAATAGGGATCGGGCAGAACAAACCGCGGGCGTCCACCGTGGAGGCCACTTCTATCTTTCTCCCCTCAATCTCCGAATCCTTCACCATCGATACACCAAGAGTCCTTTGTTCCATTCGCCCAACCCGCCCATTAAGGGAATTCACCCGGTTCCCCTCTCCATCCCATCCAGGAAACTTTCTAACCGCCCTCTGATCTCCCGCAAATTCTCCTCGGGGGCCAACATCTCCTCGGGCTGCTGGATGTATGGCCCGTCAACAAGTTCATTTCCGCAATTCTGGATTAGCCTCTGGATGCTGCCCATGGTC
>Ga0315282_10009227_pt1 | contig 15723 bp, 29 predicted proteins | sample YL17G07_20_MG_FD_203693 | JGI IMG/M metagenome (GOLD analysis project Ga0315282, IMG submission 203693) | Sediment microbial communities from Yellowstone Lake, YNP, Wyoming, USA - YL17G07_20 | ecosystem: Environmental > Aquatic > Freshwater > Lake > Sediment | place: USA: Wyoming | collected...
GTGTGAAATGGGCCCATTACGAAAAGGCCCATCCCACTAACACTTACCTTACTAAACCCCCAAACTAAGGGGGCAGACACTCGACCCGCAAAAGCTTAAGGGTCTAGGGATAGCGAGCTCCTACCATGAGACCATCGGGTATTCTTCTGATCGTGTCGATGGCTCTTGCAGTTCTGGGCGTTGGCGTTTCATATGCAGGTTACGATGTGACTTCTGAAACTGTGACGTTAACCACAACTCAAACGGCGTCAGTTCCGTCAACAATCGCCACGAGAACAATAACCGAGTCGTCCGTCGTGTGGACAACGAGCACAGCGTCCGCACATGACGTCTTCAGTATGCCGGGGCGTGACCAGTCCGGTAGGGCGGCAGGCGGCGGTTGCTACTGGAAGTTCGTGACCATGCCGGTCAAACCGGGCGAACTCCACGTGTCCTACACCTCCACAGGTGTTGGCCTCATATTCGACATCGAGACTTGGACGACTGATCCCTCTGACCTAAATTTGGGCTATTATGACTCCAATCCCGGCCTCTGTTACAAGTTTCTGCCTTACACCTTCGAAACGGGAAGCCCACACTACACATTCACAGAGCATGTCGCCTCGAATGGAGTCGCGATAATGATGTTCATGAATGCCGGAGACTCCAGCAAGACTGTGACTGCGGATATGTGGGAGGAGGTGCCACCGACCCAAGTGACCGTGACACAGTACAGCACGCTTTGGACGACCAAGTTGGTCCCGACGCAAGTGGTCATGACCAAAACTAGCACCATCGCAGGAGGATGGTCGTCCGCGACTCTCCTTGCGCCATCACCGTATCTTGCAGCTTTCTACGTTGTCTTGGCTGGGGCGGCCATTGCTGCGATACTTCTTTGGAAAAGAAAGAGGTCCGCTCAACCACAGGCACCCAAGGAAGCGGTAACCGAAGCTGTCGCACCGGTTGCTCCTATGTCTCCCGTGCCGAAACCGCAGACCGTAGAACTGGCCGAGACGCCACCCACTGTTAAGCCGAACAGAACGGTCACAAAAGAGTTACTGACGAAGTTCTGCAGACATTGCGGAGCAAGGATATCTCGTGACAGTACATTCTGTCAGGAATCTGGGAAAGAGGTGGGCGGACAAGCTCAGACCTCTTAGAGAGAGGCCCATCCCACTACAACTTCAGTGAACCCCAAAGCAGCATCCTAGTAGGAAGACTAACAATAGGTAACAGTCGCAACGAAGTATGCACAGCCAAGCTGCGTACCAAAGAGACCTTCTCAACTATTCACAACCGTTAGTACGCTGACCACCCCTTCACCCCGTTCCCCTGTACTTCAGGCACAGGCTTCTAGATCTACGACAGGGCATGACAGGTCCCCAACATGGTTATCATGGTTCTGAGGTGAACGGCTCCACCAAGGCCACACACTCCGCCTGCCATAGTGTTTGTCAATCTTCGCCGCTTGCACTAGTCGATCTTGGATCGTGGAGAGCACTCTTGCATCTGCTGGGAGTCCAGAGTCGGCTAAGCCCGGCGGCTAGTTTCAGGAGTCTCCGTGATTCAGCTTCCATCCCTCTCCTATCATATCCGCCAGACATGCGTTTGCATTAGGGGAGAGCAGCGATGGGGAGGACGATACCGTCATGGCGCATCATCGTCGAACAAGAAATCGTGGCGATGAGTAGGTTCAAGCAGTTCCTCGGGCCGGAAGATCGAGTGGTCTTCGATGACCTCCTCAACCAATGTAAGCTCTACGCGGCGGAGGCTGGGCTCCTCGCCTCACCCGTCAAGGAAGTGCCGCTACTATTGTCGATGATCTTTGCGCAGCACAAGAAACTCACAGAGCTTGAGAAACGCATCAGCGAACCCTTGTAGTGACGGTGGGCATTCGAGCTAGTTTCGTTTGGGTCTCTCCAAGTCGTGTCCACTCCTCTAATGCATATGAACGATCTGTAGGGTATGCGCGGTTCATGGAAACTCTCCAACCCGTTGCGCCTGATCAGATGCAGGTCATGATTCCACACTGGGTCTATAACAGAATCGCGGCGTTGTTGGTGGCGGCGCAGAGTGCCACGGAACCGGAGGACTACATCGTCGCGGTCTTGGAAGGCCACGTGAGGAGACTGAACCTATGAACGACTACGCCCGAGGCGCTTTGGAGGCTTTGGCTTATGTGGAGTCCTTGATGACTCAGCTTGACCGCTCCAACCCAGATGAGAAGTGGAAGCAACTCCAATCGGAAGTCATCGGCGCTAGGAGCGAAATCTTGCGCGGCGTAGTTGTGGATTTCCGTGACCGGCTACGCGCGTCCTGGGCGTTCAAGTAGTCTGGTTCGCTCTATCTTCTCGCGAACGGCGGACTCTACGAACTGTTGTCGTGTGTAGTTCATCTCCGGATGCTCCTCCACGATTCTGTCAATCTCTGCGACCATCGGGTTCGGCAGGCCGATACTTGTGCGGCCCGGCGGTTTGCCACGTTGGGTCTTTGGCATCGGATTTACCTCAGGCACACCTATGACACATAGATGTTATATAACCGTGGTCGTTACCTATGAGCCATAGGTGCTATTCTTGCCCAAGGCCAAGAAAGGAAAAGGCATCAAATGGATACGTGTCCCCCAGCCCGCAGATCTAGTGGGTGAAGTCGAAGACGTCGTGGCCAGTCACCCCGAACTCGGCTACACCAGCAGCCCAGAATTCTACCGAGCAGCAGTCAGAGAGAAAATCGAACGAATCCAAGCCCACAGGAAGCCCCTGGAGGTTTCAGCACAATGATCGCAATAACGGCACCGCCCATCCAGATACGCGGCCGACAATATCCCTGCTACTGCAAAGCGCCTGCCAGCGAACTATTCGCGCTCACAGAACGAGAACGCGCCAGAGCATGGAACCACATCCTCCAGCACACCGCTAAGGAGTAGTCTGCCGCTTGCTGACTTTCGACCCGACAGTGAATCTGCGCGTCGGCGACCGAGTGGTTGACCAACGCCAAGGTGTCGTAATGATCTGCCGGGGCTGCCATAACGGCTTCACTCGAGACCCATCCGGTCTCTGTGCGTCCTGCAGATACGAACGGGCATGGGGTCGACGCTGTGGAAGATGCGGGACATACCTCGGCCCAACCGGACGACGAAGATGCCAGTGCCGGCGACGGCGAAGCCAGGAGGACGCTGAGAGGGTTGCGTAGTCGCTGGATCTACCGTGACCACCAAGTGAACTGCCCGACATGCGGCTGGATCCCGGTCACAAAGTTGTGGGTGACAACTGAGTCGTTGAAAGGCGGGATTCGGAGAATCAAGTGCTGCCCCGACTGCGGACGGCCAGCACTTCGCGTTGACAGCCACCCTCGGAGGCGCAGGCGACCGTGACGAGTCCAACTCAGCATCGTAACTGGCCCGATGCGGGTCCTCTAGCTTACTTTGCCACATTGATCGAGAATCTCAGGTCCGGCGCATGGCGGGAGAACTGCCGTGAATACGAGGGACGGCCAGCATGAGCGCCCCGGATCTTCGTCAAGCGAAACTCTTTGAGCCGTTCACCGCCTTGACACCTGAAGATCGCGAAGACTTCGGCGCTCTGCTCAACAAAGTGAACACTCTCAGACGTGTAGAGGAAGCAATCGCGAAGGGCCACGTGCAAACACCAAGCTACATTCCCGAATGGTACAGAGACAAGGACTACATCGAGGCCCTGCAGTGGCTCGCATTCTTCAGCATTCGCGGCTACGTTTCGGAGCACCGAAAGCCCGCAACGCTCTATGACATCTACTACCGCGTCGTCGAGAAGATCAGGAGCGCCATCCGAGAGGGCGCGTGGCCGAAAGACTGGAAGATCCCCAGCAAACGCACCGTTGACAGACGCGTGAACGAGGTCGCATCATCGAACCTGGCGGACAACCAGATCATGCGTGGCGGCAAACCCCGCGTAATCGCCACAAGCGCGGGCAACTATATTCCATCACCCGCACTCTACGAAGACGTCGCCAAGATCTTGGAGGGCAACGCGAAGTGACTCGCGCCTGCGCGAGATGCGGCGCCATGCTAGAGTATCCCGTCGTGACGGTGATTCTGAACAGCCAGTACAGTCAGGAGACCACGTGGTTCTGTAGCAAACCGCACGCCCTCGAATACCTCGAACAAGACATCCTCGACGACGCAAGGGAGGCGCAGCAGAAATGACCGGGATTCTTCTCGGCCAGACCGCAAAGGGCGCCAATGTTGAACTTGACCTGCAGGAGCTCGTGACGGGCCGCACATTCCTTTGCGCGATCAGCGGGGCCGGCAAGAGCCACACGGACCGCAGGATCATCGAACAGATCTTCGGCCAAGTAGGCGTCCTTGTGGTCGACGTGGAAGGCGAGTACGCAAGCCTGCGCGAAAAGTTCCCGTTCCTAATCATCGGCAAGGATGTGCCTCTGGTCCCTGAAGCCGCTGAGTTTCTAGCCGACCAGGTCCTTGCGGAAGAACTCAGCGTCATCGTTGATGGCAGCGACCCTAACCTGGACGATGCCACGTTCCAGGAATTCGTTCAGCGGTTCCTCGACCGATTCATAGCCCTTGAGACTGCGAAGCGCAAGCCATACCTTGTCATACTAGAGGAAGCTGACGAGCTCGCTCCTGAACACAACTTCGCCAGATCTCTCTGCGGCCCCGCCATCAAGAAGCTAGCCAAGAAAGGACGCAAACGCGGCATCGGCATCATCGTTGTCACACAGCGCCCCGCCTCCGTTGAGAAAGGCGTGATCAGCCAGTGCCGCAACAAACTGATCGGCCAACTAGATTGGGACCCAGACAAGGAAGTCGTGCACAAATTCGCGAGGATCCCCACCGAGATCACCGACAAGCTGGCCGCGTTCAAGCGAGGCGACTTCTACGTCTCCGGAGACTTTGTCGCTAAGCCCGGCGTCGTCCACGTAGGCAGCATCGTCACCAAGCATGTGGGAGAAACTCCTGAGGTCGTTCCACCGGCGCCAAAAGAACTCGCCGCCATCCTCGCCCAACTCACCGAGAAACTGCCCGCCATCACCCAAGAGAAGTTGGTGCCTGAGGTTCCGCGGGTCGCCGAGATCGAAGCGAGGATCAAGGAGAAGTACGAAGCACAGTGGAACGCCAGGCTCGTAAGGGTGCAGAAAGAGAGAGATGCCGTCAAGCGCAGGACCGAGGCCAAGTATGAGGTCGAAGTCGCGGATCTCAAGCGGAAGCTGGACGACGCAGTCCGACATGCAACAATGAAAGGCGGCGTCAGGGATCTACTGTCGCATCCGCTCGTACAGAAGAACCTTGAGAAGCTGAACGCGAAGCAGCGGGCATTCGTAGAACTCCTGGAGACTAGGGGCTCTCAGGATTCCGAGCACGCAAGTCTTTTCCTCGAGATCAAGCCGAAGAGCGTGCCGGACTTTACGTATGATGTCAATCGGAAGATACCAAAACTCATAGAGAATCAGGGAGGCCGCTACGTCAGCAGACTCGCGAAACTTTTCCCCGTCACCCAGGAGGCACAAGCAGAAGCCAAGGAAAGCGATGAATTCCGCAAGAAGGTCGACTATCTCGGAGATCAACTCAAACAAATGACCGTCGAAGCTGTGAGGCTCAAGAAGGAACGCGACGAGCTGGCCAGTAAGGTACGCCTTCTGGAGACGGAGGGTAAGGCTCTCAGAAGCACGAATCAGCGACTGATAGATATCGCTCAGGGCGGCTCAATCCCTGCGGAGACCGCTCAGGAAACGCCGAATGTATCAGCCACATCGGGTGCGCCTGAAATGGTCATCCCGGTTGAGGCCACGCTACGCAGAACCTTGACCAGCTTCGAGGTGGCTACGAACAAGGAGATCCTCGATGCCGATGAATCCTCACCGATCGGGCGCCTGCTAGCCAGCGGCCTTCGGGGCTTCTTCAAGCAGCCACAAGGATTCGGCGCCATCATGAGCGAACTCGAACGTCGATATGCGATATCGCGAACCAGCGGTGGCACACGCCAAGCGGCACAGTCGGCTCTCGATGAACTCGTCATCAAAGGCATACTCGACAGAACGATGCGCGAGAACCAGTGGGTCTACTTCGAGTCGCCCGAGTTCAGCGAACGCGTCAAGAAAGCATCATGATGTCAGGTCGAAAGGTGCACCACTTGTGGGCACAGCGAAGCGGGGCATTGCGATCAAGACAGAGATGCAGACCGAGATCTACCGCATGTCGCGTCTCGCCGACATCAGCGAGAACAAGGTGATCGTGCGGATGCTGCAGATCGCTCGCGAAGACTTGGCCGCCTTCGATGATGCTGGTCTCAAGAGGATCCTCCGTGAACCCTGGGAGACCGCACGCAAACTGCCAGCGCTCGCACGTCGAATCGAGAAACGAAGTCACAGCCACTTGAGCGCCGTCACCGCGACCAGGCTCACAGTCGCGGACAAGCACGCACTGAGAAAGCTTGCCGAGAAACACGGGACCACAATGGCTGGAGTCCAACGTCAAGTCCTCGAGGGAACACTCGCAAAGGAGACTGCGTGAGATGCCCATGCGGTTGCGTCCTGGCCGTAGTGGTCCCAGCCGAAGTGCAGGATGGGCGAAGCATGATTGGAAGACCGTGCTCCACTTCTTCGAGACGGGGCAGATCATCTCGCTCTGCGGCCGGGCCCAGTTCGATGATGAATACTGCACGGAATTCTACACCCCGCGCATAGTGGTCGAGAAATCGAAGCTATGCACGCAGTGTCTGCGAGAACTGCAACGCCTGCCGAAGGAGGCCGCGTGATTTGCAGTACAAGACGCCGGTTTTTTGCGACGGATCATGTGTCGAGGAACTGGATTTCTTTGGGGCATTAGGTATCGAATACATTCACCCGAGTAGCCGGCAACAACCCGCCATCATGTCCACTGGACAATTGGGGGAACCCCCTACCCCTACCGGCCTAACTGGTAACTACAAGGTAACAAGTTACCAAGCGCTTACCAACACATCTCGCCCAACCAAAACGCCCACGTCGCAGACTCCACCGGACCCGGAGGGGCCTTCGCAGTGAAAGACAAACACTTCAGGATCCCCGAGGACCAAGCTACGGACTTTGAGGTCCTCTGCAAGCTCCTGGGCATACCGGAGAAGCAGGCAGGACAGATCGCCCTCCGGGAGTGGGTTCGAAGAAACAAGGCCCAGGTTTCCCTCGAGGTCTGGACGGAGACGCGTGGATCCGTAGCGCCGATGAACAATGCGCTCATCAAATTGCAACTCACCATCCTGAAGGCGGACCTGCGTGAAGTCAACGAGCTCCTGGGGAGAGTGGCACCGGAAGATCAACTCGAGTTTCTCCGGAAGGCACAGAAGATGATTCCCACGGCGCTAGCTCTCATCGCGGAAACCGACGACCAGGAACTCAGAGGGATAGTGTCGGAGATCGTGCAGAAGGTCAGCAAATGAAGAGGGAGAAAAGTCTCACGGAGCGGGTGATCATCAATCTGTCCCCGGATGACTTGAAGAAGTTGGATGACTACTGCAGGGAGCATAGGGAGGATCGAAGCGGCTTTATCAGGCGCACGGTGATGGAGAAGGTGGACCAGAAATGATGTTCACCGAAGAGATCCTCGCAGTTGTGCTCGCGGGTCTAACGGGTCTGGTCTATGGGTGGCTTACAAAGAAATGCGTCAGGATGGCGGAGATGGGACTGTGATAGCGTCTAAGAACGCGAAGATTGACCTCAAGATTCCGAGGGGCATCAGGAACGAGAGGGTTGTCTCAGACCTAGCGCAAGAAATCCGCACAGCCAGTCAGATCAAAGACAACGAGAAGATGCTTTGTGTAGCCTTTGGGATCTGTCGAATCTTGAATGAGCTAGACGAGTTGCGGGCTGAAGGGACAGGCCTGAGAATCACAGTGGATGTCGTCCGAGGGGGCACCGCCCTTGAGGCAAAGGAATACAACGACACGGACTATTCCTGCAAGATCGAGTGAGACGAGCATTATTGAACTGGACCGAATGCGAGAAAGAAGTTGCGAAGATAGTCGAAGCCGCGATAGAAGCATATTACGATCCTTACGAGACCGATGGACTCAACAGACCCGCCTTCATAGCGCAAGTTGAGTCTGAGGTCGCTTCCTTCATCAACCAGCACTTTGGTCTCGAAAAGGACAAGCCAAAGGTTTGAGAATGTATGATGGGAGTGAATGAGGTCATCTTCGGCGCCTTCGTTCTAGTTATGTACATAGGGGCATGGGATGTTGTCAGAGAAGCGGACCCGATATCAGTAGGGGATCTCTTTACGAAACTCGGGGAGGGTTTGATTGGACGCCTTGCGGGCTGGTGGCTTGTCGCTGTTTTCATCTTGATGCTCTTGCATGTCGTACCTTAGACATCCTGGGACAGAAAGGATGCGTCCGACGCATCTCTGGCATGACATTCTGCATGTCGCCACTTAAATGCGGCCACCATCACGGTTTCTCTCACTTGCTGTTGCCTTTTGGTTCGAGCTTCACTGGCTAGATTGCCCGCTAGCTTTCTAGCAGGGTGATCCAGGAGAAGACTCCATCAAATGCCACACAAACATCGACGTCAAAGGCACGAGTGGATCAAGGGATTCCTAGCATTCGTCAGGTCGAAGGGCGACCGCCGGTCCAGCAGAGCAATCATCGACGAGAAGAAACTCCGCGACGAGGTCATAGACTTAGCGTTCGAGGAAGCATACAGAGACCGCGAGATCAAGGAAACCGTTGTCAACAAGGGCTGTGACTATCCCATCGTGGGTCTGCGTGAGGGTGAAGTTCTGACGCGTTCTCTAGTTTACATTCACCCGGTCCTGGCGAGATCATGACCCTGGACGAGCAGATCGGATTAATGTGTACTCCTGAAGCCAAAGGGCCGAAGGAACGAAAAAGAGTCTGCCCCGCGTGTGGGCGACCAATTCTCAAGTGAGGTGAGACAAATGGGAAAAGATTCTGACGCTATTGAGCCGGCGGCAAACTTGAGCAACCCACGCGAGACACAAGCGATGCTAGCGTACATCGTCACCGGCGGGTTTCTAGGAGTCTGCGCGTATGCTGTCGCGAGAGCAGCGACTTTCTCTGATATTGGAACCGTTCTCAGTAGCCTTTCTCCGCTTGCTACGATGGTCTTGGCGTTCTACTTTGCGAACAAGGCCGCTCGACAAGCGCAAGCAGCATCAACAGACGCTACGACATAACCCCGACACTTGCGTCGGTAGATGTGCAGGTACGTTCGCCTCGGCGTCAACGGTGAACACGAGCTCCGAGGCACTACGATCATTAGCATAAGGTACAGCAATCGGGGGGAATCCTGCTTTCCTCTTCTATACGTGCAAGCGGGAACGAATCACACAAGACGCCGATGACACCCTCACGGGCCGAGGCAGATTTCCAATACTGTCTTTGAAGAAGGAAGTGCACCCGACCGCGAGACGCTGACTCCGGGAACCTGCGCTCTCGCAACGATCATTCTGACAGGTGGTGAATCTACATGGCTGAAAATGGAAACGGGGAAGTCAAGCAGCTCGCCGGAGTCAAACGCGCCTATCGTGGTAAGGTGACTGCGCTTGAAGCTGACTTACGAGCAAAGTTCGAGGCTGACCTAGCTGACGGGAAGAAACGACTCAAAGACGAATATCTTGAAGCCGTGGTCGATGTCGTCTTCGCTGATGACGCGTTGCCTATTGAGGTCAACGTGCGCAAGGCTGAGGTCTCGGTTGACGTGACTCCGAAGGTCAGCGTGACCCTCGAAGCGAAGCAGCCGGGCAAGTGCCCGGAATGTGACTCTGACGTTCGACCTGATGACAAGTTCTGTTCCGAATGTGCGTATCCATTGAAGGAGGAGAAACGAAGTGAAATCGAAGGAGACGCAATCTTGGGTACTGCAGGTCGCCAGCGCAGGACGAGACGCCGCCCATAAGATCATCGAGTCCGACCTTGAGCAGACGGCAATGATCCTCACGACAGTCGTTGCCGCCGTCACCTATGGTTGGATCGAAGGCTACGCAATTCAGACCCCACGCTACGAGGCAACTCAGATCTGGTGGATACTCGGTCACTTCAGCACCTACTCGGCTGCGATGGGCATCCTGTTCGCTTGCATTACTGGCGGTTTCAGTCTGATCAAAGGGCGCAGCATGTTCAAGCATGGGAAACGATATTTCCTCATCACATTCGCGGGCAATTACCCGTTCAGTTGGCTTGTCGAGGACTTCGCGTTCTTCTGGTTCTACCCGGACTTTCGACTCAATGACACAACTTGGACGAATTGGGCGCTCGGCGGATCCTGGCTATTAGACCCGTGGCGTTCAGGCGTCAAGATTTGGATTCCGAACTGGTACTGGGTCGTTCTCATCTTCTGGATCTCAATGATGTTCTTTGCTCATCGCTGCACAGTCTACGACAATCTAGTCAAAGATGAGATTGCCCGTGAGATCCTGCCTCCGACAATCACGATTCCGCAACTTGAAGGGAAGAAACCTGAACTCGTATCAGTTGAGGCGGAAACTCCGGCGCCTGTCACGGCCCTGCCGGCTCCCCCTGCTAGTGGAACGCCCGAGGTCCCCCGAATCGTAGACGCTCCAGCCTCGAAGCCTGAGATCAAACTCGAATCGACACCGGAAGCGAAGCCGAAAGCGCGTTCACCCGAAGCGCAAGCAGCCTTAGAGAAACTGAAGAAGCGTTGGATCATTGATACAACTGAACAAGCGACCTAGACTCGCGCTTGCCTACTATTCGATGGTGCTTCTCGTCGCGCTCTTCCTATTCTTCTCTGTAGTTCATCACATTCTCCCGGTCGATGAAGCGCTAGATGTCTGCGCGATCGTTGCGGTGATTCTCTTGAGTGGTCTTCTGCTCTACGCGATATATGCGGCTTGGAGTGTGAGAAACGATGGGTAAGCTAGCACGAGAACTCGCAGCCTTTCCATTCGGGAAGTTCAGGCCTGCCGCTTTCAGACTTGAGATCGCAGGTCTCACGCCGCAGCAACTTGACGAGCGAATCGTCAGAACATGGGTCAAGACCGTGGATATACCGAAGACGTTGAAAGCCATTGGTTCAGCCAAAGTGCTTCACAGCTTTCCACATCTCGACTATGTGTTCCTCGAAGCCTCGGCAAGCCAACTGATCGGACTAGACGCGATCGAAGCCGTAAGCGCAATCTGGAATGACGATGTTTCACGAGTTGACAATGGTGTGGTCGATAGATCAAATCAGAGCCCCCGCCCTGTGGCGGTTGGGCCTCACAGGTGAACGCGTCAAAGTCGGAATTGTCGGAACCGGAATTGATCTCTCGCACCCCGATTTTCGTAACACGACGCTCAATGCGTTCAGCGTTGTCGGGCCTGACGTCAGCGATCAAGTCGGCCATGAAACCGGCATAACATGGATAACTTCGCGTATCGCGCCGAGAGCCGACATCATCGTCGCCAAAGCGATGTCCACAAAGTTCTGCACTATGGAACACATGATCGAATGTTGCGAACGTCTCCGGCAGATGAATGTGGACATCGTCAACATTTCCCTTGCAGTTGACACGCCGAGCGATGGAACCGACCCGATCAGCGCCGAAGTGAACTTCCTCGCTCAGAACGGGGTTGCTGTCGCTGTGGCAGCCGGCAACAAAGGCCCGAAGTATCAGACCGTAGGGACTCCAGGGGCTGCGGAGCTCGCGGTCACTGTCGGAAAATCGAACGAGCATGATTATGTCATTTGGGACAGCGCACGTGGGCCAACACTGGACGGTCGAATCAAACCCGACTTAGTTGCGCCCGGTGCTCGTATCACTGCGGCTGCGCCGCTACCGTTGAGACGCGGAATGTATGCCTCCTATGAGTGTACGAGTTTCGCGACGCCGCATACGACGGGCGTTCTCGCACTCTTGAAGCAAGGTTTTCCGCAAGCAACCGGCGCCGTTCTCAAACAGGCGCTCGTGGAATCTTGTGATCCCGCGAAGGCGAGTCTCCTGCCAGCGTTGGCGGAAGGTGCGCCTCTGAGGAAACGTGTCGCTCAGAAGTTGAAAGCAGCGTTCTCGCAGCGAACCGACCCGCGTTGGAGTACCGGGGCCGGGCGCTTGAACGCTTCCAAGTCATACGAGTGGTTGAAAGAGAATGAGTCGAAGAGCTCTAGTTGAGCACATGCTCAAGCATCGGCAGTTGCTACTTCCGCAGATCGCGTCAGCTCCGCATGACCGTTTCGCTTCGCTGAAGAACTTGGAGCGGGCAGAGAAGCGTTTCCTCGCTTGCTTCTTGACGGCGCTCACAACCGGCGCCTACACGCTTGCTATGCAGCTTTGGGATCTCAAAGTGAACGATCTCGCGAGCCTTCCAATCTACCGTGTAGTGTGGACAGGACTCGGTGCCGCTACCTTGGCTTCCGCGATTCTCGCAATTCTCGCCTATCTCTCGGTTGGCCTCGTGATTCAGCGGGCCGTAGAGATTCGGCCACGCGAGGAACGTGAGGCTGAGTGAGTTACGAGGTCTGTTTCCTCTGCCACATCATGCACTTGACGGGAGATATGCGGAGCGTCTCTCTGGTCGACGCTGAGACGCAGAAGACGATGGCCGCTCGCGTCTGCTCCTCCTGCATGAATCAGAAGCATCTCTACATTGCTGGCAATTTCGCCCAGGGGGTTGAAGGCCACAAGGATCTCGTTGCATCAGCGGCCGTGCTTGCGGCTCTCGTGGTCATCTGCGTATTCTTCGGAGCAATCTTGGACGGAGCCTTTGGACTCATGATCGCGACAGGGGGAATCGTTGCTGGCGCTGTGGCTCTAGCGGGTTTGGTGATAGCATCATGCATCCACTGTTCTTGATTCTGATGCTTGCGGCCGCGCAGACAGGCCCGCAAGTCACGGTCACGACTGACCGCGGCATCTACCATCCTGGCGAACAGGTGCGGATCACCGTTGCTGCGACAGGCCTCACGAATGATACACTATGGCTCTGGGTGGACAAGCCGAACCTCCACAACCTCTACAATCTCGAGCTGCCCTCAACAGGGGGCGTCGCTCTTGTGGAGCTTCCCCAAGACGCTATGGCCGGCAACTATTCCGTCGCGGTAACTTGGGACCACCAGATCACGGAGACCTCCTTCATGGTTATCGTGCAAACTGAAACACAGGCCACGACCACAACAACCGCAACGAACACGATGTCTTCCCCGGCGAGTCAAACGGAGTCTACCTCCACGGAGCCAGCGATTGAGCCCGTGAATCCATGGCCTGCCTTTGCGCTCATCCTCTTGGTCTCGGTGTTCTCCGTCGTCTTGGCGCTTGCAATCGCGAAGTGGATTAGACGATGACTCCAAAGCCAGCGCATCGCTTGAAGATTGAGTACGTGGATCCGCACTCGCTGAAGCCCTGGAAAGGCAACCCACGCATCATGTCTCCTGAGGAGCATGAACGGCTCAAGGCGAGCATGAGACGTTTCGGCATCGTTGACCCTTTCATCGTTAGGCATCGTGGCAATCTCATAGTTGGTGGCCACCAGCGCCTCGAGGACGCGCTTGAACTTGGCATTGCACGCGTACCCATCGTGCGAATAGACGCCACGGAACGCGAGATGAAGGCGCTGAACCTTGCCCTCAACAAGATCGGTGGCGATTGGGACGAGGACAAGCTGGCCAGCATCCTGGATGAGTTGAAGGACCTGCCAATAGTTGACGCCACAGGCTTCACCGACGCTGAGATTGATAGGATCATCGCGAACATCCCGTCTCCAGAGTTGGAGAGGGCTGACTCGAATGGGCCTCGTCTGAGCCTCCTGCCGTACATGGGGGGCAAAGCGATGATGGTGCCCCGCCTGATTCCTCTGATCCCTCCGCATGCAGCGTATGTGGAAGTCTTCGGAGGTGGCGCCGCCCTCCTGCTGAACAAGCCGCCAAGCCCCCTCGAAGTCTACAATGACATCGATGGCGAACTCGTCAACCTCTTCGAGATCGTGAGGAACAATCCGGAGGGGTTTCTCAAAAGGGCGGAATTCCTCCTTTACAGCCGAGAGCTCTACGAGAAGTGGCAAGCTGACCTGAGGGAGAACAAGTCCGCCCAGGATCCTGTGGAGAGGGCTTTCCGATTCTGGTATCTGGTTCGATCATCCTTTGCGGCACACCCGTACAAGGGCTGGGCTTTCTGTGAGAAGGCTGACCGCAACCGCGCCGAATCAGTCTGGAACGCGCTCGTAGACTTGAAGCCCATCCATGAGCGCCTCAAGAACGTGGAGGTTGACCGCCTGGACTTCGAGCGCCTCATCAAGAACAGGGACAGCCCTGAGACCTTCTTCTTCCTGGATCCACCGTACTTGGATGCGGAGGAGTATCGCATGGGCGTCTTCACGATCGAAGACCATCAGCGACTCCTCAAGACACTCCAAGGATGCAAGGGCAAGTGGCTCATGACCACAGGCAACCACCCCGACATCAGACGCCTCTTCAAGGAGTACGGCATGATCCTGGCCAACACAAGCCTAGCCGTCCCCAAGGTGATAGGTGGAGAACGAGAGAAGTTGGGTCACCTGATCGTAGCAAACTATCCCCTACCAGAGAAGCGTCTAGAAGGAGCGATCGCCCCTGCCCAAGAAGCCTAGGAAGACCAAAGCGGTCAAGGCGCCGCCTCTTGGGGCAGATCCCTCCAATAAACCGAAACCCGGTGCCAAGGGGGGGGCTGTCGGAGAGCGGCTGAAGCAAGCGTACACGGCCACTCAGATCAAACTGATGCAGCGTGACCTGACATCACAGGACTTTCAATTCTCATTCGGCACCTTGGAGAGCATTCGCGAATACAATGAGAAGCTCGCTCACCTCGTCTTGGATCGGAAGCTGGACGGCCGCGACCACGGCAGTTTGCAGAACGGCATCGCTAACGCTATCCGAGCGCTGATCGGGCCTCAAGATGTGACGCAGACAGTACAGGTGAACACGGGAGCGACCAAGGTCGTCACCTTGGATGAGCTCACGGATGTCCTTGGATCCTTCCCTCTCGAGACGCAGGATCTGGTGATTAATGCTCTCAAACAGCGACGAATTGGTATCGCTCCTGGAAGCCAGGCTCAACCCATCCAAGTTCGCTGAGTACCTGGGCTACAAGAACGCCCCCTTCCATGAGACCCTGTACAGCCATCTCAGACGGGAAGAGTGCAAGCGGATCCTCGCAATCCTTCCCCCAGGACACGGCAAGTCGACCTGCTTCACCGTGAACTATCCAATCTGGAAAGTCGGCCGCAACCCTGACAGGCGGTTCATGATCGCAAGCCACACCGCCGACTTCGTGAACAGCTTCATCCGCGAGATCTCCGCCCGAATGGAGTCACCCAAGTACGTTGAGGTCTTCGGTGAACTCAAGCCGGCGCGGCCGAACAAGTGGGCTCAGAATGAGCTCATAGTCAAGCGTGAGGGAATAGCGAAGGATCCCACCTTCAAGGCGATCGCTACACAGCAGGCAACAATCGGGCCGCGAATGCATGAGATCGTCGCGGACGACATCGTAGACCGCAGACGTGCTTGGAGCGCAACCTACCGAGCTGATGTCAAGTACTGGTTCAAGAACGAGCTCCTCTCACGTCTTGAGCCGAACGGTCGCGTGATGGTCGTTGGCACGCGGTGGCATCACCTCGACCTCTATGGCGACTTGATCAAGGAGAAAGACGAGCAGAGCAAGCCTGTCTGGACGCTCCTGCACTTCCCCGCCATTGATCCGCAAACAAACAAAGCGCTCTGGCCTGAACGATGGCCTCTCGAGGTCCTCCTAGGCATCAAAAGAGATGTCGGATCTCCGATGTT
>Ga0315282_10009228_pt1 | contig 15722 bp, 17 predicted proteins | sample YL17G07_20_MG_FD_203693 | JGI IMG/M metagenome (GOLD analysis project Ga0315282, IMG submission 203693) | Sediment microbial communities from Yellowstone Lake, YNP, Wyoming, USA - YL17G07_20 | ecosystem: Environmental > Aquatic > Freshwater > Lake > Sediment | place: USA: Wyoming | collected...
GGAGCGACTTTGACGATCTCAGGAATGCCAGATATGCTGACTACGGGAACTGATGGAACCGTTGAACTCCGACTCGTCCCAGCTGGCAGCATGGACATCGTTGTGAGGTGGAAGAGCGTCTACAATCCGGAGCCAGTGACGATAGCGTCGAGCAGCATTATACTCGACAGGACGCTTGATACAACCATAATATCGACGGTCTACGACGCGGAACTGCAACTCGTCTCACCATCCGGAAAGCCGATAGCCAACGCGGAAGTGAGGCTAGCTGGCGTTTCACTCGGTACGACAGACGCTGAAGGCAAGGTGATTGCAACGCAGGTCCCAAGTCGGTACACGCCCACGCAGGGTTCGTATCCCATAACCGCAACTTGGTTGGACGAGGATGTAAGCCCTGGCGACATCGATGTCACAGCCACAAGAACCTATGTATTAACGGCCAAGAACATTGCAACCCTTACCGTACAGGTTGTGGGTGCTCAGGGACAGGGGCTCAACGCCGCTCAAGTCGAGATCAAGACCTCTAAAGGATTAATTGTATTCTCGGGAGTCTCTAATGAACAGGGAGTTGTGAGCATAGAGGTGCCATATGGAACATACAGCATCAGGATTGACTATAAGGGCTTCACCAATGCCATTTCAGCTACTGTCGGCACACCTACAGGAACAGTTCAGACCATCCAGACGGAGGTCTTTATAGAGGTGCTTGGTGTGGCGATGTCGTTTGCTACGTTTGTGCTCTGGTTCGTTGTGATAATAATCGTCATCCTAGTTGTAGCGATTGCGATACACGAGTATCACATCTATCGGAGAAAGAGATTGCCTCAACTTTTCGGCGTTCGAGATATCCCTCGCGGCCAGAAGTGAGTTGTTTCCCCAGGCAGTTATAACCTAACAAAAAAAGAATAGCTTACTTGCCTTGATTGGCTATAATGGTGATTTGGAGTGCGTACTGATGCCTGGTTCGATGCATGTCAAATCCACATACATTAAGAAAACGCCAATCGCGCGAACGAAGTAGGGAAATTCCAGCATTAGAGCTGTGATAGGCTTATATAATTTCTATGAGTTTCCCATGCAAGACGTGCAGATACAGATGTTAAAGGCCAAAGAAGTTAAGGACTTCGCGAAAAGTCATGGTGCCGATCTCGTTGGCATCGGTTCGATGGAGCGGTTTGAAGGGGCACCGATGCAAAACGACCCGAGATACATCTACCCCGAGGCGAGCTCGATCATCGGCTTGGGCTTCCGAATCCACAGGGGGCTCTTAAGGGGCATTGAGGAGGGAACTTACTTCGCAGGCTATCCTTCGATGGGATATGCGAGCATCAACGATGTCTATGCGCCGATCGTCCTCAGGGAGGTTGGGAATCTCCTCGAGGATAACGGCTACGAAGCGATCCTCTATCAGAATACGAGCGTGAGACTCGGTTGCGGGGTTGGAAAACAGGTTGCGCCGGATAAACCCAAGCCCGATGTCTTCCTGCATTTCCGCATTGCAGCGACGATATGCGGGATGGGCGAGATCGGTTATAGCAAGCTTTTCCTCTCCCCCGAGTTCGGTCCCCGTCAAAGGCTGGCCTTCATCATCACGGACGCCCCACTTGAGCCAGATCCCATCTTCAAAGGCAAAATCTGCGACAGATGCATGATGTGTGCCAAGGAATGCCCCGCTGGTGCCATCGATGAGACTAAAACCGTAAAAATCACCATTGCCGGTAGAGAATTTGAATGGGGCGAACTCAACGAGGAGAAGTGTAGCGCCGTTTACCAGGCCGGGGCTCCCGAATACAGCCCATTCATGTCCGAAGATGTGGCGGATGTCGTGAAAAGCGTAATAGGCTCAAGCAGACAAAGTCGCCAAGATGGGAACACCCCCTATGCTGGGGATGTTTGGAGCTATCTCAGGAACAACATGCCATACATTCGCAATGCGTGGGAGAGCTATCATCATCCCGCTTGCATCTGTGGGGCTAGAGGTTGCATTAGGGCATGCATGATTCACCTCGAACAAACCGGTAAAATAAAAAACCTCTTCAAGAATTCGTTCCGCAAACGAAAGCCATGGCGGCTTGAATAGCATCCAACGCGCTGTGCTCAAGCTACTTATGTCACTAAATGTTATAGGTGAGTTCTAATAATAATGTGATGATACATTTGGCACAATCTAAGATGGGGAAGAGAATTGTCTTTCCTCGGGCAAGCGAGGTCGAGATCGAGGAATTCGAGGTACAAAAACCAAATGACCGTCAGGTTCTTGTTGAGACAGTCAACAGCCTCATCAGCCCTGGAACGGAGACGGCTTGGCTCAATGCATTGCCTAATACGCCTATGACATTTCCTCAACACCCCGGCTACTCTAACACTGGTGTCATCTCGGCGATTGGGAAGGAAGTAACCAAAGTTCAGGTCGGCGATAAGGTTTTTTCAGCACAGCCTCATGCCACCCACATCTTGTGCGATGAGAGTGTCGTCAGCAAGTTCCCGAGCAGTCTTTCCTTTGAAAATGCAACCTTCACTTACCTGGTCGAAATCGCCCTTCAAGGCGTAAGAAAGGCACGAATCGAATTGGGAGAAGCCACAGTGGTAATTGGGCTCGGTCTGGTCGGGCAACTTGCACTGCAACTAGTCAAATTATGTGGCGCACTACCCTCAATTGGCGCGGATTTCCTGGAGAATCGCGTCTCGTTAGCCAAGAAACTTGGGGCTGACTATGTCATCAATGCCCAAAAAGTCGATCTCGCCGAAGAGGTGAAGGCGCTCACGGATGGAAGGGGCGCTAGCGTGGTAATAGATGCAACGGGCAGTCCGCAAGCACCATCGATGGCCGTTAAGCTGGCGAGAAGATTCGGTAGGATCGTTCTGCTCGGGAGCACAAGGGGTGAGACCAATTTCAACTTTTACTCCGTGCATACGGAGGGCATAACCGTCATAGGAGCACACACATCAACAAGGCCATATACCGACTCGAGTCCCGGACTCTGGCCACCTGTCGAAGAGCGGGCATTAGCCTTTAAGTTATTGAGCCAGGGAAAGCTCGTCGTCGAGGATCTGGTCACGATGAGAATGCCCTACACTGAGGCAAAAAGGGCATACAAGATGCTTGCGGAATCCAAAAATACAGTCACGGGAATCCTCTTGAATTGGAAGTGATCGCGGCAGCGAAACTTTCGAAGCCCTTCATTATGCACGATAGGCATCGCTCGAACTGCTGCATCTTGTCGGACCTTACAATATTGTAGCTGATCCTTGACAAAGACTTACTATTTTGATTCTGGAATGATTATTCATAAAAGATTATATAGAATGGAGCTTTTCCAAGCCACGGGACAACAATGGAAGAGGACCTTCGCCTAACCTGCTTTAAGACGCAATTTACGATGCTCCACAGGGAGATCTTGAAGTATAAGCTCATAGCCCAGAGCCGGGCATTATCCTTTCGAGAATTTTACTACCTCCAGATGCTCGAGGAGGACCTTGTGATCACCAAGAACTTAATATTGGGTGATAACAGAGAGAAGCCAAAACTCTTCGCCCTTGAATCGCAACGACCCATCCAACATAGTCGTGCTGACCTGAAGCCCTCTGCGCCACATCATGAAAAGTAACTAACTGCAATCGTCCATTCTAATCCGTTTTACCTGGGATGAATCCTCAGGAATGGGACCTACGGCCATCATGTTATATAGCGATAATCAAGTTGACATCGTAATGACGTTGAACTGATGACGAACAGCCCAATGAGGCCCACGTGATCCCGTTGAGTGCCAGTGCCAAAACCACGGCCAGGAAAAAAAAGCGCATCTTTACAATAGCCTATCTATCCTATGCTGCATTCTACCTTGCGAGATTGAATCTATCGGTGGCGCTGCCCGCAATGTCCTCTGAATTGGGCCATCCGAAGTTTTTTTGGGGCCTCATGGGTGGTGCCTTCACCATAGTCTATGGATTTGGGCAATTCGCAAACGGCCACTTGGTGGAAAGATATGGCGTCAGGAAAATGTTGACGATCGGCCTGATCCTATCAGCAGCGGCGAATGCGCTGTTCGGTTCCACCGAACTGGCGGCTGTCATGATGCTGCTCTGGGCCGTGAACGGCTATGCCCAGTCAACGGGCTGGCCTTCCGTGGTCAAACTCGTAGGCGGGATGTTCGGCAAGAAGTCAATGGGCAAGGCGGGAAGAGCCTTCAGCACCTGCTTCCTCGTCGGCAGCATAATCACCCTATCTGCCTCGGGCTACATCGTGGCCAATTTCGGATGGCGGGCTGCATTCATCCTGCCCTCCTTGATACTGATCGCATTTGCGTTCCTATTCAACATGGTGGTGGGCAAGGGCGTTCCTGAAAAAATAGGACATAACTCAACACCCGATCGCATCTTCCGAAGACTTGTCCTTTTAAAAAGGATGATGATCATCGCTTTGGCCCATGTGATGCTTCAGTTCGTGAGGAACGGCCTCAGCCTGTGGGCACCGTCAATGATCTTCGATGTTTACCGGGTGCCCCTTGAGTACGCGAGCTACTGCGCCGCCATAGTGCCGCTCGGGGGAATTGTGGGATCCGTTGCATCGGGTTGGATCTCGGACAGATACAGCAGCTCTCGCAGGATGCCCGTAATGCTGATCATGACAGCGGGCCTTGGGATCGTCCTCCCAATGTTGTACATGTCCTTAGGATTTGGATTGATGGTAAACGCCCTCCTCCTCTTCCTCAGCGGGCTGACACTCTACGGCCCTTACAACATGATGGCGACCACGGTGCCGATGGATCTCGACGACAGTTATGGAACGGGAAGGGTGGCTGGCTTCATTAATGGAGTGGGTTATTTTGGGGCGGCGTTTGCTGATCCACTTACAGGTTGGATAATCGATTCCAGCGGATGGGCTGGTGCCATCGCTTTCTGGACGGCGAGCGCCCTCCTTGCGTCCGTGCTGATGCTGGTTCTCCTCTCAGGCGAACATAGAGACGGCATACTGAACGGCATATACAGACAAAGTCCTGATTGATCGTCTTGCTGACGCATCACTACGCCCTTTTGAAATGGCAGTCGTAGATTGATTTGAAAAATTATTGGTAGTCTACTCGTCGGTTTCAGCCGGATCGGGGTTGAGATATCCCAATAACCTCTTATAGCCCATCATGAACTCAACTCCCAGCTCAGTTATTTCATATAACTGCATATTTTCAGGGCTCTTCACCACCGTCACAAGGCCTTGCCTCACCAGGAAAGGAAGGTAATACTGCAGCTGATTGTAGCTGATGTTTGCACTTTGCATTATGCGAGTCCTCTCTACCCCGCCTATTGTAGAGGTTATCATGGATACTAAAATTTCAATCCCGCTCCTCTTGCTAGATAATCCGCCTGCGTCGGTCCCGTTTCCTCGGATCAGAGTTTGCCTTGTCATCTCGGACCACATTCACCTTGTCGACTAAAGAGACCGTGACGAAATGTCTTAAACATTAGTGACTGTAGCGCCACAGTAACAATAGCATTTAGACGAACCCCCCGTTTTCATTTTTCTACACCAAATGAAGAACAATTTGAGTAGATTGGCGAGGGATAGAGATTCCATCGCCCACTACCGTGACATCATAGCCCTCCATGGGCTGATCCCCCATTTTACAATTGGCTTGATTTGATTTTACTATTGTCTATTGGATGAGTTTTCCCGCGAACTCTTCCGCTTGACGAAGATCCTCCCCGTCCGGTCGACCCCTATTGAGCCCTCCGAAGAATCTCAAGAAACTGTTATTGTTGAAGCCTGAGCAAGTAAACTCGCCAACAACCCGATATCCCTTCGATTCCAGCTTGTCTCGCAGCGGCGCATGACCTGCTAATCCCCTCCGACGGATCCAGATGCAAGGGCAGCGGGGCTAAAGCCTTTCACGAGGAGCCAAATCGCCATCACCACCTCCTGGATACCCAAAGGAATCAGACCCAGTTGTACTTCCGTGCCGAACACATAGACCACGCCCGACCCAAGATACAGGACTGCGCCAACGAGGCCCTAGCCGGACAACCAGAGGGGAATCAGCTGAGACCGATACAACACGGCGTAGAACATCAGCGCACCCAGCGGGAACACGACCTCCAACATCGCGTTCAGACGGTCATGTGCCCCAAAGACAATCGTGCCCATGGTCTGCACCGAGGATGCCCCTGAAACCCCCGCCGCGGCATACTCCCTGCCGACAATGATGAGTAGCGGCCAACTGATCGCCATGGCAATCGTAATGATGGTCTCCAGCGCCCCCCGGAACACCACGTATCCCAGCGCCAAGGTCTCGTTGAACTTCTTGGAGAGAGGATACATCACGATAGGGATCAGTGCAAGGGTCACCGCCATCGTCACCAACAAGAGGGCTCCGAGGATGACTAGGTTCTCCTGCGCAGACACCTTCACGAGATAGCTAGGGTCATGTTGAGAAAACGCTCCGAGACTTGGGCTTGTGACGACAACACTGAGGATGCCTGCTATATCGCCGAGGAGAAACAAGATGCCCACGACGCGCGCAATCATCTTCGGGGTCATGCATGGATCTATAAGGGTATGTAAAGACTTTTTTTTCCTTTTGGTCTTTAATGCTATAAACGTGAATCATGTAGGGAATCTTGAGTTGAAACTCTAGTATCTATTCCTAATACTCTGTCTTACGCGGTTTGATTCCGAATAGCCTTACAAACTCATTTGGCTTTATATATTCCTTTATACCCTCGAAATCCCTATCATATGATACCAGATGCTTTATGCCATATTCCCTTACAGTTGCTAGATGCTCTAAGTCCTTATCCTTTACTTCTCCTCTATACCTCTTTAATCTATGGCGTATTTCATCCGAGAGTATTATTTCACATGTTGAGAAGATATATGCCCTAAATTCATCCGCTAACCCCTTTAGATAATATCTTCTAAAATAATGATATACCTCTCTGAAAACCCTCTCCGACACAACCGCCTCTATCATGCCTTCATTGAGCAAGTCGATAATTAATCTCGAGTTGGAGCTGGGTAATTCAAACGCGTATATGAAGACATTGGTGTCTAGGAAGACTCTAGGCTTCAACTTTGATCGAACTTAGGTCCCTTTCTAATTTTTTAGTAGAGACACCCCTCTTGGGATATCTCTCAATCCTACTCCAAAGGTCCCTTCTTCTTAGCAATCCTATATCTACGGCGTACATCAATATCGCTGCCCTAATCGCTTCTGACTTGGAGTTGAATAACCCCAAACGGACCATCTCGTTCAAGAGATCGGCCTCCAAGCCCTTGAACTTTAATGTTAACGTAGTCTCGACCATATATATTGCCAATTCTATAGTAATTTAATAGTATATAAACATAATTCCCCCTTTAACTATGTGCTGGAATGCCGACTCGTGTCTTGGCACTGCCCATCCAAGAGCGGCTCGTCGTAACAAGGTCACGTAGCTCCTTATCTCTTCCGTAGAGGAACCGGGGCGGTCAACAAATGCATAGATGCTCTAAAAGAGAACATGCTCGCAGGGGAGCAGATCGGGAAAAGACAGATTCCCTATGAAAGGATTGTAGCACTCTTCCGTCTTTTTAAGAAATTTGATTATGCATTCATCATTCCTCATGAACTCACAATCTGAACTCCACTTCCTTTAGCCCGCACGCATTTAAAAGGAGTCTCTTTCACTCAACGACACCTCAATTATCTCTATACCCTCAAGTTCTCTAATGTTCCTATCTTTCTGTCTGTACCGGTTTATGTTGATGCTAATTCTCCTCTTAGAGGACCTGAGACTAAAGGGCATAGTACGTGGCCACAGTGCCAATTGAAGCTATTAGAGGATGTAGAAGTGTATGGCCGCTATCTCCCTGACGACCTCCTCCTCGAAGCTCATGTCCAGCACATTACGTGGTGTATGTGCGACCAGAGGCTGTCCTTATCGCAACCTCATACGTCACTCCGCTCATGAAGGTGTCCGGACTCGCGTTCAGCCTCAACTTTGCATTCGTCCCGTATGGGAGTTCGAGCGGAAACGGACTTTTGCCCATCGGCTCGAGGTCTACGCCGTTGATCTCAAGGGCCACGACCGTCAGCACGCCTTGGCCCGTGTTCTTGAAGTGTACGACGATCTCAGCCTGGCCGTCCTTGATGGAGGCGTAGGCATAGTCGAAGCTGATCCCCTCGTAGCTCATGAGGAGATTCACGAAACCGGTGTAGTAGGTGCTCAGGACCATCGCGAGCGCAATCGTAACTGAGACGAGGATTATGGTCGATACTATCCTGTCCATCGCCCACACCTCGGTGGAATGATAACTGGTGTTGGATGACATATCGTTGCTGGAATGGCTGTCAAGAACTGTGCGCCAATCATTCTCCTTTGGCTCATGTCTCCCGCAGTCCCTCAATGGGGCTCTGTTTTTTGGAATTTAAGCTAGTAGGGCACATCGTATACCGGGGGAGGGGAGAGTGAATTATTCAAGAAGGCTATATATCAAAGGGCTATGCCGTATTGAGGGAGGAACGCTGTCTGCGCAACTTTCTATCTTGATTCTCTTCCTGAGAGAACGTGAGGGATCGCAAATCTGAATCCCGAACTGCGCATGTAGAAGGCGCTTATAATACCAGAAGAACGCGAACCCAATAACTCAACATCCAAACAAGCACATGATTAACAAAGAAGATATGAAAACTCAGGGGGAGGCCCCCCGGCCCTACCACCAGAGACTGTGCGCACTGCGAATAGGATGGATCAGTTATTTAGGACTTCAGGAAGATAGTTCCCGCTACATATATCTTTAAAACAGCGTGATATGGCCTCGAATTGACGAATTAAGCCTAACCTAAAATCTCGACAAATGCCTTTTAACGTGCGTCGATAGTCAGGAGCATATTTACATGAAAAAGTGCAAGCAGCTAACCCGCTTTCCAGCAGTGAGGCCATAGGAGGTAGAAAAAGGCATTAAACAGGTAAATTTGAAGCCAAGACCATATCTCCTGAGCATGCGAGATAAAGTGTGCTCGCCCAGGGAATGTCGAGTCTTGTGCCAGCCCCCGAGATTGGGTAACTGATCTCGGAAAGGCAGTGCGAGTTAAGCGTCAATGGTGGTACCCCGCCGGCCCTTCCGCTGGAGACTGGGCGCGAAATCTGGCGAGAAAAGGTCGACCCAGGAATACGCCGCTGATGCAAGGCATAGGGAAACCATTCTCAACCGGTAGTCGAATGGGTAGGTTGAGGGTGGGAAAACCCTTTGACTCGATCCCAGTTGTCGGGCGAGCTCACAGATCATAGAGTAGAATTATTTTTAATTAAATCATTTTTTACTGTCGAGTGCTTTCATATTTTAAGGTCATCGTTACAGGTAATGTATTCGATTAATTATCGATTGTATATACGAGGATGTTATTCTAGAAGGGGACAAGAGGGTGCATCCACGAGGTAAAGTACTTTTAATAAGAAAACCACGGTCCTAGATTTTCACTACGATGACTATCGGGAGTTCTCTCGGGCGTCTTCTTGGGTGCCTTGATGGGAACGCCTCGGATCTCTCCCCTTACTTTATACAGGAGGTAAATGCCGCCGTCCTCCCCTTTCTTGATGTTTACAACAGACATGCCGTTAACCATCAATCTGGCCGTGTTTATCTTCACCTCGCTGACCACAACGCCCCTTTCCGTGTCTGCCCTGAATTCCATTATGGCGTAGTCGTCGCCCTTTTCCTTGACTATTCCCACCGAACCAAGGTACTGCACCTCCCTCCCAGGCTTGAGTTTTTTAAAGAACTCATTCTTCTTGAGATAGTCCTCTGTTAAGATGGTTCTCATGTCGACCTTCAGCACTTCATACCTTCCGTCCAAGCCAATGTACGATAGGATGGTGGTGTTGTTGTCGTAGACATTTACCGTCACTCCACTGTCGATCGCCCTCGCCTGGTAGTAATACTTGTCCTTTTCCGTGCCCTTGCTGACTTCGACCTTCAATCCCTGGACTTCCATCACTCCCGTGCCAATATCAGCCAGCTTATCGAAGTCGCCAACCTCCTTGACCAAGGACTTGATCCAATCCTGATCGAAAAATTTCTTGGCGGAATCGGGGTCACCCACTAGAGTTTTAAATACTTCAGTATCCTTGACTTCCAGCCATTCACCATTGGTATCTTTATCTTCCATTATAACTCACCTATTATTAATCATCATATAGAGAACACAATTCACTTTCAACTCGTTTCATTTCCGCCTGTTCTGCTCTCAAGCTCCCTCATTTCAGCAGATCATGTGGACTGAGAGCTCCATATTCACTGATCCCTCTCCCCCCCGGTACGGAGATACTTAGCTGTTGCAGAGGGGTCTGTCTGTCGATCTATAAGCCTAACCACTCTTCTTCCTAGCTACTAATATGACCCTAAAGTCTTAGGTCAGATTGGATAGATCGGTAAAAGCCTATGGCGTCAATCTATTTCTCTCTACTCTCTATGCTGTTGGAAGCAATCTCTACAATAGACTGGCCTATCCCCCGTTGGTTTGAAAGGGACTTCCGTTTCCTTGCCGCAATCTGAACAAGTTACCTTGTACATTGTTCTTGGCCTGTCATATGGCCTGCCATATCTTCCTCCTCTTTCTCCTCCACCACTCATATCTCTTGGACGTTGTCTAAATGTTGCTCTCTTTTCTTGAAGATCCGTCAATCTCTTGATATTCGCATTCAACTCCTTTAACTCATATGCTATTCTCGAAAGATTTCCTTCGCTCTCTTTTTCACTCATTTCTTTTCACCTCGATCATGCTTTTCGACTTCTATCATCCTGCATCTCAACGCCATCTTGCTCGATGCGAGACGAAATGTTTCTTTCGCTATCTTCGGATCGACATCTCCTACTCTTATCTCCATGATGGGATCTCCAATTCTGACCTTTGCGGCCAGGTCCGTCGGCTTCCCAAACGCTCTCTTCATCCCTTGACTCAGCCTATCAGCCCCAGCTTGAGCCAGGAATCTGTGTTGCCTGATAATGAGATGCGGGAATGGGATGATCCTGAGGAAGTAATTGTTCTCGCCGAGTGCGTCCTGTAAGACCTTATTTGCGGCAATCCTTGCAGCTTCCAGAGAGCCATGGCTGAGAAGGCCATCTTCTGTGACCTCAAGCAGGTAGATGTTGGTGAATGACTCCGAGAATTTGCCCAGAGTGAATCTGCTAATCTTCAGAGAAGGGCTGCCCCCTATGTACTCCTTGCGAGTATAGGCCATCTGTCTCTGCCTCTTTGAATTCTTCATAGGCATTCCCAGCTTCTTTGTCGTGGCATCTCCTATTTAAATAGAGTTGCGCTGCGAGTTGAAATTCCATATCTTAGTAATATCAATCTCGGGTGGTTTGTAGTCGGGCCATCCAAGACGATTAAGTCCATTCAGTCTATCTGTTTGTAATTCGGCCTTCTTCTGTTCTCTTTCCTTCATTTTAATTTCATGCTCGCTTGCTACTTTCAGTGCCTCTTCTAGACTGATGTTTGGCCAAGTTGAATGTTTTATTGTGTGGTGTGTTGCGCACAGCACCTGAAGTTTCTTCAAAGCCTCATCTGGATGATTCAAGCAGTAATAATGAGCTCTTCCTTCTTTCCTATCTCTCCTTCCGTCGATGCTCAGGATGTGGTCAATATGTAGACCCCTCCAACCCCCACACCCGCACTCGGAGCACTTCTCACCAAGGAGCTCTAGCAGCTTCAGCCTAGCATATTCACTGCAAAGTTTTCTTCTTAGGAATTCATTCATCATAGATTCCTTCCCGATTCCCTGCTCCACGGAAAACTAAGGCGTACTAGGCAATTGCGATTGAATCAAACGTCCATGTCGAGGTAAGCGTTGGATCTTGGGGACCTTGAACCGGGCCGGCAGCGCCAGAACCACTGAAACTTAAGGATCCCTTCGAGCCCGGACCTCCAAGATAGGCGTTGTCCCAGTAATAAAAGGCGATTGGGTTTAGGACAACGTTGCCGATGTTCATCACCTTCTTAACCAGAGCGTTATACCGTTTCTATGGTGACTTTGACCTTAGCAGCTTTCTTAGCCTCTTCGAGTATCACAATGTCACTTTGTCGGGCTGTATAATTGAATAGGCCTTCTAGGCTCTCCTTAGCGTCCTTCTTCACGTCCTTATTCAGTTCTATTGTGATCTCTCCTATTTTTCCCATCTTATTCTTCTCACCTCGTGCACCGTTCTCCTAAGGTATCCTTATAATTTTATTCTTTTGCCGGCTCTGTTTAGCCATAACGGTAAGAACATTTATATCGATGTCCTTATTATGACCGCGACTAGATCATGTCAGAAGTGGAAAAGAAGCCAGAGGAAGAGAAGCCTGCAGAAGAGAAGCCTGCAGAAAAGCCTGCAGAGAAGCCTAGAGGAGCAAGTTAATCCCTCAACGCCTGGAATCAGCAGGTAACGTAGGGTAAGTCCCCACTTCCCGTATTTTTATAAGGGGCTCTAACGCAATTGTGACCGTGGTAAACTCGAAATCCTCTAGATCTAGGCCGGCCGTTCACGTCTTGGTGGATGCAGAGAAGATTGCCTTGATCTCTGACTTTGAGCGTTCAGAGATCTTGCGCCTCTTGGATGAGTGGCCGATGACAGAAACCCAGCTCTCAGAGGTGTTTGGCTTAACTAAAGCATCGATTGGGTACCATCTTAACCTCTTGATGGAAGGCGGGCTGATAGAGATCGTCAGGACAGAGGTAGAAGAGCATAGTATCATGCAAAAGTATTACGCCTCAAAGGCGGCAGTGTTCATACCTGATTACGACCACATCCCAGCACAGCTCAGGAAGCAATTCATCCACAGCAAGAAGGAGTGGCTAAGAGGTGTTCTTAGTGGATTTAGACTTTCTCGGAGAGGTAACAGGAGCCTCATGAAGATTAACACTGACACTATGGAAGAACTCTCTACAGATGTACTGAAAAAACTAACAGCTATTGGCAGGGCTTACGAAAAGGAGACCACTTCTGACGACAGAGAACTCATTCTGTCCAAAATATACAGCAGAACGCTCGCGGAGCTTGTGAGAGATCCCACGTGGAGCGTCCACTTTGAAGAAATCCTTGAGATGAGCTCCCCAAGTGTAAAAAAGGTTCAACGCAGGCGGTAGATTAAGAAGCGCGCGGGCTAACTTTGTATCATCTTTTCGCTCTTCTCACGGTCGAAACTTGTTTCGATTGAGTAGTGCTCCTTTAGGTCGTCTTCTTCTTCAAGAGCGCCATGAGTTCGTTGCGCTGCTTCTCCAGCGATTCGAGACGGCTCTTTACGTCTCCAGAATATTCGTTCAATTGCCCGCGGAGGCGTGGTTTGACTCTCACCTCGAGAGGTTCATGAAGGCCCTCGAAAATAAGAGAGAAGAGCTGGGAGAGACCGATTATAAAATCTCGGATATCCTGCCGTGCGTGAAGGAGCGGCTGGAAAAGGGCGCGGAGGAGGGAAGGCGAAATACCTACACTTGGCAATTAGCAAGCTACTTCTGCAGGAAGGGGGTGAGCCTCGAGGGATGCCTGAAGGTAATGCGAGAATGGCATGCGCATATCGATAAAGGACTCGATGCCTTTCCACTCGAGGAAATGGAGAACACTGTGAGGAAGACTTATTCCAAAGGAGGTTATCCGCTCGGTTGCTTCTCCGAGTATGTCGAGGGCTTGTGTGTCGGAAGGGAAAGCTGCCCCATATTCGCGCCGAGGAGCGTCATCTCCGAGGAATCGATGCAAAAGGCAGACGATGTATTAACAAATGATCCGCTTGGTTTCATAACGAAGGCCGCACAGCAGGAACATGTGGGGGACCCGGAGCTCATTCAAATCGAGTATATCAGCGCTCTGAGTGCGCGGATAGTTAAGCGCAAATGGCAAATTAACATTTGGGCCATCGGTTCCAGTCAAAAAGGAAAGAGCCATTCGATGGATGCCGTCGCGAAAGTTCTGCCCAGGGAATATTATGAGGTCTTCACGTCGGCCTCGGGCAAGAGCCTCTTTTACTATTGCAAGAAATACGGGGATAATGCTTTGGACAAGAAACTTATCTTCATAGATGAGGTAGAGGCTTCGAAAGACGCGATACCATTACTAAGGACTTTGACCTCACAGACCGATATCGAACCGAGGCATTTGAGTGTCTTTGATGCGGAACTTCTCGACCTGAAGATAAAGGGAAAGTGAACGGTTTGGTTCACGTCGATAAAGCCTTTTGGCAGGGATCAGATGCGGAACCGATTCATCTTCATAAATCCAGACGAGAGCAAAGAACAGGATTGGTCCATATCAAGACAACAACAGGCAACTATTATTGAGGATCAGATGCCAGATGAGAATCTGTTTTTGACGGCCCAGGCCATGACGAAGAGCATCGTGGATGCGACGATGGAAACAAAGGTGGGAATACCTTTCTACATCTCCTATTGGCCCTTCGAGGATAAAAGGTGGCTACTCCCGCAATTCCTATACTCTGCCATAATCATAACGAAGATAAATTACAAAAAGAGGAAGATCGATGAAAACGGAAAGCTCATAATGGCGGAGGAAGATCTGATCAAAGCAAGGGATCTGTGGAAGAAATTCATAGAGCGCATCATCTATCGGGTCTCCCTTCCAGCAAAGCAAGTTCTGGACATCCTTCCCTTTGGCGACTTGAACGCGATGACGAAGGCGGAACTGGCGATCGAACTTGGGTGCTCGACTCAACACCTGGGCGAACTACTTGAGGAATTGGAGGAAGCGGGTCTTATCAGCAGCCAGAAGATGGAAGACACCAAAAGAAAAGGGCTTCATTCTGAGGAGTTTTGGAAGAATAAGCTACCGGGGACGGAGGCCATCACCTGGAAGCCTCTACCACAAGAACCTCTTGAACTGAACCTCGGACCCCCAACCCTGGAAATGAACGACCGCAACCTTACGGTTGCGGTATCTGCGGGCAATTGGTGTTTGGATCTGGCTATGTTGCATTAGAACGTTTCGGCCGTGACCTGGTCGATCGACCCATGGATTGGGGGCCCCAAGACCAGAGTAAGCCCCAAAGACACCTCTTGATTGTGGAACATTCATAGAAGAACATTTTGGCATAGTTGCATTTGGAAGTAGCTCATCGACGATTCATCTGCAACCTAACGGTTGCAGTATTCTCGTCGGATTTTGATAAATTGCAGAAAATGAAATCCCTAAAACATGTGCCAAATGGGCATTGATCCGCGATGTTTGCTCTGCTTTTTCTTCTTCAGAAACACGGGAGGTTCCAGCCAAGTGAATCCTCCTTTAATTGCAGTCACCAATTGTAAGTTTTCTTACCTGTTGATCTCTTGCTGCAGCCTCTCAAGCCGCGCGATCCTCTTGCTCGTCAGCGGGTGCGTCATGAAGAGCTCCGTCAAGGCCGACCCTGCAAATGGATTCGCGATCCAGAGCGGACTCGTTGACGGATTGGCCCTTATCGTGTAGCCGTTCTTGACCGCCCTCTCGATCTTCTGCAGTGCTGAGGCGAGCGAGAGCGGATGGCCCGTTATGCGGGCCCCTTCCTCGTCTGCGCTGTACTCCCTATCCCTCGAGATCGAGAGCTGCATCAGGCTTGCCGCGATCGGCACGAAGATCAGCCCAACGAGCGCGAGCAGCATCCCGCCGCCCCCGCTGTTGTCCCGCCCCCTTCCGCTGCCGCCCCCGAAGATCAGGCCCATCCTCCCCATGTATGCGAGGAAGGAGAGGGCGCCGACTAGGGTCGCGGCGATGGCGGCTATCAGCG
>Ga0315282_10009229_pt1 | contig 15722 bp, 6 predicted proteins | sample YL17G07_20_MG_FD_203693 | JGI IMG/M metagenome (GOLD analysis project Ga0315282, IMG submission 203693) | Sediment microbial communities from Yellowstone Lake, YNP, Wyoming, USA - YL17G07_20 | ecosystem: Environmental > Aquatic > Freshwater > Lake > Sediment | place: USA: Wyoming | collected...
TGCCCTGATGTTGCTCCTGTCCCCTTTTTCGGCCGGCGGCCCATAATCCGTACGTGGGTGAAACGGGGTGTAGCTCAGCCCGCCTTCGCACAAGGCTTCGGCGGGTAAACTTGGCTAAGCGGTCCCACCTAAGTCTTTTGAAGTACGACAAGCGTCACGGGACCGCTTGCGAGGGGGTCTGGGGGAAAGCGCCCTTTCCCCCAGGGTCGGGGCCCCCCAAACGCGATTCATTGCGTTTGGGGACCCCGGTCACAGGGCGAAAACGCGATGAGCAAGAGCGTTTTCGCCCGCCATAAGGGCGAAGCCCCTGTGGAATGCGGTCCGACTCGGGTATAACAACACCTTAAGAAACTTAGGTCGGACCCATAGAAAGGGGGCGGCAGGTCAGAGGCCCGCCGCCCAGGAAACCGCAAGGGACAATGAAATGCCGCTCTACCGCTTGGATACTGTGAAGGGGTTGGACGCCCTCGACTCGCCTGTCTGGACAATCGTCACCGTAGCCGTACACGTGGCGCCCGGCGTGATCAACGACCCCACCACCGCGTCTGTCCATGTCACGTTGACCGTGCCCGCGGCAGGGACGTTCACCGTTTTCTGCTGAAGCGTCTGCTGATTGCCTCCCCCGTCGACGACGCAGTTGAGGGTGACGCTCGTGGCGGCTCCGGGGTTGTTGATCTTGGCCGTGATGCTGTATCGCCCGTTGGGCTTCGTATTGGCGGCGGTCACCGAGGTCAGCGTCGGCGGAGGTTGCTGCACCTTGAACGCGAGGGCGTCATAGCACATCACCGTGGCCCAGTACCCGCTGCCATCGGCGGTCTCGTGGAAACTCTCCTCGGTCAGGAGCAGGCGGACGTTGTAATCCCCGTTCGGCAGGCGCACCTTGCCGGGCAGCGGACGTCCCGGCTCCCATTCCGCGTAGATGGAGACATCCGTCTGCTTGTAGTCCTGCAAGTACCATGCGTTAGCCGCCGCCACGATCGTGTAGGTCCTCGGCGTCGAGTCGTTCGCCTTGCGCCTCCGCTGGCTCGTCTTCCAGAGCACGTGGAAGCTGCTGTCGAGCGAGAACGGCTTCGTGGCCTTGCCCGCGACGTCGGTTACGATGTAATCGAAGAGCATGTAGCCCTGAAAGACGTAGACATGGGAGCCGTCCGTGAAATTGAGGTTCTTCCAGTAGGCGTACTCGGTGTCGGTGCTGTTCCAGCCCGAGACCCAGACGCCGGAATTGTCGTACTCGTCCACCCACCAGCGGCCGTTGTAGCCGAGCTGTTCGTTCGCCCAATCCTCGGCGGTGCCCCCTGAATGCGTGGGCTTGCCCATCAACTTGATCTGGTAGGCGAAGTTGGGTTTGAGGTTCGTGGCGACGATGGTGCCCTGGAACGTTCCGGCCGAGTCGGCATAGGTAACGGTTACGTTCGCCTGGTTGTAGTACAAGAGGTTTTTCACCGTCGCCGCGAAAGGATTGGTCGCCACATCGCGCCAGCGCTGGTTTGCATCGTCCCAGTGAACAGCCGCCAGAGGGGCGGTCGCGGCGGCAAGCGCCCCGGCGAACGATAGCACCACAAACGCCACAAAGCAGCACCGACTTGCATGGCGAATCATCTTGGCCCCCTTCCTCTTGGGTTTCCGCTGGGCTTTCTTTCGACCCCGCGAGACGCGCAGAACAACTTCACGCAGGGCATCGTACTATAATAGCTTGACGGCTGTCAATAGAAATGGTTAGCCTTGACGTCGGTTAATGGCTGCCCAGGGGCGGGGCTCTCTCCACGTCTGCGCCGGGGGGGAAGTCCCTGGCGGGGGGAAGTAGCCGAGTGCGCAAACAACAGGTGACGTAACTCTAGCTACCATAACGCGGACGGAGTTTTCGGGAGGAACACGGCGCTGCGCGCGGCGAGGCCCAGCCCGGACGAGTCGGGGCCGTGGCACGTTTCCCAATCCCCTGGGCACAACAAGCGAGGTTTTGAAACAGCCCTTATGGAGAGGAGTCCCGTATGAGAAAAGCGAGCGGGAAGCAGGCAGCGGTTATCGTGGTCGGTCTGATGCTAGCGGCGTCAAGGGCCTTTGCCGCCGAAAGCGACATGGACAGGGTCCTCGCCGCGAGCGGCTGGAAGCAGCCCAGCCGGGCCAACTGTCTCTTCGTCGGTCCGGGGGCGGTGGAGGCGGCGATTGCGGCGGCGAAACTCCAAGGCGTCCATTCCTACCTCATCGTCGAGAAGAGTGAGACGGCCAAGCAGGCACGCACGAGCGTTGACCAGAGCGGTCTTTTCGGCAAATCGGCCTTCGTGCGTGAGGCTTCACTCAAGGAGGCTCCCTTCCCCGACTATTTTTTCCACCGGGTGGTTGTGCTGGGCGGAGTGAACGACGGCGACAGAAAGGAACTGTGGCGCGTGACGAGGCCCGGGGGGAAGCTCCTGCTTGCATCCGGCGTGACGCTCAAGTTCGAAGGCGGTGCGGGCGAGAAGCCGCTGAGCGGCGCCGCCCAGCCGTGGCGTGAGATTACCCGACCCGTCGTCGGCGCGGAGTGGCCGATGCTCGGCGGCTATTTCTACAAGAACACGGTCCAGGTCTCGTATGCTTCACCCGACACGGTCATCAAGCCCCCGCTCAAGCTCCTCTGGACAACGAGGGCCCCCTGGGCCGGGCAGACGGGAGCCCACGGGGGAGGCGGCACGATCGTTGCGGGCGGCAGGGTCTATTTCGTGCCCGCCTACGGCGGCGGGTTCCAGCCATACGCCTTCGATGCGTACACGGGAGAGATACTGCGGGGCGACGTGCCGCAGGGGCTGCTGGGGGCACACAAGGATCTGCTCTTCGTCATGAAGGGCCAGACGCAGAAGGCCAAGGGGGTCCTTACGGCTCTCGACAGCGAGTCGCTGGCAGAGAAATGGACGACCGATCCCGAGATGGACTTCGTCGGCATCTCGGACGGCAAGGTGGTCTGCCGTCGGGGCAAGGACGCCAAGACAGTCGTTTACCTGGACGCGGCGACGGGGAGGAAAGTCGGGGAATCGGCCCCCGGAGAGGTCGACGTGCAGCTTGGCAAGTGGGTGGCGAACGCGATCACGTCCGAAGGCGACGTCTATTCGAAGGGCGGACACAGCCAGGCATTCAGCTTCCGGGGGAAGTCGGGCGGCGCGAGCAACTGGGGGATGTTCGTGGGGACGCACGACTGCGGGACCCCGGCTATCGCCAACGGCTACCTCTGGGCGGAGCTCGGCCACGCCGGCTTCGCAGCGTTCAGGCTGGGGCTTTCCGGCGAGCTTGCAAAGGAGACGGGCTGGTACCACGCGTGGTCCTACTACAACTGCTACGGCCCAGTCGTAGCTTATGGGAATATGTACACAGGAGATACCAGAAGGCGGATCGCCTGTCTCGCCCCCGGCGAGCCCTATCCCGCCCAGGCGAATCCGCAGGGTCAGCCGGCGCTGGAGCGCGGCGAGTCACCCGTGAGCGCGGCCGACAGATACGACCCGGCCGACTGGCCGATGCACCAGCATGACCCGGCCCGCACCGGCCGCTCCTTGGCCGCCGTCCGGCCACCCTCAAAAGTCCTGTGGTCCACGTCCGTCGGCGGCGAAATCGTCTCCTCGCCCGCCGTCGCCGGGGACACCGTCTTCGTCGGCTCGACCGACGGCAAGCTCTACGCATTCGACGCCGACACCGGCAAGGTCCGCTGGACGTTCCTCACCGACGGCGAGATACACTGCTCGTGCTGTGTCTGGAGCGGGATGGTCTACTTCGGCTCGGATGACGGATGGATATACTGCCTGAACGCCTCGACGGGCAAGATGATCTGGCGTCGTCAGGCCGACCACACCACCACCGAGCCGGTCTCGTTGATCCGTGTCGTCGAGCCCGGTTTCAACTATGATTTTTTCCACTGGATACCGGAGTATGGCGGCGGGGATCAATGCGTGGGGCCGTTCAGCCTTGAGGGAACGGCCAAGGCGGGTCCGTGGGTTGTGCGCGGCTCGCCGATGGTGGTGGACGGCAGACTCTACATCGGCACCGGTCTCACAGACCCGGAGTCCTTCTGGGGCGATCTCTACTGCCTCGATGCGAAGACCGGGGAGCTCGTGTGGAAGCGCAAGGAGTCGCGGGCGGGCGCGTTCTTCTACTACGCCAACGGCGTCGGCATAAGCGTCTTTGAAGGCGCCCCTGCATACGCACGCGGAAGGGTTTACGTGATGGGCGCCTACGGTCTGGATGCGGCCGAGGCCGCCACCGGCGAGGACGCCGGCCTCACCGAGCCCTATCGACACAGGTACGTGGTGCGCTCCGCATCATCCATCGCGCTTGCCGACGATCGGGCGTTTGCGAACGTGGGCGGAGAGGTCCACTGCTTCAGCCTGGTCGACGGGTCGGTGCTGGGTGTGGGACGCGGCGGCGAAGCGGTCATCGCGGACGGGCAGGCCTTCTGTGGCGGCGTCGTCTATCCGACGAGCGGCTGGAAGTCGGACGAAAAGCTGGACGGCAAGGGGCTTCGTCCCCTCGTTTCCGTAAAGACGCTCCAGTCGGTCAAGGCCTCGTCGCCTGCCGCGATGGCCGGGGGATTGCTCTTCTACGTCCGCTCAGAGCGGGGCAATACTGCGCTCGATTGCGTGGACGTCGGCGAGGACAAGGTGATCTCGACCGTGCCGATTGAAGCCAAGGCTGACTCACCCCCCGCCGTCGCACGGGGGAAGGTCTTCGTGGGGGCAAACGACGGAAAAGTTTACTGCCTGGGCAACTAGTCAGCATGGTGGGAGAAGCGACAGGCAGAAACATTCACTCAGGAAGGAGATGGGTCAAATGACGATCAAGCTCTTCGGGGTGCTGATCTTCGCGGGTCTATTCACGCTTACTGCAGGCGCCGGCTCCGGCGCGGCCCAGGAACTGACGGTAAAGCCCGAGCACCCCCGCATCTGGCTGACCAAACAGACCGCCGCAAAGCTCAACGACACCAAGTTGCTCAAGGAGCTCACCGCACCCCAGGCGGGTCTTATCTCGCGTTCGCTCGCCTACGCCATCGCCGGCGACAAGGAAACCGGCAGACGCGCGATCGCCATCGCAAAGGAACTGCTGGCCAGCGGCATGGGCCGGCTGGAGGCCTGGGAAGGCTACACGAAGAGCGACATCCATCCGGCGGCCATCTGCTACGACTGGTGCTACGACCTCCTGACGCCGGATGAGAAGAAAGAGTTCATCCAGACCATGAATGCGTGGGCTGAGTGGTGTGCACGCAAGGCCGAGAAGCAGCCGGCCTACGACAGTTATTTCTACGGCTATCTATGGGGCGAAGCAGTGGTGGGGCTGGCGACCTCGGGCGACAACCTGCAGGCGAAGAAGTTCATCGACCACGCCCGGTTTGACCTCTTCGAGAAGCGGGCACTTCCGGCCCTCGAGGCACTCGGCGGGGACTGGGTCGAGGGCAACGGCAGCTACTACGGACCCGTGCTGCTCGCTTTCTACGCAGAGGCACAGAAGACCGCGTGCGGGGAGAACCTCTATCAAAAGACTCCGTTCTTCCGCCAGGCGGTGCTTCACCACCTCTATGCCTCGGGGGCTGACTTCAAGTACTTCTACCCCACGGGCGATGTCTGGCGCACGCTTCGGGGGGCCCCGCAGGTGCTCTATTCCCTCCACCCCGAGCACAAGCTCTTCCTGTGCATGGTCCGGAACAACCTGGGCGATTCGGTCGAGGCCAAAGAGGCCCAGTGGCTTCTGAACAAGATCTCCGGCAAGAGCGGCGGGATCGAGATCGCGAGGCTCGACAAGGAGCCCGCCGGGGGCTTCGGCGGAGAAGTAGCTGTCTTCCCCATGCCGGCGGCCGACGCCCTCTGGAACCGCAGCACGACCAAGCCCGAGCCATCTCCTCCCGACAAGCTCCCCACCGGCTACTGTAACAAGAAGAGCGGGTTCGTATCATTCCGCAGCTCATGGAGGGACGACGCTCTCGTCGTCGGCTTCCAGAGCGGGCCGCGTCTCGCCAAGGGACAGCACCTCGACCAGAACAGCTTCTGCGTCTTCGGGGGGAACCAAATCCTCATGGGCCCCATGACCGCCATCGGCTTCCTCCCCCAGTGGGGACGTGACGACAGCTTCAGCAAGTGCACCTTCGTCTTCGACGGCAGCGGCCAGGCGGCCTCTCAGAACGCCGGAGGCAAGATACTTGCCTACAACAACGCCGAGCATTTCAGCTACGCGGCGGGTGAAGCGGCGGCGGCGTATGAGGACGCGGAGCTGGGCTATGCCCCCGTGAAGCACTTTACCCGTCACATGCTGCTGTTGCGTCCGGCGACGCTGGTCGTGCTCGACCGTGTCGAGACCAAGCCCGGTGTCGTCAAGCAGTGGGGAGCCTTTGTGCCTCTGGCCAAGTCGCTCAAGGCCTTCGCCGAGCCCAAGGACGCCGCCGACGTGTGGTGGAAGGCGCCGAACCTTTCCTGGGCCCCTCTCCTGCCGCAGCAGAGGGCCGCACTTCAGATCCCGGTCCAAGCGCCGGGCGTCAATGTGGACAGGATGTTCAACGTCGTCCGCATCGAGGTGACACCCAAAGAGCAGCACGAGGACGACCTCTTCCTGAACGTCTTCAGCTTCGAGACCGATGCACCCCCCGAGGTGAACTGCGAAGCGAAGGGGAATACGGTCGAGCTGGTCATCCGGGGCAAGCGGGAGTTCACGGTCAAGCTGGCGGCCGACAATCCCGGCCAGGGGACGGTCGTCATCAAGGAGGGGGCCAATATTCTCTTCAGCGGACCGCTGGCTCCGGGCAACTGAGAAGAGGAAACGCGTCTCACGCAGGTGTCTCATTCACCAATTGTTGCGGAGCGGCAGCCAAATCCCCCTTCATTCTATGGCCGGACGTCCTGAAATCAATAATGATCAGGATATGAATAAGCATCATCGCCACCCACGTGAAGACCTCCCGGAAACTCAGCCGTCGGGACGCCAATCCCACCTGCATCGCCGGCGTCCTTCGCTCCTTCCCGAACTTCAGCCCGTGGTGCGAATTCTCTTGTACGACGCCACAATCATCCGGTATTCGCGGGAAGATTACAGGGCGAATTCGCCGGACTGCTGCATAAAGTCCATGAGAACCCGTTCCATTGCGGACTTCAACGCCGCGCGGTCGAGAACGAAACCTCGAAGGAACGTGAGAAGCACGCCGAAGATGCGCATCGATGCCCCTCCCCGGTCCGCAAGAGAGGGCAAGTTCTATCCGCAGGTTGGCTCGATGACAAGTGACGCAACTCCAGCCACAATAACGCGACCGGAGTTTTCCGGAGGGGCAGGTGACCGGCAGCGCCCCTTCTCGTTGAACCCGTCGTTTTTCCTCGTTCACTGTCGGAGGCACATCACTCGGGCGTCTTCCGTCACGAGGAAGACTTTGCCTCCAGCCACAGCCAGGCCGTTCGGGCGGAGGGCGGCGGGGACCTTCGTGTAGCTCACCTCTTTGCCGTCGGCCTGGTCGATGACGGCCACCCCGCCCTCTTTTTCTTTGCTCCCCCGCACCGCTTTGGCGCCCGCGACCACAACCTGCGGCCCCGCGACGACGAGCGTGTGCGGCTCGGAGACACCGGTCTTCGCCGACCAGCGCACGACCTCCTTGCCCATCCTGGCTTGCTCCTCGGCCCCGACCACGTTCATGGGCGCCAGCTTCCCGCGGTCGAGCGCCTTGACGACGCCGTAGCCTGCCACCAGGACGAAATCCTTCGTGAGGATCGGCGTGCAGCGCGCGGCGATCTCACTGTAGGAAGGTCCCGCCAGGAAATACTCCGTCGCCAGGCCCTTCTTGTCCAGCACCAGCTTCCCCTCCTTCGCCGCGGCCTCCACGCCATAGGGGTTGCCGGTGGCCGTGTCGCAGAGGATGTAGGGACAGCGTCGCCCCGTTCCGCCGATGAGCCAGCGGGAACTCCCCACCACGAACGCGTCGCCCTCCGCCGTCAGCTCCGTCCCTCCGCCCAGCTTGAACCAGGACAGGCAGGTGGTCTCCTTCACGGCGCCCTTGCGGAGCGGCCACCACACCAGGCTTCCGTCCTTCCTGTTGAAGGCCGCGGGCTTGTTCCCTCCCTGCGGGAGATAGAGCAAATCCCCGCTCAGGGCCATGGCCCCCTGGGGGTTGATCCCGCGGCCGAAGTCGTCGAGGTCGGAGATTGTCTTCGTCCAGAGCACCTTGCCGCTTGCGGCGTCCAAGGCGTACATGCAGGGCTGGTCGTACGAACAGATTCCCGCGGCGAAGCAGGCGACGCCGTCCTCCACCACCACGCCGGTCAGCACCGGCCAGGTGGAGATGACCTCGTCCAGTACGGAGATATAGCGTTCTTCGGGGGCGGCGCGGAACTTCCATGCCAGTCGCCCGGTCCCGGCCTCCAGGCAATAGACCCAGCCGTCCTTGGAGCCCACCAGGAGCCTGCCGCGCCAATAGGTGGGCGTGACCGGCACGCCCCGCCCGCAGAGGAACTTCCAGCGAACGGCACCGTCGCCCGGGTTCAGACCCCAGACTTCACCCGCCCCGGACGCCACGTAGACGAGACCGCCTCCCACGGAAGGAGCCGTAAGCTCCCCGGTGAGTTTCTGCTCCCATGCCAGGGCCAGGGGCGTCTTGACCGCGGCGACGGTGCTCCCGCTGTGGGCGGGGTCATGCCGGTAGCAGGGCCAGTCGTCCGGCGCGGCGTCTTTCGTCGGCGGGGCGGCGAAGGCGGGCCCCTTCTCGATACGGCTGCCAAGGTCCGCCGTGCCGTCGGGCGCCTTGCGCTCGCCCCGCGGCGCCAGCGCGATGGAGCCGGAGAGCGTCCAAGTGGTGTCGTGTATCAGCCACGGGGGCCAGAAGGCCAGGCCATCGGCCGCGAACTCGCCGACGCACGGCCCGCGAAAAGCCCCGAAGACGTACATCTTCCTGTCCGGCAGACTGAGCGCGCCCTCGTAACAGAACAGCGTGGAAGCGGTCCCCGTCCCGTAGCCGCAGTGCGTGGAGAACGGGAACTCCCCCGTCTCCTTACCTTCCGCGACCTCGAGGACGGCCGCGCTGGAGCTCCACTGCCCCGTCAGGTAGGCCTTGTCACCGATGATGAGCGGCTGGCGGCGGTCCTTCGCTTCCCAGAGCGTCTTGCCGGTCTTCGAGTCGACGCACACCAACTCGGGCTTGAAGCAGTAAAGCCGGCCGTCGTAGTAGCTGGCCCACGTCCGGGTGGGGTTGAGCGCATGGAACCCGACCTCGCCCTGGCCGAGGCGGGCGGCGGCCCCGGCGTTCCGCCAGCGCTCCTTGCCGTCGGCCAGCTCCAGCGCGACCAGCCCCCAGTTGGGCGCGTAAGAGTAGAGGGCCCCGTCGCCCAGCACCACCGAGCTCGCCTGCACGGGCTTCTCGCATCGGCAGGTCCAGAGCAGATGCCCGTCATCGAGATTTAGCGCGAAGAACGTGTCGCCCCAGTGCGTGCTCAGGAAGTCCTTGCCGAGGTCCGTCTTGCGGGCCATCAGGTAGAGCCGGCCCTCCCAGACCATCAGCTTCACCAGCGCCGCGCCGGCCGCCTCGCTCCCTTCCGGGGCCTGATAGGTCCGGAGCTGCTTGCCGCTCGCGGCGTCGTAAGCCAGGACCTCGCTGCCGCCGTCGATGAGGTAGAGCACGTCGCCCACCATGGCCAGGCACCACCCGGGGGTCTTGGTCCTGGTGCGCAGCCTCCACAGGAGCCTGCCGTTGAAGCTGTCCCGGACTTCGAGCGTTTCGCCCGGCTCCTTGTCGCCGACCTCGGCGAACTTGAGCGCGTAACGGCCCCTGACCACGGCCGCCCCCGAGACCACGGCACTGCCGGGCGAGCCGATCCATTGGGTCAGGAAGGGAGGCTTGACGCGCCCGTCGATGGAGACCGGGTGGCTGTCCGGCGCACGAGGCCAGTGCGTCCACTCATCGACCCCTGCAGGCATCCTCCCGCGGAAGACGGCGAAATTCCCGGTGAGCGTGTAGTTCCTTATTCCCGCCTCGTCCAGGGCCGCCTTCAGCTTCGCCCCGTCCGCCCGGTCTACGCCGACGACCGCGACGCCGTGCGGGTTGAGCACGCGGCGGACCTCCTTGAGGTCGATGTCTTCTCGGTAATCATCGGTGACGATGAGGTTCCCATAACCGTCCGGGAAAGGCAGCGTCTTGGACGTTCCCACCACGGCCGTGGCGCGGATGCCGAAGAACCCGGCCCGGTCGAGCGCCCGGCGTGCCTTCTCGCAGGCCGCCTCGTCTGTCGTTAGGGCGAAGACGAAGCACTGCGTCTTCCGTGCCAGCTCAGCCGCGAGGCCGCCCTCGCCGCAGTTGAGGTTGATGCACATGCCGCGGGTGTCGGCGGTCGCCACCTCGGCGACCGGCGCGGGAAGCCTAGCCAACTCCTGCGCCCGGACGACGAGGGAGAACGCGACGCACGCGACGACGACCGCAAAGAACCGCGCCAACCGGAACACCCTCATGAACCACCTCCCTTTAATTTCACTTACGAAGAGGGTTGCGTTCGGGAAGCTTCTTCGGGCGGCATCGAGCACGATACCGCCTGCTTGTAGCGAGCGCCCTAGCGAACGGGTCCACAGACTCTCCCCATATCTCGTTGTCCCAAAGGCTTTTGCGAAGACGGGTCACGAGACTGCGGCACCGTTATCCGCAGGTTGGCTCGTTGACAAGTGACGCAACTCCAGGGACACTCATGCCGACGGAGCTTTCGGGAGGGACACGTCGGCCGGGCCGGCCGGAGGCTACTGCTTCCCGATTGCTTTCTGCACCTCATCGGCCAGACGATAAAGTTTGACCGCCGCCTCGTCCCATGCCGCCACGTCGGGGATCAACCTCAACCGGGGCATGGAACCTTCCCCGTCGTTGTACCGGAAGTTGGCCATATAGGTGAACATCCGCGTCCGCTCGTCGCACGTCTCCTGGCAGCGCTTCAGGAGGTCCGCCCCGAGTTTCGCCTTCTTGTCCTGGTCGAGGATCGCGTTCTGCACGTAGATCCGCGCCTCCGCCTCCTCGAGCCCTTCCTGCAGCATCCGTGTCCGGGACGTCGGCACCGGCCCGGCCTCGCCCGGTCCCACGATCCACAGGGCGGTGCTCTCGCTAAGGCCGCAATTGGCGAACGTGCGACCGGCGTTGCCCGTGCCCCCGGCAATGGAATACCACTCATTCCCCCAGAAGTCCGCCCCCCAGGAACCGAATCCCTGGTAGGTACTGCCGCCGTACTGCGACAGAAGCACAGCCTCGGGGGCGATGCGGAGCCGGTTCACCCCGGCGCAGTGGTCGTTCTCCCATGTCGGGGAACGGGAACGCGACGCCGCTAGCATGAAGAAGGGCCAGGTCCGGTCTCTCCACCCGTACTTGGGTTTCCACATCGCCGTGTCGCTTTCGTCCATCCACTTGACGTTGTTGACCAGGGAGAACATCCAGGAGAGGCCGCCGAGGATATCCACGTTGCGCAAGGTGCCCTGCCTCCAGGAGACGGGCGAAACGTGGGTGGTGACCATCCACCGGGTCTTCGGCGCCAGTTGCCAGAGGTCGGCGAAGTAATTCGGCACGCCCTTGGTGTTTCCCGGCGAGACCGGCCCGAAACCCTGGGCGATATATCCAAACATCATTGAATCCTGGAGACCTCGTGAGGCGAGGAACTGACGCAGCTTGTCGAGGACCGGCTTCCAGAAACTCAGCGCCTCAGGCGTCCCCCACTTGGGCGGCAGAAGGTCCTTCCACTCGCCGGTCTTCGGATCCCACTCCGTGCAGATCGGCTGATCCGAACCCGTATTGTCGGGTCCGCAGTACTGATTGTACTGGGCGATGAAGAGACACACCACCGGGATCTTGCCGAGGTGCTTGATCGCCGTGTCGATGTACTTCTCGGCGATGGAGGTGTCGCACTTATGCGACCCGTCCGCCTGCTTCACCCACCGCACCATGCTGTGGGGGTTGCCGAGGTGGGTCCTGGCGACCAGGGGGACGAAGAGGTCCTTGGTCCCGACCTGTCCCAGGATCTCGAAGACCTTGTCGAGGAGCTTCCAGTGCTCCTCGGACCATATGGGGACTTTGTAGTACTTGGCCACCGCGTCCGGGCATTCGAGGAAACCCACGTAGTTGGTGAATGCGCTGGCGTCGGGCAGAGCCCAGTCGCCGACCACCTCCATCTCCAGGGATGTCGTCACCGGTTTCTCGCCTTGTGCGTTCACGGTCACCGTTCCGCGGTACACCCCGGACTGTGCGTTCCGCGGCACGCGGACCGTCAGCCATACCGGCTGCATGGGCGGGAAGGTCCGGCCAAAACTCCACGGCGTCTTCGAAATCTCTTTCGGTGCCGACGGCTCAAGCGGGTCGAAGAGCGCCCAGCCGCCGGGCTTCGTGCTGTTTCCCTGGAATCCATCCGCAGGCCGCGCGTATCCGACCTGAATCGAGGAGGCCGGAATCACCTTGTTTCCGCCGGGCCCCTTCAGGTTGCCGACTTTCACGCTTAACCCTTGAATCGCGTCCGTCGAAGTCACCACGATCTCGCCGGAATACGTTCCGTTCTTCACTCCCCGTAGACGCACGGGGACGAGGAGTTCGTTCGGGTCGCCGTAATACGAAGGGTCCAGGTCCACGTCCGCCGGATGGTTCCAGACGCGCATGCCCGTTGCCGGGGCCACGTTCGGCCGGACCGCGCTTCCCGCTCCGGCCGTCAGTTTCACGTCCTCGAGCACCGCCCGGTCCCACCACGCGTCGACCCAGTTGCAGCTCAAGAGGCTTTTCTTGCCGTCGTAGTAACTCGGCGAGGTGAACATCCCCTCCCACGCCGGCGCGCGGTGGATCTCGATGGCGAGGACGTTCGTTCCCCTGCGGAGCACGGAGGCCGGGATTTTCACCTGCAGAGTCCGGCACCGGGACTTGTATCGTTTCACCACCTCCGGGTCCTTGGAGACGAAGTCGCCCGGGTAGGCGTTGTCCGCGCTGGTGGCGTGCCAGTTCCAATTGCCGCCCCAGATGACAAGTCCGATCTCGGTCTTCATGGCAATGGCGTTGTTCTTGTCTGCCTCCTTGTCGCCGGTGCCGCGCTGCATGTTCCCCTGTTCGATCAATACGCCGTCGGGGGCGACGTAGGCCTCCTTGGGATAATCCTCGGCCAGGGTATCCGGCTTGATCTCGCCCTTGGGCAGGAAGGCACGGCCCACCTCCTTGCCGTTCATGTACGCCACCGCGCCGCCGCGGAACCTCACGGTCAGTTCGAGATCGCGCACCCGGCCCGGGTCCGTCACCTCGAATTTGCCCCGCAGGCAGCGAAGGGCGATCAGACCGTAGAGTTCCCGTTGCGGGTAGGGGTCGCGGATCCAATCCCGGTCGTCGAAATTGGGCGCCTGCCAGTTCGCCGGCGGATAGGCTGAGCCGTGCACCTGCTTGGCGGGGTAGATCTCCAGCGTCGTGACCTTCTGCTGCAGCGCATAGGCCGGTTGATTGCAATAGAAGCGGACCAACTCTCCCTTGTCGTTGCGCCACGCGCGCGACGTCATCGGGTCCACGGGGACCAACTTGCCCTTTTCCGTCCGTGCCACATCGGTCCGCCACGTCTGGAACCCTCGCCAGATCGTTCCCGTCGGGACTTTCCCGTCCGAACTCCACTGGCGCGTCATCAGTACCGTAACCCCCGGGGTATCCCCCGTTGCTCCCCGTCCGGCGGCCCTTTCTTGCGCCAAGGACTGGTGGAGTCCCACGCCGGCCCCGCCGCCGACGACCCCCGCCGCAGCCATAGCTGCGGCCACCCACTTCACCTTCCTCCAGAACACCACCTAGATACCTCCTTTCAACCAGGCTTCAATGTCGGCCGTGACCGCGCTGCCCCCCCCGCGGCGGGTCCTCATTGTAGTGTCACTGCCACCGCGCCGTCAACACCCTGGCTTCCAACAACGTGTCCACGACGATGATTTCGCGCTCGGGGGAGCGCTAGCGTCGGACGGCCTCAAGCGCGCGGATGAGGCCCTCGCGGCGGTGATGGGTCAGGATGATAAAGGAGACGAGCGGCGCACTCACGACGGCCGTTCTCCTGTTTGGCAACGCCGGTTTCACTCAGGACTCGAAAACAGTCTGCAACCCAAGACTTCGGCGGTGCCAGCGTGCGAGCTGGCGCATGCCGTTCGTTGTTACCAACACTTGATGGAGGAAGCACCTGGATGTGCGGTCGAAAGCGGAGGAAAAGTGCTTGCGTCTTCGGCACTTACGGCAGATAATATGTCTGGGCGGCCATCTGTCGGTTTGACTTCTGCTTTTGCCGAACCGAGCGGCTGCTGCCCGTCAAAGTCCCGCGGCCCACGTCGTGCGTCACACCAAACCCAGCACAGCCGTTTGGTACTTCGCCACCCACAAACTGACCTGCCGTGCTTTGCGTGCAACGACCTTCGGCGTGTCCGCCAGCAAATCCACCACCACATCCGAGCGGCGCGGCAGATGGATCGTTCGTGGACCCGAACTGTAGCTGGCCATCAGTCCCACCATGCGGCTGTTGGCAAAGAACAGGTCCTCGGTATCACAGTAGATGTGGACACCGGCCAGGCGGGCCACCTCGCGGATCAGACGGCCCGGCAGCATCATCGTGCCGGAATAGACCGACGTCCAGTCGGGCATCTCTTTGACCGCCAGACCCGGGTGAAGTTCCACTCCGCCGGCAGCAAACGCCGTCGCACCTTTGTGCCCGGCCTCCAGAAAGGACGGGGAGAACTCGGTGGCCGTGTAGCCCAGCACCTTCGCCTGAGGGTCATCAACGGCAAACAGCGGGGCGCCGCTGAGCGGCGGAGGGAAGAGTGGTTTCTCCGGCGATGCCAGCCTGCCCGAACGCAGCTCCCGTGCGAACTGACCGTAGGCATAGTTGTCCGGCAGCGCCCGCTGAAGCGGATGGTCGCCGTCGGCCACGTAGACCGTCGGACAGAACCGCTGGTCGTGCACGCGGAAGCGAATGCCCGTCAGGGCCTGCATGTTCCGCACCGACAGGGAGGAGACGGTCGGGTTCGCGAAGCCGGCCCCCCATCCCCACAGGATCGTCACGCCGTCCCGCTGGAGAGCCTGGACCGCCCGGCGCGTCCTGGAATCGGGAGAGGGGATGAACGGAATCACGAACAGGCGGTACCGCCGGCGAGGGAAGTCCGGGTGGAGCAGGTCGTCTGCGGCGTAGCCGTCCCACGGGGCTCCGATGCGGTCCAGTTCCTGGATCATCTGTCGGTGACCGAGGTTGCGGCAGATGCGTCCGGTGAAGTTCATGTGAGGTGCCGAGTCGCGGTCCCAGATGACCGCGATCTGAGCGCACGGCCGTCCTTTGTGCTGGAGGTTCCAGCGGTCCATCGCCAGCAGCTTCCGCATGACCTCGCGCATTTTGGGATGTCTGTACCACTGCCACTGGAAATCCCACCACCAGCCGTGACAGCCGGCCGCAATGTCCTGGAGGCCCTGGCGGAGCAGGATGGAGCAGAAGTCCTCCAGGGAGCCTTCCCTTCCATAAATTCCCCAGTCCGAGTTGGGAACCGGCGGGCGCTGGTCCTCTTCGGCGATGAAGGCTTTGCGACGCATGCGGAGTCCGCCGGTGAGGGTATGGAGCGGCTGGGCGTCCTTGGGCGAACGGCATTCATAAGGCGGCGGCCCGGCGAAGAAGTCCACGTACGGTGAGCTGCGGACCGGGAGGTTGCCCTCGTACATCGAAAGGCTGTCGTCGATGATAGGCTCATTGAAGAACCCGGCCAGGAGGTCCGGGCGATGACGCTTCATCTCGCGCGGACCAGCCAGC
>Ga0315282_10009230_pt1 | contig 15722 bp, 14 predicted proteins | sample YL17G07_20_MG_FD_203693 | JGI IMG/M metagenome (GOLD analysis project Ga0315282, IMG submission 203693) | Sediment microbial communities from Yellowstone Lake, YNP, Wyoming, USA - YL17G07_20 | ecosystem: Environmental > Aquatic > Freshwater > Lake > Sediment | place: USA: Wyoming | collected...
TATCGTGGCACCGCCGGGAAACCAGGCGGCAAACGGAGAAAACAAACCTCAACCTGTAATATCGGGAGAAACCGGTCTACTCGACTCAAACACAAACTAACGCGGAGGTTGAATTCCTGAATTCCACTGGGCTAATGTTGCCCCGAACCCGCTCAAGAGGGAAGCTGCCGTGGCCGAAGTCCCCGCATTCCTGAAAGCCCTTACACCTGAAGCGAGGGCCTGCCTCGACGCGCCCATGGTCCAGATCTCGCGGTATCCGTTCCGAGTGGGCCGGGAAAGCCGGGTAGGCCCGGGCGGTGACTTCCCTCACCCCCGCCGGCGTCAGGACTCCGTCCCGAACAACGATCTCTACCTATTTGAGCCCGGGCCGATGCTCAACGTCTCGCGCGAACACTTCCACATCGAGATCAAGGGCGGGCAGTTTATTCTGGTCGACCGCGGCAGTGCCTGCGGGACGCTGGTGGAGGGAGAGCTCGTCGGTGGAGAGAGGGAAGGTGGGGAGCGGAAACTCGAGAACAACGACGTCATCGTCGTCGGCACGTCCGCGTCACGATACATCTTCAAGTTTGTGGTCGCGGAGGTTCCGTGACGTGGCCTTTGGCAGACAAGGCCTTCCGCCATGGGAAATTGAGGACGTTCCGTCGCGTCGTGGGTGAGCACCCTTCTCGGTGGACCTCCGCGTGCGCTGCACGAGGCGGTGGCCGGGCTCGCGGCGCTTACGCTCACCATTCCCGACCCGGCCGAGCGTCTCGCGTTCCTCGAGGCGGAAATCCGGCGGGTTTTCGGTTTGCGCAGGGCTGAAATCTTCCAGGAATGGCTCTGTTGCCAGGTGCTCAGGAAGGTTCCCCACCGGCATGTCCTCTTCAACGTTCCGATGGTTTTGCGTCGGTGTTGCCTTTATGTGGTTTCGATTTCTGCTATAAATCTTCTATTTCCAGCACCTCGAAAAAGTTACGATAGGGGAAGCATATATTCAGTTTGAATTGAATGCATGCTTTCATCCAGTAATGTTCAGCTTTTGGGTCTTGATGTAGCTGAAGACTTGGTGAAACAGAGAATCGCAGATAATCTGACGCTGTATGACGGGTTAAATCTTATCTATTGCAAATATCTATATGTTGTGGTTAAGGCACTTGGGCAAAGAGTTGCGAGCTCTGCTATCGATCCGCGATTTCCAGCCCTTCCCAAATGTTTGGATATAATTTCCCCTCGCCCCTTCCCTGCCTTGGAGCTCAACTTCCTTGCCCAACAGTCTTCAGTGCCCGTTTTCTTGGCCCAGGTGGAAGGGAAAGTCTCCGAATCCGCCCCAACCGGGAAAAGACCTTTTGGCCGCTGAACCCGGTAGTCAACTTCGGCTTGACCTTTTGCAGCGGATGAGATAAGTTTCGGAAATCTGCGTAATCTCGTGCCCGCGTTCTCTGGGTTTTGTCTCTGGCCAACTTCTAATCAAGGGGGAAAAGACGAAAGGAGGAGGAATATGTGTAAAGAATGTGAAGAACGGACGAGAAGGGATTTTCTGAAGGGTGCGCTGATTGGCGGTGCGGCCCTGGGAATGGGACTCGCGGGTGAAGATCTTCTTTTGGCCCAGAGCACGAATATCAAGTTCTCCACCTGGCACCCTCCGGTCAGCCGGGAAGTCAAGACGGTCTGGACGCCGATGCTCGAAGAGGTTAAGAAGAAAAGCGGCGGGAAAATGGCCTACACCATGTACTCGGGTGCCGCGCTCGGCAAAGGTCCGGATCATTTCGATATCGTGGCCAAAGGTCTTTCCGACATGGGATATTTCACGGCCACCTGGACACCGGGCCGTTTCCCGCTGACCGATGTCCTCTCGCTGGCCGTTTGGGTCGATGGCAAAGACGTGGCGGCGGACATCGGCAACGCCGTCTACAACCGCATCCTGAAGGACGAGTTCAAGAATGTCAAGGTACTGGAGCTGAACGGCTGCATCCAATCCTTCATCTGGACGAAGAAGCCGGTTTCCAGGATGGCCGATTTGAAAGGAATGAAACTCCGGTCTCCCGGCGGCCACCAGACGAACTACATCAAATCCCTGGGTGCAGAGCCCATCTTCATGCCCCTCGGAGACGTCTACCTGGCGGTGGAAACGGGGACGGTGGACGGCATCGTGACCTGCCCTCCCCTCATCCTGGCCTACAAGCTTTATGAGGTAGCCAAACACGCGACGGTGCTCACCTTCGGCTGCGTTTCCGAAGGGACGATCATGAATATGAATAGTTGGAACCATCTCTCGGAGGACCAGAAGAAGATCGTAGACGCCGTATGCACCAATCCTTTCAAGACCACGGGCGGGCTGACGCGGGGCGACTATAAGGTCATCATGAGCGACATCACCAAAGCCGGCGTGAAGCTCATCGAACTTCCGCAATCCGAGGCCGACCAGTGGTACGAAAAATTCCGGGAGGTCACCCGGAAATGGGTGGCGGACCTGGAAGCCAAAGGCCTTCCGGCGAAGAAAGCCGTGGCCATCATGAACGAGGAGTGCGAGAAGAGAAACGTCCACCTCGTGTCCTGCCCGCCCGAACTGAAGAAACTCTGAGGAAACCAATCCATGGAGCTGGCGGCGATCAAAAAACCGATCCGCGCTCTCAGTTACTGGGTCTGTTCGGTGGGCATGTTTCTCATTATCCCGCTCATGCTGATGACCACGTCCGATGTGATCAGCCGGTCGTTTTTCAACAAACCGATCACCGGGTCCTTTGAGTTATCCGAATATATGCTGGCGGCCATCATCCTGCTGGCGGCGGGGTATACGCAGCAGGTGAAGGGCCATGTGTGGGTTGATTTCTTCACCGTCAAGTTTTCCCAACGGGCGCAAAAGGTCTTTCGGGTGATCACCGATCTCGCCAGTCTCTTCATCATCGCGATCCTCGTGGTCATGGGGTACGTCCAGGCGCACGAGGAAAAGGCCGTTTCCGACATGCTCAGGATCCCGCAATGGCCGTTCAAGATGCTGGTCTGTGTCGGGGGGCTTCTCCTGTGGCTCGAGCTGCTGATCGACCTGTTCGAGTCCATGGAGAAAGTTGTGGGGAGGGAACCGTGACCCCCGTCACCCTGGGCGTCATCGGAAGCGCGCTTCTCGTGATCCTCCTCTTTCTCGGGATGCCGATCGCTTTTGTCCTGATGTTTGTGGGTTTTACGGGCATATGCCTGCTATCGGGGCTCGGGGCCGGGCTCCCCGTTACCGCCCAGACGGTGTATGGGGTGGCGGCAAGTTATCCCTACACGATCATTCCCCTTTTCATCCTGATGGGCAGCTTCGCCGGCCAGGCGGGGATCACGCGCGACCTCTACACGACGTTCGATAAGCTGTTCCGGAAATTACCCGGCGGTCTGGGCGTGGCCACCATCGCTGCCTGTGCGGGTTTCGCGGCGCTTTCCGGCTCCTCGGTCGCAGCGGCGGCGGCCATGGGCAATGTGGCGCTGCCGGAGATGAGGCGCTTCGGCTACCACCCGAAGCTGGCCACCGGCATTGTGGCCGCCGGGGGGACCCTGAGCTTCCTGATCCCGCCCAGCCTGGGCTTTGTCGTTTACGGCATGCTCACGGAGCAGTCGATCGGGAAACTCTTGATCTCGGGGATTCTGCCCGGCCTTCTCCTTTCCCTCGCTTACATCGCCGTCATCATTGCGCAGGTGAGAATGAATCCCGCGCTGGCGCCGAGGACCCCGGGGGGGGTAAGCTTTCTCGACAAGCTGAAAGCGCTCCGGGGCATTTGGGAGACGCTGCTCGTTTTTTTCATCGTCATGGGGGGAATATACGGCGGTTTCATGAATCCGACGGAAGCCGGGGCCATCGGCGCAACCGCGCTTCTGATTCTGACTCTCTTAAAACGGAAGCTCTCCTTGAGGGGCCTCTTCAACGCCTGCCTGGAAATGGCCCGGATATCGACCATGGTCCTCTTTCTAGTGGCCGGGGCGACCGTTTTCAGCTACTTCCTCGCCCTATCGACCATCCCCACGCTGGTCTCTAACGGGATCGTCGGTCTGGAGGTCTCCCGGTACGCGGTCCTGACCATCATCATCGCCATCTACTTTTTGCTGGGTTGCTTTCTCGATTCCGTGTCGATGATGGTGCTGACGCTGCCGGTGATCTTTCCCGTGATTACCGCGCTTCACTTTGACCCGATATGGTTCGGCGTGGTGTGCGTACTCATGATGGAGGCGGGGCTCATGACCCCTCCGGTCGGCCTGAACGTTTACACGCTTGCGGGCATCGCCAAGGACGTTCCCATGGGCGAAATCTTTAAAGGCGCCGCCCCTTTCCTTCTCTCCATTATCGCCATCACCATCGTCCTGACCTTCTGGCCGAAGATCGCCCTTTATCTTCCGTCCCTGATGGGCAGGTCGCCTTAGGCGAGGCGAAGCCGATGAAGAACGTCACTTTTACGTTAAACGGGAAGGTAGTCACATCCGCAGTGGAGGATCACGAGCTGCTCCTGGATGCGCTGCGGGAGCGCTTTGCCCTGAAAAGCGTCAAGGAGGCATGTTCCATCGGTGAGTGCGGCGCCTGCACGGTGCTCATTGACGACGAGCCGCACTACTCCTGTCTCACCCTGGCGACCAAGGTTGAGGGTCACGATGTGAAAACGCTGGAATACCTGGGGGATATAGATAGGCTCCATCCGCTCCAGGAGTCGTTCATCCGCCATGGCGCCGTCCAGTGTGGCTACTGTACCCCGGGCATGCTGCTCGTCGCCTACAGCCTCCTCTGCAAAAACAGAAACCCGACAGAGGACCAGATCCGGGAAGCGCTGAGCGGGAATCTCTGCCGCTGCACCGGGTACATCCAGATTGTCGAGGCCATAAAAGATGCTGCCCCGGTTTTCCAGTCTGAAGGCTAAAACCAAAAAAGAGGCGGTTACGGCCCTTGCCGAAGGCGAAGAGGTAACCCTCGTCGCGGGGGGAACCGATCTCCTGGTGCGCATGAAAAGAGGGGAATCACACCACCATCTGATCGATATCACCTCGATCGAGGAGCTGCAGGGGGTCGTGGCCGAGGGATCCCGGATCCGGATCGGCGCGGCAACCACGCACAGCCGGGTCAGCACCGACCCGTTGATCCGGGAATCGGCCCGCAGCCTGGGCGAGGCGGCCTCGGGGATCGGATCGCCTCAGATCCGCAATATGGGGACGATCGGGGGAAACCTGGCCAACGCGTCGCCCTGCGCCGAATCGATCGCGCCTCTTCTGGTCCACGATGCCCTCCTGACCATCGAATCGGCTGAGGGTGAGCGGGTGGAAGCACTGGCACAGTTCATTACCGCGCCCTACCGAACGACCCTCACCGGGAGAGAGATGCTTTCGCTGATCCGCATCGAGCGGCTGGAAGGCTATCGCGAGGGGTACAGGAGAGTGGCCAAACGAGCTGCGTGGGCGGTGTCGCGCCTGGGTATCGCCTGGGCAATCAAGGAAGCGGAAGACCGGTTCCTGGATGTCCGCCTGGCGGTCGGGAGCTGCACCCCGAGGCCTTTCCGCCCCAGGAGCGCAGAGGCGCTGCTGAACGGCCGGCGAAGGGAAAAATGGCTGGTGGAGGAAGCGGTCAAGCTCTGCCTGGAGGAAATCCGGCAGATCAGCGGCGAGCGCCCCTCCTTTATCTATAAATTGCCCGTCATCCGCGACCTGCTGCGGACGATTCTGGGAGGCGGTTGACATGTTCGTGGGAAGGAGTCTGGAAAAGGTCGATGCGGCGGCAAAAGTAGCCGGCAGGGCAGCCTTCGCCTACGATCTGAAAATGGAGGAGATGCTCTTCGCCTGCATTTTCAGGAGCGAAAGGCCGCATGCGCGCATCGGGCAGATCGATACGCGGGAGGCGATCTCCCTGCCCGGCGTCGTCAGTATCCTGAGCGCGAAAGACATCCCGGGAAAGAATCTTTTCGGCGCCATCCGGAAGGATCAGCCCTTTCTGGCCGACCGGGCCGTCCGCTACCGGGGCGAGCCCATCCTGGTTGTGGTGGCCAGGAATGAGGAGGTGGCGCGGCGCGCCTGCGGATTGATCAAGGTGAGCTACGAGGAGATTCCGCCGATCTTGAGCCCCGCCGATGCCGCATCATCGGCGTTTCTCCTGCACCAGGACGGAAACCTGCTCAGCTACCGCCGGGTGCGTAAAGGCGATGTCGCCAAAGGGTTCAGCGAGGCAGACGTGATCGTTGAACATACCTACTCGACCCACTGGATTGACCATGCCTTTCTGGAGACGGAGGCAGGAATCGGCTACCTGGATGAACGGGGCCGGGTGGCCATTGAGTCGTCCACGCAGAACGTTCACTACAAGCGGGCGGAGGCGGCGCGCCTGCTGGGGATCCCTGAGGAACGGGTGCGGGTTATTCAGGCGACGACCGGGGGCGGTTTCGGGGGCAAGCTCGACGTGACCGTGGAGGGCTTCCTCGCCCTCGCCGTTCATCACCTCAGGCGGCCGGTCCTCATGCGGTATACCCGGGAGGAAAGCTTCCTTGCGAATACGAAGCGCCATCCCCTCCACATTGAGTATAAGACGGGAGCACGGAAAGACGGCACGCTCACCGCGGTGAAGGTCAACGTCATCGGAGATACCGGGGCCTATGCCTCCTACGGGGAGACGGTCTGCCTTCGGACCGCGGTCCATGCGACGGGGCCGTATGAGGTTCCCCATGTTTATGCCGATAGTCGAATGTTCTACACGAACAACCCGCCCAGCGGAGCGATGCGCGGATTCGGAATCCCGCAGCTCGCCTTTGCCCATGAAGCGCAACTCGACGAGATCGCCTCGTCCCTTTCCCTGGATCCCCTCGACATACGGATGAAGAACTGCCTGAAGAAAGGCTCCCTGACAGCCACCTCGCAGGCGCTCTCCGCGAGCGCCGGCCTCCTGGAGACATTGAAGCAAATCGAGCCCTTCTGGAGACTGCGGCAGAAAAAGCACCCGGGCTCCGGGTTCGGTCTGGGCTGCATGTATTACGGCATCGGGAACACCGCCATGCCCAATCCCGCCGGTGCGCAGGCGGAGCTGGCCGAGCACGGGCGGATCATCCTCCATACGGGCGCCTGCGATATCGGCCAGGGCTCCGATACGGCCCTCCTGCAGATCCTGTTTGACGCGCTGGGAATGGAGCCTCGCCATGTAATCCTCGACCGGGGGGATACCGCCAGCTCCCAAGATGCAGGGTCGACCTCGGCCAGCCGGCAGACCTACATCTCCGGCAGGGCCGTCTACGAGGCCGGGCGCAAGATGCGCCAATTTCTGGAACAACAGGGTTACCCCGAGGGGAAGGACCTGCGCGAAATCTACCGGGTGGCGAAAGGCCAACAGCCCCTGTGCTTCGACGGCTTTTTTGACCCGCCGACGACCCGCCTGGACAAGGAGACGGGAAGAGGCATTCCGTACGCGACCTACGGGTTCGCCACGCATATGACCGAGGTCCAGGTCGAAGAGGCGACCGGGACCTGCCGGGTGAAAAAGGTCCGTGCTTCCCACGACGTGGGGAAAGGAATTAACCCCGCTCTGATCCAGGGCCAGATTCACGGCGGGATCTCCATGGGCATCGGGTTTGCGCTCCTGGAGGAGTTTATTCCGGGGGAGACGGCCTCCTTCGATTCGTATCATCTCCCCACCTCGATGGACATGCCCCGGATAGAAGTGATGCTGGTCGAAGACCTCGAGCCGACGGGCCCATACGGCGCCAAAGGTGTGGGTGAGCCGGCCCTCATCCCTCAGGCGGCCAGCATTGTGAATGCGATCCGGGATGCGGTCCAGGTTAACGTCTATGAATTGCCGTGCGATGTCGAGCGGCTGAAGATTCTCTTGGAAAGAAAGGAGAAAAGATGAAAAGCGCCGCCATAACGAATATCGGTATGCTCTTTACCGGAGATATTCAAAATCCCCTTATGCCGGGTCCATTATCCATCCGGGTCGAGGACGGGAAAATCAAGGCGGTCGAGAAGGATGGAAAAGAGAGCGGGGAGGGCGTGGTCAATGCCCAGGGGATGACCGTCTGCCCGGGCCTGATCGATTCCCATACCCATCCGGTCTTCGGCGACTTCACCCCGCGCCAGAACCAGCTCGGCTTCATCGAAAGCAGCCTCCACGGCGGGGTCACCGCAATGATCTCCGCGGGGGAGGTCCACCTGCCCGGCCGGCCCAAGGACCGCCAGGGGACGAAGGCCCTCGCCCTCCTGGCGCACAAATCTTTTTCCAGCGCACGGCCTGCGGGCGTGAAAATGTACGGCGGCGCGCTCATCTTGGAGAAGGGGCTGGTCGAGGCGGATTTCCAGGAGCTCGCCGAGGCCGGGGTCTGGCTCGTCGGGGAAATCGGGCTGGGCAGCGTGAAGACGGCCGCTGAGGCGCGCGAGATGGTCGGCTGGGCCAAGAAAAACGGCATGAAAGTTTTGATGCACGTGGGCGGCACCTCCATTCCGGGCAGCTCCACGGTCACCTGCGAAGATGTCCTCGCGGTGATGCCGACCGTGGTCTGCCACTTAAATGGAGGGCCGACCAGCATCCCGGTCCGCGAGGCGATCCGGGTAATCGACCGGACCGACTGCGCCATTGAGATCGTCCACTGTGGCAATCTCAAGAGCGCCCTCGAGATCGGCCGCTACCTGAAAAAGAAAGGGATTTTATCACGGCTGATCCTCGGGAACGATGCGCCTTCGGGAACGGGCGTCGTCCCTCTGGGCATATGGCGAATGGTCAATTTCATCGCCTCCCTCTGCGGCCTTTCCGCTGAAGTGGCGGTCTGCTGTGCCACCGGGAACGCGATGGGGGTTTTCGGGTTGCCCCACGGGATCATCAAACCCGGGATGGCGGCCGACCTGCAGGTGATCGATACCCCGATGGGTTCCGCGGGCCGGGATGCGAAGCAGGCGATCGAGGCGGGAGACATTCCGGGCATCGCCATGGTGATGATCGACGGCGTGATTAAAACCGAGGTGAGCCGGAACACGCCGCCGCCGGTAAGGAAGATCACCTATGAGTAGTGAGGGTGAAGGGGGAACGGGCGAACGGGTAACGGGTTAACGGGCAAGAGGTGGAGATGAAAATCGATTGGGACAAATGTACAGGCTGCGGGATCTGTGAGGATGTTTGTCCTCTCGGGGTGATTATGATGGAAGACCAAAAGGCCAAGATCGGCGAAGGCTGTGTCGAGTGTCAGACCTGCCTGAAGGTCTGCCCCCAGGCGGCCCCGAGTCCGGAAATTTCTGAGGATAAGCCGATGTGCGTCGCCTGCCCGGTCACCTGCAAAATCCCCGAAGGCTCGTTGGGTGCGTGCCAGCGCTACTTCAACAGCAAGGGGAGCATCCAGCGCAAGGGCCGGGTCCATTCCTACGCGGAAGTGCAGGAGATGGTCGAGGCGGCTGACGAGCCCCTGATCGGCAGACCGCTCCTCACCGGCATCGGCTCGGGGACTACCTATCCCGATTTCATACCCTCCCCTTTCATCGTGAGCGGGGTGCGGGATGGGGTCGAGATCGTGACCGTCGTGACGGAAGCCCCTCTCAGTTACAGCGGCGTCAAGCTCAAGGTGGATACCGATCTCCATCTGGGGCAGGAATCGAAAAGGATTTATGTCCAACGGAAGGGGAAGCGAACCCTGGGTCACCTGTGCACGGAGGAGTACGGGTCAAAAATTCTTTCCCTGGGCGGCGTGAATACCTGGACCTCCAAGGATGGCCAGTTCGCGGCGCGCACGCTCTTCGAGTTCCTCTGCGGGAAGTGGATCAAGGTCGAGGTCGAGGACGGTCCGACCGTGGAACTGGCCCTGGGCAAACCCCCCATCGTGGATGGAAAGTCCGAAGAGCGGATGAGGGTTGGGTGCGGGAGCGCGGTGTCGGGTCTTTTTGCCCCGTACCTGGCCAAAGCCGCCGATGAGGTGATCGTACTGGATGGCCACATCACGGCCCTTTTCAGCGAACACGCGGCCGGGAAGTTCATGGGGAAGACCCGGTCCGGGATCCGGATCATCGGCCAGAAGAGCACGGACGGCCGCTATTTCCTCAACCAGGGGACGGGATGGGGCGGCACGGATATACAGAATCCCCTCGAGGTGATCAAAGATGTGGACCAAGCTCGGATGGCTGAGGGATCCACCCTTCTGATCACCGAGACCACCGGCGGCAAATACGGCTTCTTCCGCGTGAAGGGGGGAGAGTTCGTGACGGAGCGGCTGACCCGCGAGGCCGAGGAGTTCATCACCGTCCTTCGGGATTCGTGCGAACCTTCGGTGACGAGCGCCGTCCTGGCCGCGGGGGTGGGAGGCTCCGCCCGTGCCGGTGTGACGAAAAACCCCGTCCGACTGACCCGGGCCGTTCATGCCGGCAAGGTGGCCATTACCCTCGGAGGCGCAAAACCCTTCATCTTTCCCGGAGGGGGCATCAACTTCCTGGTCGATGTGGGCAAGATCAAGTACGGGAGCATCTATCTTTCGCCGACCCCGTCGCTGGTTGTTCCCGTTGAGTACACCATGCGCCTAGCCACGTTCCGCGACATCGGCGGCCATATCGAAGCCATCGAACCGGTGGAGAAAGTGCTTACGTAAGGGTTCAGGGGGTCAAGGATTCCAGGGTTCAAGGGAAACGCCTCCACTGATTCCTGGTTTTTGTAGCTTGATTGTATAGGAATTTCCTTTTTGGACACGGATGAATTCGGATTATCAGGATAGGCGAAAGAAAATGGTTATCTGTGTTCATCTGCGAAAATCTGCGTCCTATTAAATTTAATCCTCGGCCGCCAGAACCCTTGAATCCTGTTTTTATGTTGATTGACATCGGCCCAGCCACTCTTGTCCTCAGGGGAGAAAAAGGCGGGAAAGATTACCGTTTCGACAGGACCGCTGTGACTGCCCGGGTGGAGGCGATTCTCGGGGGAATCCGGGAATGCCTGCCGGTGCTGAAACAGCGGGCCTGGCGGATAAAAACCACGGCCGCTCTGCCCCCCGTGGCCCGGAAGATGGTTGAGGCTGCGCAGGCCGTCGATGCGGAGACGCTGACCCCGATGGCGGCGGTTGCCGGCGCCCTGGCCGACGAGCTTACGGAATACTTGAAGGGGGAGGGGCTGGAATTCATCTCGGTCAATAATGGTGGAGATGTCGCGGTCTACAACGGGCGGCAGAAACCGGTCACCATCGGCATCGGAGATATCCAGGAAAAAAGCCCGACTCCCTATGTGCTCCGCATCGAACGAGTGACCGCTTTCGGGGTGGCGACCAGCGGCTTCGGAGGGCGCAGCTTCACCCTCGGCCTGGCCGATACGGTCAGTGTGGTTGCCCCTTCCGCTCCGTTGGCCGATGCGGCCGCCACCTTCATCTGCAACCACACCAATGTGGAGGATGCCTTGGTGGTGAGGCGCAAGGCGGCGGAGATCGACCCCTCAACCGATATTCCGGAAGAATGGGTGACCGTGAGTATCGGCGAGCTTTCTTCTCCGCGTGTCCGCGAGGCCCTGGCCCACGGCCAAGCGGCTGCGGAGCGGCTTAAGGTTGACGGCCGGATCAGCGAAGCGGTGATCCGGTTGCGAGGGGAAATGACTACAACGATCGCCAGGAATGAAAATATTCGCTTGGAGGTGAAACGTGGAAATTAGAAAACTGGTGACGGTCGTGGAGGATGTTTTTTACGAGGGGGGCAGAAAGGTGGAGAAACCGCTCCGGAAAGTCGCGGCCATAGCGATCATCAAAAACCCCTTCGCCGCCACTTTCCAGGAAGACTTGAGCGTCCTCGTCCAAACGGGTGAAGAGCTGGGCAAGGTTCTCGGGGAGAGGGCGGTTGCGGCCCTGGAAAATCGCAAGCCGGAGAGCTACGGTAAAGCGGCGATCGTCGGCGAGAAGGGTGAATTGGAGCATGCCGCCGCCATCCTGCACCCCACCCTGGGGACCCCGTTGCGCGCGGCGGTCGGTGGCGGAAAAGCGATCATTCCTTCCGTCAAAAAGGCCGGCGGGATGGGCGCCGCTATCGATATTCCGCTCCACTATAAGGATGCGGCTTTCGTGCGCTCCCATTTTGACGGCCTGACCGTTTCCGTCAGCGATTCGCCCCGCGCCGATGAGATCCTCGTGGCCGTCGCCGTAACCAGCGGAGGCAGACCGCATCCGCGAGTCGGCGGGCTCAAGAAGGAAGAGGCGAAAGGGGAAGACGGCTTACGATAAGGGACGGCGGGGTTCCTTGTTATGAATGAGGAGGAAAAGCATGAAATGGATTACCCGTGAGAAAGTGAAGGTGGACCGGGTGGCCTGCCCCTGGCTCATCAAGAAGTTTGTGGACCCACAGGCTGAGTTTTATTTCGTTCCGGCTGACCGGGTGATGAGTGAAGCCTCGCGGTTGGGGGCGATTCCATTCGACGTTCCCGGTGCAGAGCTGGGTCATCGTGGTCAAGAATGTTCCTTCGAAGCCATTCTCAAGAAATATAGTTTGACCCGCGATCCAGCGCGGGTGTTGCTGGGGAAAATTGTCAACGGTGCGGATACGGACAATACGCTCTACAACCAGCCAGAGGGTCCCGGCCTTCAGACGATCGCCGAAGGGTTCCGCCACCTCGGGTTTAAAGACGACCACGAAATCAACGCCGCTGAATGGATCGTGTACGACGCGCTGTATGCCTACTGCCAGGAAATGATCCGGCGCGGCAAATCCGACGACGCGTTTAAGTAGACTGCTATGGTTTTCAAATATATTTCTCAGGAACTGCATGCTCTGAGCGCCGATGGCCGCCTCCTCTTCGGCACACGCATTGTGCGCATGTTTGCCTATGGCTTCCTCGCAGTCGTCCTGATGCTCTATCTGGTGCAGGTGGGCCTGAGTGAGACCCAGATCGGGCTGCTGCTCACCCTTACTCTGCTCGGCGATACCTTCATCTCCCTGTGGATCACCACTACCGCCGACCGCATTGGGCGCAGGCGAATGCTCATGATCGGGGCGGTCCTGATGGTATTCGCAGGAATATTGTTCGCCTTGACGGGCAACTTCATACTCCTGCTGATCGCCGCTACAATCGGCGTGATCAGCCCCGGCGGCAACGAAGTCGGCCCCTTCCTCTCTATCGAGCAGGCTTCGCTCTCTCAGATCGCTCCCAATGAGCGGCGCACCCAGGTATTTGCCTGGTATAACCTGGTGGGTTCTTTTGCCACCGCCCTGGGTTCTCTGGCTGGCGGAGTACTGGCCCAGACTGCGCAGGGGTTTGGCGTAAGCCCGCTGGGAAGCTACCGTATGATCGTGCTCTCCTATGCCGCCATGGGACTGATCCTGGGGCTCCTTTTCACCCGCCTTTCACCTGCCGTAGAAATTTCTCCCCAAGCCGCTCCGCCCGGTTCCCCGCAACCGGCGAAAAGCCTTTTAGGCCTGCATCGCTCACGGGGCGTTGTATTCAAGCTTTCGGCCCTCTTTTCCATAGACGCCTTCGCGGGCGGGTTTGTTTTGCAGAGCATCGTGGCCTACTGGTTTCACGTACGCTTCAACGTACAGCCGGCGTTGCTCGGCGGCATCTTCTTCGGAGCCAACATTCTCGCCGGTCTCTCCGCCCTGAGCGCAGCCTGGGTGGCCTCCAAGATCGGATTGGTCCGGACGATGGTATTCACCCATATTCCTTCGAACATTCTGTTGATCCTGGTGCCGCTCATGCCCAACCTGCCCCTGGCGATCACCATGTTGCTGCTCCGTTTCAGCATCTCCCAGATGGACGTGCCCACGCGTCAATCCTACACGATGGCCGTCGTGAGCCCGGATGAACGCTCCGCAGCGGCGGGGATAACGGGAATCGCCCGAACGACGGGTGCTTCCCTCGCTCCGGTTTTCACCGGCCCTCTCCTCGCCCATGCAGCTCTATTGAGCGCTCCCTTCTTCCTGTCCGGCGGCCTGAAGATCGTGTACGATCTGCTCCTGTACCGCAGTTTTCGCGCGATCAAACCCCCGGAAGAGAAAGAAGCCACCAGTTCTAAAGAGCCCTAAACGGTTTCCACTTACCACCTGGGATTTATTGACTTGACACCCAAAATCAGCCTTCCTATACTGGGTCCAAAGAGAAATTCGGTTGCATTATCGACCATGCAGATTGGGCCGTTTTACCGGGGATCACAACCGGGCCCGATAACCCTCTGACGAAAGGAGATACAGATGAAAGTGGTCAGGGTTCATTCCCGGGTGAATATGGAGCTCTGCAAAGGATGCAAAACTTGCGAATTGGTTTGCCCGGTTTATGCGGTGAAGGTGAAAAAGGAAAACGGTGAGCCGCGGGTAGACATAGATGACCGGAAGTGCGTCGGGTGCTGGAACTGCGAACAGCGGTGCCCGGAGCATGCCATAAGAATGGCACCCTGCGAACCGTATACCCTGGAAACGGATGTGTCTCCATTCGACTATAAAGAGATCGCAGCCCTGTGCCGCAAAGCTCGCTTTCATCCCAAACAGGTGGTTTGCTACTGCTCGGCCAGCCGGGCGGAAGAGCTGGCGGCGGCGATTTTAGCGGGAGCGAAGACCCCGGATGCTGTCGTTTTGGCGACGGGCATTGGGGCTGGCTGCGGGATCGAATGCAACCAGCCCATCCAGCGTTTTCTGGAGGCTGCCGGCCATCGCTTCGAGCGTCGGAAGGAAAGCTACCAGTGGTATGGCCGGACCACAACGGTCTGGGAGGTGTCTCCGGAGGTCCAGGCCAAGCATTCCCTTTTTCCTTTCGCCGAAGACCGCAAACTCATGGATCGGATCGTTGCGGCTCCGTTAAAGCCCTGACACTCCTAACCCTAGCCCATGGAGGTAGCGATCATGGATCAAAAAACCCTTTCTCCCGCCGCTCCCCGTGTGTCGCAGTACGGAGTGGACCCGAAATATGTTACCCATCGCGGGGCAGAATTGGAGGGCATGACCAGCATCTTGCTGCAAGAATTGGTTCCGGATATGCCGCAAGTGATCTACCCGGACAGTCGAGGGGAAAAGGTGATCCGCGAACGAACCGAGGCCGCCCTGGCCAGGGTAGACTTTTCGAAGATTAAACCGGGAAATACGGTCAACATCCTGGCCTCTCACCACGGTTTCACCTTCCTCGGTGGAAAACCGTACGCCGAGATGCTCCGTACCATTAAAGATGTTGTGGAACATGAGACCCCGGCCAAGGAAGTCCGGCTGAGAGCGGGCCTCGGGATGCGCTTCCGGGAGACGGAAGAGTACATCAAGGCCCACGGTCTGGATGAGTATTTTAAAGGCCAAGCCCTGGGGATTGCGCCCATCGATGCGGGGTTGCCCATCGAGACGAGTTTGGGAACTCTCTATGGACTGCGGCGGGCGTATGATGCCGACGTGATCATTCATGCCCATAACAGCGATGTACGGGAGGTCCACTTCCATCGCCAGGTGGATCGAGCCGTAAAGCCTTTCGGCATGAGCTATGCGCGGGTGGAAACCCGGTCTACGTATCATATGAATATGGGTCCTCGGGCCGCCAATTTCGTGGCCCGGGCGATTTTTGACTCCGCCTTCGTTCAGAGCAAGTACGGGTTCTCCATATTTATGATCATGTCCCCCGGGGGGGTTGTGACCATCGATGCGGACAATGATCTGTATGCCTTAAACGACCGCATCACCGTGGGGGGAATGAAGTACTACGGGAAGATCATCACCATGCTCGGGTCCATCGATGAATGTATCGTCATCCTGGACTTCCCCTGCCCGGTTCCGTATGTATTTGCCGCCGGGGTTATTTACGCGAACATGGTGGGGGCCAATATCGACCTTTTCGATCTCGGGAA
>Ga0315282_10009231_pt1 | contig 15719 bp, 19 predicted proteins | sample YL17G07_20_MG_FD_203693 | JGI IMG/M metagenome (GOLD analysis project Ga0315282, IMG submission 203693) | Sediment microbial communities from Yellowstone Lake, YNP, Wyoming, USA - YL17G07_20 | ecosystem: Environmental > Aquatic > Freshwater > Lake > Sediment | place: USA: Wyoming | collected...
CGCAATGACAAAGGAAAAGGGTAGGATAGGCATCCTTGCCTGTCCTATTATTTGTTAATCAAGGCAGTTTCCTTACCACGCAAAAAGTTGAAGAGTCTATGTATATATTGACATATATAAAATAATTTGATTTAATTTTAATAGGAGATTGAAATATGATTGCCACAATTACAAGAGAAAAACGAAAGGAAGAAATAATAGAGATTATCAAAAAATGGGGTATCATTTCAATAAAAGAGCTAGCTAAAGAGTCAAAATTATCTACTGTTACTATCCGTAAAGATATAAGAGAATTAGAAAAGGAAGGTTTAATAAGTAGATATTGGGGAGGAGTTTCAATTAAAGAAATTCACTCTACAGAATTAACGTCCGACGAAAAAATCGTGATAAATCTTCCTAAAAAGCAAGCCATAGTCCAAAAAGCTATAACATTAGTAAATCCTAATGATACTATAGGGATAAGCGCAGGAACTACAGCGTATGAATTTGCAAAACTTCTTTATCAGTTCCCTAATGTCCAGGTAGTTACATATGGTTTAAATATAGCATACCTGATAGCTAGAATGGGAGAGAAAGTAGTTGTCCCTGGCGGATTTCTAAGAGATAATTCTTACGCATTAGTGGGAGAAGATACAGTAACCTTTTTTAGAAAAGTCTTCATTGACAAATGTTTTATGGGGGTAGATGGGATTGATATAGATGGTGGGATTACAGATGTCAATATGGCAGAAGCAACGGTTAATAGAACTATGATCAGTGCAACTAAAAAGCTTATTGTATTAGCCGATCATACTAAATTCGGCAAAAAGAGACTAGTCCCTATAGCTCCAATAGAAAAGATAAATGTCCTAGTAACAGATAGTCTAACAGATAAGGATATCTTAAAAGAATTTATAGACAGGGGGATAAAAGTGCTAATAGGGGAGGTGATGTAGGAGCAGAAAGATAAGATATACTATTGCCTTAGGCTTAAATTTCTTCCGCGGATTTCATGCTGCTCATTGGCACTATTTGATGGCTGCTTCTACAGTAGCTCTCTTACCATGTCTGGTATTATTTTTCTTTGCTCAAAGATATTTTATCCAAGGTCATAGTAACTACTGGATTAAAAGGATAGAAAGGAGTCATCGATTATGTTAGATACAGCTGTTGTTGGAGAACTTAATGTTGATATCATATTAAGAGATATAAATGGTTTTCCTGAACTTGACAAAGAAAAACTTGCACTAGAAGGGAAAATTGCACTGGGAAGTTCTTCTGCTATCTTTGCAGTTGGTTTATCAAGATTAGGATTAAAGGTAAATTTTATAGGGGCAGTGGGAGAAGATATACTAGGGAGATATATAATAGAGATCCTACAGAAAGAAAAGATAAATACTGAAAGAGTAAAGATAGTAAAAGAAGCAAACACTGGATTTACAGTTTCTCTTACTTATCCTGAAAATAGAGCCCTTATAACATATCCGGGAGTGATGGAGGATTTTACTATAACTGAAGAGGATAAAGAATTTATATCTCATTCTAAACATCTTCATATTTCTTCTTATTTTTTACAAAAGAGGCTCCAGCAAGATATAAAAAAACTATATATTTATGCAAAATCTAAAGGGTTAACTACCTCTCTTGATCCTGGATGGGACCCAGAAGATTCTAATTGGAATAAAATCTTTGAGATTCTATCATACGTAGATATCCTCTTTGTTAATGAGATAGAGGCAAAAAGATTATGTACAACTCAAAATCTCTTAGAAGACAGAAGCCTAGAAGAAGTCTCTGTAGAGCTAGCCCAAAAAGTAAAAACTCTCGTAATAAAGCTTGGACCAAAAGGAGCTTTGACTATTAGTGATGGGATAAAATACTATAAACCAGGTTTTGAAGTTAAAGTAATAGATACTACAGGAGCTGGAGATGCATTCAACTCTGGCTTTATTTATGCAACACTCAAGGGTTATAATATCAATGATGGTCTTACTATTGGGAATGTATGTGGAGCTCTTTCCTGTACAGGTATAGGAGGTACTACTAACTTACCTACAGAAGAAGTTTTAAAAGAATTCTTAGAAAGGAGATAAGAGATGCAAGGAAATTATACAAAGTCAGAGATTGAAGATCAACTAAGGGTATGGAGGATTCTACTTGATAGCCCACCAGAATTAAAAGAACTTGAAGGGAAAAACGAGGTTGTCTTTTTTGGAAGTGGCACATCTCATTATCTAGCATTAACAGCGGCAGTTTTCACTCAGTACTATACAGGTATAACATCTAGAGCATTGCCTTCTCAAGAGCTAGCATTTTTCCCTAAAGCAACGATATCAAATAGAGATACTCTTTATGTTGGAATATCCAGATCTGGCGAAACATCTGAAGTAATTATGGCTCTAGATAAAATAAAGGAGAGAGGAAAAGGAAATTTTGTAGCGGTAACCACAGAAAGGAATAAGCCATTGGCGCTTAATGCTGAAAGGGCAATTGTAATAGAAGATGCAAAAGAAAGAAGTGCAGTTATGACAAAATCTTTCACCTCTATGCTACTAAGTATTCAGCTTGGTGTCCTTAACCTTGTTAAACCATCAGAAATAGAGATAATGAGAGTGAAGATAATGAATTTATCAGACAGAATATTTCTAAATGCTGATAATTTGGCAAAAGAAATCGCTAAGAAAAACTATAAAGAAATAGTATTTTTAGGTTCAGGACCATTATATGGGATTGTATGTGAATCAGCTCTGAAGGTAAGAGAGATGTCAAGTTCTATAACTAGCGCATTTCATACCCTCGAATTTAGGCATGGACCTAGGGCAGCTCTAAGTAAAGATACACTCGTATTAATTCTCATTTCAGATTCGGCCAGAAAAGAAGAGTTAAAGATAGCTTCTGAAATAAAAGGATTAGGAAGTGATTGTATAGTAATTGAAGAAGAGCTAGGTATAGATACATCACTTAATGAGTTCCAAAGGGCAATTCTTTATATGCCTTTCGCTCAATATTTTGGTTACTATAAGGCTTTAGAGAAAGGCTTAGACCCTGATGTCCCTGTAAATTTAACTCATGTAGTAAAAATAGAATAAAAGGAGTTTTTATGATTAGAACAGAAAAGACAAAAGGAAATAGAGAGAAAGTAGAATTAGTTATAGATGGACAAGTTGTTAGTAGATTAAGTATTGTGAACCTTGAAATGAGGTTAAGGTCTTCAATGGTAAGGATTGGAGGAATAGGTGGGGTAGAGACCTTGTATGAACATCGTATGAAAGGATATGCTCGTAGATTATTGGCAGAAGCTGTAGGCATTATGAGAGAACGTGAATATGATATGTCTATACTCTTTGGGATTCCCAACTTCTATCATAGATTTGGTTTTGTTTCTACCCTTTGTGAGTATAAGATGGAATTACCTGTTAGATTTGTAGAAAAAGCTCCTTCTTTCTATAGAGTAGAGCCGTATAGCTTAGAGTATAAAGAAGAGGTTCTTAAACTTTATCATAAAGATAATGCTACTCGTAATGGTAGTATAGTTAGAAATCCATCAATATGGGACGGTTTTACCCTTGGTAGTAGTTGGGGGACTCAAGTAAATGCTGTAGTTATGCTATTAGAGAATAAATTTATGGGCTATGCAGTATATGACAAATCTGAAGAAAGGGTAAATGTTACAGAACTTGCATCATACGATAAGAATGGATCTTCCACATTACTCAATTATTTTGCATCTAAGGCGATAGAATATAGAGTAGAAAATATAAATGTATTCATCCCTCCAGACCATCCATTTGTGAATTTCTGTCGTAATTATGGTTTTAACTTTTCTATGTTCTTCCCTAATAATCGTGCTGGGATGGGGAGAATTATAAACCTAGAGACTACATTTAGAAAATTACTGTCATATCTTGACTCAAAAGTAAATGAGATAGGTATAAAGGATAAGATTATTATTTCTTTTTCTACTGAAATTGGAGTTGTCAATCTCAAAATAGAATCAGCTGGTGCCAGTATTGCAGAAAGAGATATAATTCCTGACTATACCTTAAACCTCTCTCAAACCCAACTTACAAAACTCATTATGGGCTATGCATCTATAGGAGATATACTCTATGAGGCAAAGGTAGAACTTCCTGCTGAAATAGTATCTATTATTGACAAACTATTCCCCATAGGTTATCAATATATGTATCTTGGAGATAGATTCTAAAGATTTGATGATATAATTTAATAGAGCTTAAAAATATATAAGGAGGTGTGAGATGGCTAGGATACCAATAGCCTTACAGCTTTATTCAGTAAGAGAAGCTTGTGAAAAAGATTTTATAGGGACAATAAAAGCAGTATCTGAAATGGGATATGAAGGTGTTGAATTCGCCGGTTATTATAATAAAGACGCAAAAGAGCTTAAGAAGATTCTTGATGACTTTGGTCTGAAGGTGGCAGGAACTCATATCGGAATTAATACGCTCATTGGGGACGAACTTCAAAGAACTGTAGAGTTTAACTCTATCTTAGGTAATAAGTTTCTTATCGTACCAGGACTCCCCCAAGAGTATATTAGTTCTAAAAATGCCTGGCTCAATACAGCTAAGATAATGAATGAGATCTCTGAGAAGCTAAAGCCATACGATATGTATGTTGGATATCATAACCATGATATAGAATTCAAGCCCTTAGAAGGAGAGATCCCTTGGGATGTCTTCTTCGGAGCAACAAACAAAGATGTAGTAATGCAACTTGATATTGGTAATGCTATGCATGGTGGAGCTAACCCTACCGAGATACTTAAAAAATATCCAGGTAGAGCCAGAACTGTCCATATTAAGGAATATCCATTTAGTGCACCAGCTGTTGGAGAAGGAGATGTAGTTTGGGGTGAGATATTCAATCTCTGTGAAACAATAGGCGATACTGAGTGGTATATTGTTGAGTATGAGACCCCTGGACGTCCACCCATTGAAAGTGTCAGACGTTCTCTAGAAAACCTAAAATGTATGGGAAAATAGAGGAGGTATCTAATTGGCAAAGATAACCGTTATAGGCGCAGGGAGTGTGTCTTTCTCTACAAGCCTAATTCAAGACTTTGCCCTTACAAAGGGGCTTTCTGGTAGTACAGTCACTTTTATGGATATAAGTGAAGATAGATTAGAGATGGTCTATAACCTTGCGTCAAGATATATAAAAGATTAGGTATGGAGTTGAATCTAGAAAAGACAACAGATAGAGAAAAGGCTATAGATGGAGCAGACTTTGTTATAAATACAGTAAAAGTTGGTGGATATGACTTTATGGAAGTAGAAAGAGAGATTGCAGAGAGGCATGGATACTATAGAGGTATAGATGACAAAGTAAGCGACTACTATGGAGGATTTGCAGCTTATAAACAGTTGAAGTTCTTCTTAGAGCTAGCAAGAGACGTAGAAAAGATAAGTCCAAATGCTTGGTTTATGCAGGTATCAAATCCTGTCTTTGAAGGGACAAATCTTATAGCCAGAGAGACAAAACTAAAAGTGGCTGGATTTTGACATGGGGCTCAAGACTATAAAGATATAGTGAGGATTTTAAAGCTCAACCCAGAAGATGTAGAGGCACAAGTTGCAGGATTAAACCACTGTACGTGGCTGACTAAATTTCTATATAAAGGTAAAGATGCATACCCATTGATAGACGAATGGATAGAAAAAGAATCAGAAAGTTATTGGAAGAGCGAGGAATATCTCTATAATCCATGGAATCATCATATGTGTCCTGCAGCGGTCGAGATGTATAAACTCTATGGTGTATTTCCAGTTGGAGATTCAGTGAGGAGTGTATCTCCATGGTGGTTCAATACAGACCTCAAGACAAAACAGAAGTGGTTTTCATCAGGTGGACCAGATTCAGAGGTTGGTTGGACGATGCGCTTCTTTAGACTAAGAGAAAGATTAAAGATGATGAAGAATTTGGCAGAAGACCCAAATGTTATTATATCAAAACAGATACCTCCTACACCGAGTTCGGAGGCAATTATTCCATTTATAGATGCAGTTGTAAATGATAAAAAGACAAGGCTTACTCTAAACGTCTTAAATAATGGAGTAATAGAAGGGCTTCCAGATGATGTGATAGTAGAAGTTCCTGTCAAAGTAAGCAGAGACGGGATTAAAAGAGAAAAGGTAGGTAAATTGCATAGTCGTCTTATGTTCCATATAATGATACCAAGATGGCAGAGGATGGAGATAATCCTACGAGCTTTTAGAGAGGGAGATAAGACTAGTCTTTTACTGATGCTTATGGAAGATCATAGGACAAAGTCCTTAGAACAGGCAAAAACTTTGATAGATGAATTACTAGCTCAGCCATGGAATAGTGATGCAAGAGAATACTATAGATAGGGTGCGTGTAGAAAAAGTCGGCAGAAATAAAAGACAAGCATAAATACCATACCTTGTCACTGCGAGGGCGTGTATTTTACGCCCGAAGCAGTCTTACCATCCCGTCATCGCGAGGGGCTTTAGCCCCCGAAGCAATCTCAGAGTAGATGGTAAGATATAATTGGATAAATACAATGTAGGGGCAACCACAAGGGTTGCCCCTACATTGTGAATTTCTAAAAATAAAATTATATAATGGTGCTGACAAGAATTGCACACACCCTATATTAGGAAGCTATTGTATAGGTTAGAAGTCTAGTGTATAATAAGTTCAAAATTGAATATTAAGATTGGTCACCGGGGTGCTGAAAGCAGTAAATCTTGCAAGTAGGCTGAGAGGAGTCTGTATAGATTCCAACCCGCCGAACCTGATCTAGGTAATACTAGCGAAGGGAGGCTAAAGACGAAAGTTATAGACCGAAACCTCCCGAGAGGTTTCGGTTTTTATTTTATGGAGGTGAATAGAGTATGGAAGAATACTCAATAGAGCCAACCAAAAAAGAAAAGAGAATTTTTACTTTTTGGGTAGTCTTTGCTATATGGTTTGGGGCTGGAATAAGCATAGCTGAATTTTGGGCAGGTGCATTATTAACCCCCTCATTATCGCTTTGGATAGCATTAGGAATTATAATATTTGGACATATAATTGGGAATCTTCTGCTCGGATTAATTGCGATAGAAGGACAGGAAACTGGGGTCCCAACTATGGTCCTTTCAAGGAGAGCATTAGGAATAAAAGGGTCATTCTTGCCATCAATCCTTAATTACCTTCAGCTTATTGGTTGGACAGCTATAATGTTGATCGTTGGTGCAAATGCAATGAATCAAGTCTCAAGGAGTTTTGGATTTGAAAATTATGCCTTATGGATTATTCTTCTAGGTTTTTTAGTCACCCTCTGGACATATATAGGCCCAGAGAAATGGCGTGGACTCGAAAAGATTGCTGCTGTTCTACTACTAACTTTGAGCCTTTGGCTTACCTATGTTGTACTCAAAAACTTTTCAATAGGTATGCTTTTTTCAAGACCAGGGACTGGAAAGATGGGAATTATGCTTGGACTTGATCTAGTTATAGCTATGCCAGTCTCTTGGGCACCTGTAATAGCAGACTACTCAAGATTTGCAAAGGGAAAAAGAGGGGCATCATGGGGAACTGCTATAGGTTATTTCATATCAAGCGGTCTCTTTTACTTTATAGGGGCTCTAACAAATGTCGCAGCTGGTAAGAATGACCCTATAGAAATAATATCTTCCTATGGTTTAGGAATACCAGTAATGTTGATAATAATCTTTGCAACTGTAACAACAACATTCTTAGATGTTTATTCAGCAGCAATAACCTATAAGAATATCTTGCCAAAGGCAGACGTTAAAAAGCAGATCCTATTAGTAGGAGCTATTGGAACTCTTTTAGCCCTAGTATTCCCTATAGACAAATATGAAGGTTTCCTTATTCTTATTGGAGGTGCATTTACTTCTCTGACTGCAATAATGATAGTTGACTACTTTCTTGTAAAGAAGGGGTATGATGTCAAAGACCTCTTTAATAATACAAATCTAATTAATACTAAAGCTTTAGTAATTTGGATAATTGGTTTTGTGCTTTACGTGGGACTTGCTCTAGAAAGCCTTTTTGGAGTTCATATCCCCATTCTGAGTGAGGTTGGGCTTAAATTTGGTTCAACAATTCCAACTCTAATCTTGGTTGGTGTTTTATACTACTTAGTTGCAAGGAGGAGTGTATGAATTATGAGGGTAAGGCATTAACTATTGCTGGTTCAGATTCTGGGGGTGGAGCTGGTATTCAGGCTGACTTAAAGACATTTCAGGTGTTCAATGTTTTTGGTATGTCTGTAATTACATCAGTCACAGCCCAAAATACTCTTGGAGTAAAGGCAATATATGACCTTCCTAAAGAGATAGTAGCAACTCAGATTGATGCGGTCTTAGAGGATATAGGAGCAGATGCAGTGAAAACAGGTATGCTATCAAACAGAGAGATAATAGATGTGGTTGCAGAAAAGATTAAACAGTTCAAAATAGAAAAGCTTGTTATTGACCCTGTAATGGTTTCAAAAAGTGGAACAAGACTTCTAAAAGAAGATGCAGAAAAAGAGTTAATAAATAAGATAATATCTTTAGCTTTTCTTGTAACCCCAAATATATTTGAAATAGAAATAATAAGTGGGATGAAAATTAACAATCTAGAGGATGCAAAGAGAGCAGAAAAGATAATCTATAACCAAGGTGCTAAAAATGTTCTTATAAAAGGAGGACACCTAGAAGGAGAAAAAGCCATTGATATCCTCTTTGATGGGAGAGATTTTTATACTTTTGAATCAGAAAAAATCAATACAAAGAATACCCATGGTACAGGATGTACCCTGTCTAGTGCTATAACTGCTGAACTTGCCAAGGGAAAAGGTATAGTTGAAGCGGTAAAAATAGCAAAAGAATTTATCATCTTGGCTATAAAGGAAGCTCCAAATAATATCGGAAAGGGCTTCGGCCCACTGTATCATAACGTAAAGATAAAAGAAAGAGTTTACAACCTAGATGATGAGAATAGTTATAACTAATGATGATGGGATAGACTCTATAGGTATAAGAGAACTAGTAGGAGGTATCTCATCTCTAGGAGAGGTTTATGCTATCGCTCCAGATAGAAGACTCTTTGGAGTAGGTGGTGGGGTTACATTTGATAAGCCAATAAAGGTAGATGAAGTTTTTCTTGGTCTTAGAGAGAAGAAGGCATTTAAGGTCTCTGGCACACCATCTGATTGTGTAATACTTGCACTAGATCTATTAGTGAAAGATGTGGACATTGTTATATCTGGAATTAATGATGAGCCCAATGTAGGAGATGATATAAGGTTTTCTGGCACAGTAGGGGCATGTAGAGAAGCTGCATTTTCTGGTATTCCAGCAATAGGGGTCTCTTTGGAATATGGAAAAGATAAAAATTACTTTGATGGGGCAGTAGAAATCTCTAGAGCCCTTATTAAAACTATGGAAAGATATAAGCTCCCCAAAGGAGTATTTTTAAATGTAAATGTCCCAAACATCCCGAGAGAAGAGATAAAAGGGGTTAAGTTTGTAAAACTTGGAAGGAGAAGATATAGAGATAGGGTGCAAAAAGTATTAGACCCATACGCTAGAGAATACTTTTGGATAGGGGGAACATTAACAGAGAATTTAGAGAAAGATACAGAAAATGACGCCTTGAAAGAAAATTTTATAGCTATTACTCCTATTAAATGGGATGAGACAGATTATAACTTTCTGGAGGTGATGAGAAAATGGAGGATAGAATTCTAGAGATATTAAGAAGAGGAAAAGGCGTATGGGAGAAGATGAGAGAAAAAAGGCCACTTGTCTATCACATAACAAACTTTGTGGCTATGCCAGAACAGGCACATATAACACTTACTATTGGTGCAAGTCCAGTAATGGCACTCTCTCCAGATGAAGCAAGGGATATGTGTGCCATTTCTAATGCACTCCTTATAAATATTGGAACTCCATCCCAAGAACAGTTGCAAACTATGAAGCAAGCATTAAGCACTGCAAATGAAAAGGATATTCCAGTGCTTCTAGACCCAGTAGGATATGGAGCTACCCCGTTTAGAAATTATGTAGTGGATGAACTTTTAAATATAGGTAAATTTACTGTTATAAAAGGTAATAGTGGGGAGATAATGGCTTTAGCAGGTAATATGGGTACTGTAAGAGGAGTAGATGCAGTAAATGAGGATAATAGAGGACTTATAGAAACAGTAAAGGCTCTTTCGAAGAAGTACAACACTATTGTAATTGCTACGGGAGAAGAAGATTTTGTATCTAATGGAGATGAGACATCCTCTGTAAAAGGTGGAAGTAAGATGTTAAGAAAGATTACTGGGTCAGGATGTATAGCAGGCTCAATAATTGCATCCTTACTTGGAGTAAAAGAAGACCCCATTATTTCATCTGTAGCAGGAATTATAGCTTTGAAAACTGCAGCAAAAAGGGCAGAAGAGAGGAGCTTGGGACCTGGAAGCTTTAGGATGCACTTATTTGATGAGTTGGCTATTTTAAAAGGAGAAGATATAATCAAAGAGGGTGATATAGTAATATGGACTTGAGCCTCTATGTAGTTACAGATGAAAAGATTGGCCTAGGGAGAAGCCATATCTTCCTTGCAGAGGAGGCTCTTAAGGGGGGAGCTACAGTTATTCAACTGAGAGATAAGGGAAAAATTACACGGGAATTGTATGATTTAGGACTCAAGATAAGAAAAATTACAAGAAGGTATAATGCCCTCTTTATAGTAAATGATAGACTAGATATTGCTCTTGGAGTTGAGGCTGATGGTGTTCATTTAGGGATGGACGACCTGCCGATCTCAGTGGCAAGAAAGATTGCAGGAGAGAATTTTATAATTGGGGCATCTGTAACATCTCTCGAAGAGGCGATATTGGCAGAAAAAGAAGGGGCAGATTATATAAGTGCTCAGAGCATATTCCCGACATCTAGCAAGGATAATGTTGGTGTTATAGGGCTTGATGGTTTAAAGGAAATTGTAAAAGTATCTTCTCTTCCAGTAATTGCAATAGGAGGAATTACTTTAGAAAATGTAGAAGAAGTGCTAAAATGCGGAATAAAAGGTGTAGCTGTAATTTCAGCAGTAGTATCTAAAGAGGATGTAAAGAAAGCAGCACTAGAACTTAAAGAGATAATCAGAAGATATGTATGAGATAGCATTAAGGAGGCTAGAGAGATGCTAGAAAGAGTAAGAAGTAAGAACCTGTTATTAGATAAGAGTTATGAGTTAGGAATAATAGCCAGGATTGTTCTTGCCTTTGGGATGGCTAGTCTTACCGGTGTCTTAGCCCAGATAAAGTTATACATTCCATGGACACCAGTGCCAATTACTGGACAGACCTTTACTGTATTACTCTCTGGAATTATGTTAGGTAAATGGGGAGGGATAAGCCAGATAATTTATGTAGCATTAGGTATAGCTGGTATCCCTTGGTTCTCTGGACTAAAAGGAGGTTACCAAGCTTTTATTGGTCCTACTGGAGGGTATTTGATAGGATTCATATTGGCAAGTATATTTATAGGATATCTCTTGGAGAGATATAGATTAAAAAATCTTGTCTCAATAGTTTCTCTTATGATATTTGCTGACTTTGTTCTAATATACGGTCCTGGACTATTACAGTTATGGTTCTGGTATCATCTGGTTAAGGGGATAAATCTTGGCTTTTATGAATTACTCTTGTTAGGGGCTATCCCATTTATCCTTGGAGACTTGATAAAGATTTTCGTCTCTGCTGGTATAGGATATATGCTCTATTTAAGGCTATGGAGGGTTTCTGGCTCTGAAACTTCTGACCTTTAATCAATATAGTCAAAACAGAGAGGTATCTAAAAAGGAACCACCATAGGTATATCACCGATCATTTCTATTGCTACTGGAATATCGTAGACGCTGGATATATTTTCTGAAGTTATAATTTCCATCTCCCCGTATGCAAAGATAGCCCCATTTTTTAAAAGTAAGAATTTATCTGAGAACCTCAGGGCAAGATTTATATCGTGGAGGACAACTATGCTGAGGACAACTATGCTAAAGATGTTATTATTCTTTACAATTTCTTTAATAATACGCATAACTTCGATCTGATTCTTTAAATCGAGATTATTTGTGGGCTCATCTAGTAGAAGAATTTGTGGCTCTTGTGCAAGGGCTCTAGCTATAAATGCCTTTTGAAGCTCACCACCGCTTAGCTCATCTAGATATTTTAGAGCAAATTCTTCTAATTCAAGTATTTCTAAAATTTTCTGTACAATTTCTAAATCTTTTTCTGAGATATCCCACTTAATATGGGGTTTTCTCCCCAATAATACTGCATCAAAGACAGTAAATCTTGAGTTCTCTTGTCTTTGGGCTACATAGCCTATCTTTTGAGCTATCTCTGTTCTTGTAAGCTTTGAGAGGTTTTTTCTTTCAAGAAATACTGTCCCTCTTTTTGGTTTTAATATCCTATTTATACATTTTAATAATGTTGTCTTTCCCGCTCCATTATTACCTAAAATAGAGAGAAATTCCCCCTATGAACCTCAAAACATATATTATTTAATACTGGATGACTGTTGTAGCTAAACTCTATCCTATCAATCTTTAATATCATCTTCTATATCCCTTATAAGAAGGTAGAGAAACAAGGGAGCTCCTATAAAAGAGGTGACCGCCCCTACTGGTAAAACTACTGGAGCAATAATAGTTCTTCCGAAGGTATCAGATGCCAAGAGTAAGATCCCTCCTACAATAGCTGAACCTAATAACAAAAATCTATGATCTCCTCCAATTAATCTCCTAGCAATATGAGGACCTACCAGTCCAATAAATCCTATAACTCCTAAAAATGAGACTACTACCGAAGTGACTAGAGAAGCTATAAACATACTTACAAGTCTCAATCTCTCTACCTCTACCCCTAGTCCTTTGCTGTCTCTTCTCCACTAGCCAATGCATTATAATTCCATCTATTTATTAAGAAATACAATATTGATAGTAGGACTACCAATGTCATAATTTCTAAATCTCTCCAGCCTGCCCTCCCAATATCTCCAAATGTCCAAAAGACTATAGATGCTATCTGAACTTCATTGGCAAAATATTGTAATATAATACTTAGGGCTGAAAATAGAGAACTGATGGCAACACCAGCTAATATCATCGCTTCAGGTGATACCTTTCTATATCTGGCAAGGGCTAATATGATTAAGGTCGCTCCCATAGATCCTATGAATGCGCATAGTGTAGTTAAATATGGGTTATTGATAATTACTGCGTCCATTGAAGTGCTACGGATACTACCAGTTCCTAAAAGAGTAACTGCTAATGCAACTCCAAAGGCTGCCCCTTGAGAGATGCCCAAAGTAAAAGGTGATGCTAGAGGATTTCTTAGGATTGTCTGCACAATACATCCTGATATAGAAAGTCTAATTCCGGCTATGATAGCAGATAATACTCTAGGAAGTTTTATATTCCAGACAATAATGTTAGACCTAGCATTGCCTCCGCCAAGTAATGTCATAATAATCTGTCTTTGTGAAATACCTGATGAGCCAACATTTATAGAATAAATAGCAAATATAATAGTTAATATAGATATAAGTAGAATAATTACGACTTTGGCTCTGGTATAGCTTAGATATCTTTCCAAAGGATTATGCATACTAGAATTCACCGATAGTTATCTTTCTAAACCCGCCACATGTCTTAGCTAATTCGTCATATAAAGGCTTTCCTAAGAAAAACTTGTATATTTCATCAGCTTTCTTTACTGGGTCTATATCTTTAAACTGTTTAGGGAAGATGACTTTCCCAGCCCAATAGGCATCTACTATATGCTGTATCTAAGTTTGTAGAGTAAAAATTGAATGGTAACTGTCCGTAGACTTGTCCATTTCTTACCGCTTTCAATGCCTGATAGAACTGGGGATTTTTCTTGTAGTCTTGTTCTACCAAATTGTAATTAGCCAGGTCTATAAATATAATATCTGGGTCCCAAGACAAAAGTTTTTCTTTCTCAATCATAACGCTTCCTTTTTGTCCTGTTTCATCTACTACATTTTTGGCATTAATCATTACAAATGGTGGATACATAGCCTGAGTGCTCTCTATCCCATGACCTCCCTTCATACCAAGGGCACCTACATAGACCTTTGGCTTCTTTTCTTCTGAAATTCCTTTAGTCCTCAAAGATAGTTCTCTCTGGGTTCTCTTTATATAATTTATAACCTCCCTGGCTCTTTTCTCTTGGCCAATGATCTTACCAATAAGATTTAAAAACTTATAGACATCTTCATCAATAGTAACCGAACTCCCATAGTTTAATACTACTACTGGGATTCCAGTCTTAGCCTGTAATTCATCTGCTATCTTTCTATCTACTAGATAGGCTACAAATATCACATCGGGCTTGACTGTTACGATTTTTTCTGCATCTGGAGTAGAATTTGGTCCTCCAGGACCAATTGTTGGTAGATTTTTTAGCTCCGGATAAGCTATAATGTAGGTTCTTCCTGTAGATGCCCATTGTTTTTCTACATTTTCTACCCCTACTATCTTGTCTACCCCATTTACGTAACAGACAAGTCTTAAAGCCCCAGGTCCAATAGCTACTATTCTATTTGCAAGGGTAGGGACTTCAACCTTTCTACCATAGAGGTCAGTAATAATGATCTTCTTTGGTGTCGCTCCTATCCCTAGATTAACAATTAATAGAATAGATAAAACTAAGACAAAACTCTTTACTAGTCTCATCTTTGCCTCCTTACCAGCCTCTAGAGTATTCTTTAAAGCAATCTAGACATACCTTCTTACCTTCTGCTATTCTGATCTTATGCTCAGCAGCAGATTCTCCACAGATCTCGCATATAATGGAATTGAAGATTCTAGCCCTCTCTGGTAACTCAAAATGTGGTTTTTTAAATTCAAATAACTCATCTATAGCGGCCTCTAATAGATATGCCTTTCTTTCTTCTCTTGTCATCTCTTTATTGTTAGGTTTTAGGACAATTCTAATACTTTCTCCAGTACTTCTTACAAAGAAGCTAAAAGCCTGTTTCCCTCTATCTCGATAGATGAGATTTCCTTTCCCTAGAGTACATCCTGTTATTACCTGAATTGCATCAACTCCACAGGCATCAGTCTCAGTTACACAGACTATCTCCTCATCTTTAGAAAATGTTACCCCCAGCTTCTCTTTTACCGCTTCGCACGCTCTAAAGCCTATAGCAAGACCTGGGCACTCATGCCCATGAAAAACGATACATTTTTCCCATAGTTCTCTATCGATCTTTCCCCTTTCCACTCTGTCTAATGTATCTTCAGGATGTGGGATATTATCAAGCTCATAAACATAAGGTTTTATATCAAGTATAGGACTCCCATCTATAGCATCTATACCACTTACATACAATTTATTGCCTTCTACTTTTATAAGATCGGCGATACAAAAGATAATAGGATTGGGTCTTGAAGGAGATCTTGTAGCAAATACTCCTTTTATTTCAGGTCCAAAAGGAGTGACAGTCTTTAAAACATCTCGTTGCCCTAAATGTGCCCAATAAAGTACAATTATATGTCTTTTATCCTCAATATCTTGGAGTCCTTCTTCAAATTCAGGATATATCTCTAAGATAGCTCCTTCATTGGACAGTCTCCCCTGTCTTGGAGCTTCTTCCTTTTTGTTATAAGGGCTGTGTATTACGCCTATAGCTATAAGTTCCAAAAAATCACCCCTTTCTTATAAATAAAAAGCCACAAAA
>Ga0315282_10009232_pt1 | contig 15717 bp, 14 predicted proteins | sample YL17G07_20_MG_FD_203693 | JGI IMG/M metagenome (GOLD analysis project Ga0315282, IMG submission 203693) | Sediment microbial communities from Yellowstone Lake, YNP, Wyoming, USA - YL17G07_20 | ecosystem: Environmental > Aquatic > Freshwater > Lake > Sediment | place: USA: Wyoming | collected...
TCGGGGCCGATCGTCATCGGCCAGGCCTGCGAGTTCGACTACTCGGGGACCCAGGGGTGCAAGGCCCTCCGGGAGGAGGGCTACCGGGTCATCCTGGTGAACAGCAACCCCGCCACCATCATGACCGACCCCGAGTTCGGCGACCGGACCTACATCGAGCCGATCACGCCCGAGGTGCTGGCCTCCATCATCGAGAAGGAGCGGCCCGACGCCCTGCTGCCGACCCTCGGCGGCCAGACGGCGCTGAACACCGCGGTGGTCCTGGCCGAGTCCGGCGTCCTGGACCGGTACCAGGTGGAGCTGATCGGTGCGAAGCTTCACGCCATCAAGAAGGCCGAGGACCGGGACCTGTTCAAGCGGGCCATGACGCGCATCGGCCTGGAGGTGCCCGAGAGCGGCTACGCCCATTCGCTGGAGGATGCGCTGGAGATCATCCAGCGGCTGGGGTATCCCGCCATCATCCGTCCCTCCTTCACCCTGGGCGGGACGGGGGGCAACATCGCCTACAACCGGGAGGAGTTCGAGGAGTTCGTCCAGTGGGGCCTGAACCTCAGCCCCGTTCGCCAGGTCCTGATCGAGGCCTCGGTCATCGGCTGGAAGGAGTACGAGCTGGAGGTCATGCGGGACCTGAACGACAACGTGGTCATCATCTGCTCCATCGAGAACTTCGATCCGATGGGGATCCACACGGGCGACTCCATCACGGTGGCGCCGGCCCAGACCCTGACGGACAAGGAGTACCAGATGATGCGCGACGCCGCCATCGCCATCATCCGCGAGATCGGGGTCGAGACGGGCGGGAGCAACATCCAGTTCGCGGTGGATCCGGCCACGGGGCGGATGGTCGTGATCGAGATGAACCCGCGCGTCTCCCGAAGCTCCGCCCTGGCCAGCAAGGCCACCGGCTTCCCCATCGCCAAGATCGCGGCCAAGCTGGCCGTGGGCTACCGCCTGGACGAGGTCCGGAACGACATCACCCGGGAGACGCCAGCCAGCTTCGAGCCCACCATCGATTACTGCGTGGTGAAATACCCCCGCTGGGCCTTCGAGAAGTTCCCGGGCGCCAACGACACCCTCACCACCCAGATGAAGTCGGTGGGCGAGGCCATGGCCATCGGCCGGACCTTCAAGGAGGCGCTCCAGAAGGCCATCCGGTCGCTGGAGATCGACGCCTACGGCCTGGAGACCCGGATCCAGGACGGGCAGGGCGGCCGGGAGGCCCAGCTCAAGGCGATGCGCGAGAGCCTGCGGGTCCCGAAGTGGGACCGGGTCTTCCACATCGCCGATGCCATCCGGTTGGGCATGGACATCGAAGAGATCCGCGACCTCTCCAAGATCGATCCCTGGTTCCTGGCCAACATCCAGCAGATCGTGGAATACGAGGAGCGGCTCCGCCATTCCGAAAGCGGCCGGCCCTCCATGATCCGGCTCTTCACGGCGCCGGTCATGCGCGAGGCGAAGGCGTTGGGGTTCTCGGACCGGCGGTTGGCCAAGCTCGTGGGCTCGGACGAGCTCACGATCCGCGACGCTCGGAAGAAGATGGGGATCGAGGCCACCTTCAAGATGGTGGACACCTGCGCCGCGGAGTTCGTGGCCTACACGCCCTACCTCTACTCCACCTACGAGCGGGAATGCGAGGCCAACCCCACCGACCGGCCCAAGGTGGTCATCCTGGGGGCCGGCCCCAACCGGATCGGCCAGGGGATCGAGTTCGATTACTGCTGCGTCCACGCCGTCTTCGCCCTGAAGGAGATGGGGTACGAGACCATCATGGTCAACTGCAACCCCGAGACGGTCTCGACGGATTACGACACGGCGGACCGCCTGTACTTCGAGCCGCTCGCGCTGGAGGACGTCCTCAACATCGTGGACAAGGAGAAGCCCGTCGGCGTCATCGTCCAGTTCGGCGGGCAGACGCCGCTCAAGCTGGCGGTCCCCCTTCAGAAGGCGGGGGTGAAGATCCTGGGGACCTCGCCCGATGCCATTGACCGGGCGGAGGATCGCGAGCGGTTCAAGCAGCTTGTGCAGAAGCTGGGGTTGAACCAGCCCCCCAACGGCACGGCCATCTCGTTCCAGCAGGCAGCCCTCATCGCCCGCCAGATCGGGTATCCGGTCCTGGTGCGGCCCTCCTACGTCCTGGGCGGGCGCGCCATGGAGATCGTGTACGACGAGGACGACCTGCGGGACTACATGGAGCGGGCCGTCCAGGCCTCGCCGGATCATCCCATCCTGGTGGACAAGTTCCTCGAGGACGCCATCGAGATGGACGTGGACGCCGTCTCGGACGGGAAGACCGTGATCATCGGCGGGATCATGGAGCACATCGAAGAGGCCGGGATCCACTCGGGCGACTCGGCCTGCTCGCTGCCGCCCCGCTCGGTCGGCGAGAGCCTGCTGAAAGAGATCCGGGAACAGACCGCGGCCATGGCGCTGGAGCTCCACGTCGTAGGGCTAATCAACATCCAGTTTGCCATCAAGGACAAGGTGGTCTACGTCCTGGAGGTGAACCCGCGGGCGTCCCGCACGGTGCCCTTCGTGAGCAAGGCCATCGGGGTGCCGTTGGCCAAGCTGGCCGCCAAGGTGATGCTGGGAGCGACCCTGCCGGAGCTGGGGTTCATCGAGGAGCGGCGGCTCTCCCACGTCGCCGTCAAGGAAGCCGTCCTGCCCTTCGCCAAGTTCCCCAACGTGGATGCGGTCCTGGGGCCGGAGATGAAGTCCACCGGAGAGGTGATGGGGATCGATGCCGACTTCGGGAGGGCCTTTGCCAAAGCGCAGATCGCGGCCGGCGGGCGCCTCCCCTCGAGCGGAACGATCTTCCTCAGCGTGCGGGACAAGGACAAGCCGTCCGTCGCGAGTCTGGCCGCCAGGCTCGTGGAGTTGGGCTTCCGGCTCATCGCCACCGAAGGGACGACGGAGGTGATCCAGCGGGCGGGCGTCCCGGTCGAGCGGGTGTACAAAGTGATCGACCAGCTCCGGCCCCACATCGTGGACAAGATGAAGAACGGCGAGGTGGCGCTGGTCATCAACACGCCCGAGGGTCGCAGCGCGCGGATGGATTCCTATTCTATTAGAAGGGCGGCGGTGACCATGGGCATTCCCTATTTCACCACGATGGCGGCGGCGTCGGCCGTGGCCGAGGCGATCCGCTCCCTCCGCCAGCGCGAGATGACTATCCGCCCCCTGCAGGAGTACCACGCCCACGTCTGAGGTCCCCGTGCGCGCGACCGTCGCTTTCAATCGCCCGATCTCGACGGCGTACCTGCATCTCGGCCTGACGGTCCCGGCCTTTCCGGCGACGTTCCGGGCCGGGGAGTTCGTGATGGTCCGCCCGCCCTGGGTCGGGGATCCGTTCCTGCCGCGCGCCTTCTCGATCTATCGGATCGCGCGCCAGGGCGATTCGCCGGCCGTCGTGGAGATCCTCTACAAAGTCCTGGGGAAGGGGACGCAGCACCTCGCCCGGATGGAGCCGTCGCAGGAGGTCGAGGTCCTGGGCCCACTCGGCAACGCGTTCACGCTGCCGGATGACGGAGCACGTCCCGTGCTCGTGGCGGGCGCAATCGGAGTCCCTCCCATCGCTGCTCTCGCTACTCAAATCGCCCAATTCCGCATTCGGGAACCCCTTGGGTGTTCCGCATTCCGCAATGTAGAGGTGTTCTTGGGCGGGAAGACCTCCGAGGACATCCTGTGCGTCAAAGACTTCGAGCAAGCCGGCGCCGGCGTTCACATCACGACAGAGGACGGCAGCCTGGGGACGAAAGGCCTCATCACCGATCTGCTTCGACCCTTTTTGATCACGCATCACGGATCACGTTTCGCGATCTACAGCTGCGGTCCGCCGGGAATGCTCGCGGCGGTCGCGAGGCTGGCCGAAGAGTGCGCCATTTCGTGCCAGGTGTCCGTGGAGGCCAACATGGCCTGCGGCTTCGGCGCATGCATGGGATGCGCCATCGAGGTCAAAGCTGACGACAAGGCCTACAAGCTGGTCTGCAAGGATGGGCCCGTGTTCGACTCGCGGGAGATCGTATGGAGATGAGAGAGCGGACTGCGGAATGCGGAATGCGGAATGGTGCTCGGAGACCGAGATTCCGCATTCCGAATTTCGCACTCCGCATTTGAGTGAGCCATGAGCCAAGAACCGCAACGCGAGGGGGCGCAACGGCAGGTCGACCTTTCGGTTGACGTGGCGGGCATCCGGATGCGGAACCCGGTCATGACCGCCTCGGGGACCTTCGGCTACGCCCGCGAGTTCGAGCAGTACATGGACCTGAACCGGCTGGGGGCTCTGGTGGTGAAGACCATCACCCGCCTCCCGCGGGCCGGGAATCCCCCCCCGAGGATCGTCGAGACGCCGGCCGGGATGCTGAACGCCATCGGCCTGCAGAACGTCGGCATCGAAGCTTTCATCTGCGAGAAACTCCCGTACCTGCGAGGGCTCGAGCCGCCCCTCATCGTCAACGTGGCGGGCGAATCGGTCGAGGACTTCCGGGATCTCACGAAGCGGATCGGCGACCAGGAGGGCGTGGCGGGGATCGAGCTGAATGTGTCCTGCCCCAACGTGGCCGGGGGCCTCGACTTCTCCACGGACCCGAACCTGGCCTACCGGGTCGTCAAGGCCGCCCGGGATGCGACCCGGCTTCCGATCATTCCGAAGCTGTCGCCGAACGTCACCGACATCGTGGCCGTCGCGTCCGCGGTGGCCGACGCCGGCGCCGACGCGATCTCGCTGATCAACACGCTGGTCGGCATGGCGGTGGATGTGCGGACGCGCCGGCCGAGGATCGGGAACGTGACGGGTGGTCTCTCGGGACCGGCCATCCGTCCGGTGGCGGTCCGCATGGTCTGGCAGGTGGCCCAGGCGGTCCGGCTTCCCATCATCGGCATGGGCGGCATCCTGACGGCGGAGGATGCCCTGGAATTCATCATCGCGGGGGCCACGGCCGTGGCGATCGGCACGGCCAGCTTCATTGACCCCGCGGCCGCCGTGAAGGTCATCGAGGGGCTGGAACGATACTGCATGACCAACGGGATGCCGGACATCCGCCAGGTTATCGGCAGCCTTCAGATTCCGCGTCAGGGCGATGAAGGCGGAGGGAGCACCGAATGACAGACGAAATGGAGCCAGGGGAGCGGGGCTGGCTGTGGGCGCCGGCGGTGCTCTCGGCCCTCGGCATCCTCGTCTCCGGATACCTGAGCGTCAAGCGATTCACCGGGGGGAGTCTGGCTTGCAGTCGGTGGGCCCAGTGCGACGTCGTGAATAACAGCGTATACGCCAAGTTCCACGGCATCCCGGTGGCGTTCATCGGTTTGGCCGGGTATCTCGTCCTCCTGGGCCTGGCTATCGCCAGCCTGCAGACCGAGGGCCCCACGCAGCGCCGCCTCCTCGGGCTGAGCTTTCTCCTGGCCCTGGGGGGCGTTGGCTTCTCCGCGTATCTCACCTACCTGGAGCTGTACGTCATCCAGGCCCTCTGCAACTGGTGTATGGCGTCCGCGACCCTGATCACCCTGCTGGCCGTCGTCGGAGTCGTGAACCTCTGGCGGGCGGGCAGGGGGCCGGTTGACCTCCCCACAGCCTCTTGAGCCATCCGGCGATGTGGCCACCCCCGGCTTCAACAACGCGGTAACGCCCCGTCTTGGCCGCGGCAGAAATTTTACTTGTCATGCAACCGCCCCTTATGGCATTTGTAGGCCCCATCTCCTTATGCGACCGAGGGTGGAACGTCCTCTTACGCCGGGGAGGAACAGTCATGAGCACCTATGATCAGTCACAGTTCAGGGGGATCTTCGAAAGCGAATTCACCTACCTGAACGGCTTCCTCCGCAACACGCGCCGGTACGCGAACCGGCCGGCGCTCACGTGCCCGCTGCGGAACCGACAGTGGACCTACGTGGAACTCAACCGGGAGGGCAATCAGTTGGCCAACGCCCTGGCCGCCGACGGCGTCGGCAAGGGCGGAGTCGTGGCGTACCAGCTCCTGAACAGCGCCGAGTTCGCGTTTCTGTATCTCGCCACGCAGAAACTGGGGGCGGTGAGCTGCCCCATCAACTTCCGCCTCTCCTACGGGGAGACGGCCCACATCCTCGACGACAGCAAGCCGCGGGTCTTCTTCTACGACGCGGCGGTCAAGGACACCGCCGAGAAGGCCCTGGGCCGGGCCAAGCATCAACCCGCGAAGGTGGTGATGGTGGATCCGGCCGGCACGGGAACCCCCCTGGCAGGTTCCGAGCGGTACGCCCGGTACGTCGCCGGGGCGTCGGACGGGGATCCGGGTGTCACGCACCCCTCGACGATCTATGACGAGACCACCCGCCTGTACACCTCCGGCACCACGGGGCTGCCCAAGGCGGTCCCCATGAACAACATCGTCGAGGTCATGAGCGCCCACGACGTCATCATGCACTTCCCGCTCACGCCCCTGGACCGGACGATGAACATGACGCCGTGGTTCCACCGCGGCGGCCTGTATTCGGGGGGCCCCAATCCCGTGTTCTACGTGGGCGCGGAGGCGGTCGTGCTTCAGCATTTCGATCCCAATGTGTGCCTCGATTACGTGGAACGATACCGGCTGACGTTTCTCATCGGAGCGCCGCCGAATCTGAAGATGCTGACGGAGGCGCAGCTCAAGCGCCCGCGGGACCTCTCCTCCCTGAAGGGGATCGTCACCATGGGCGCCCCGCTGGAGCGCGAGGCCTGCATCAAGTTCCAGAAGGTGCTGACGCCGAACATCTTCAACGGCTACGGCACGACGGAGGCATTCTGGAACACCTTCCTCCGCCCATACGATCTGCCTGACAAGGCCGGGTCCGCCGGTCGCTCGTGCACGGACGACGACGTCGCGGTGGTCAAGATCTACCCCGACCGAATGGCGGAGCCGGACGATTTCGTGGCCAAGGACGGGAAGGAGACGGGCGAGGTCATCGTGCGCGCGGCCGGGAAGTGCGCCTACACGTACATCAACGACCCCGAGCGCGCGGCCCGGACGTTCTACAAGGGGTGGGTGTACATCGGCGACCTGGGGACGTGGGACGAGGAAGAGTACGTGACCATCGTCGGCCGGAAGGACGACATGGTCAACACGGGCGGCGAGAAGGTGCATCCCGTGCAGGTGGAGGGGGTGCTGAACGAGCATCCGAAAGTGGCGGAAAGCCTCGTCACGGGGCTTCCCGACGAGAAGTGGGGCGAGGTCGTGGTCGCCTACGTCATCCGGCGCGATCCGTCCCTCACCGCCAAGGCACTGGAAGAGCACTGCATCAACCACCCCATGCTGGCGCGGTACAAGCGGCCGCGCTACTACCGGTTCGTGGACAGCATCCCCCTCACGGCCACGGGTAAGAAGATGCACTACGTGGTCAAGACGCAGGCCCCTCAGGACTTCGCCGCCGGCCTGCTGGTCGCCCCGTAGGCGCCAGACCTCAGAGAGGGTGGCCGACGGCGCCCCTGACCATGTAGACTGCAACATCCCCTACCGGGTGCGGGTGGGACTCGAACGATTTGCCGGAGGCACGCCATGGAGGCGCCGCGCACGAACCTCCGAGACGATCCGCACGATCCAGCGGGAATCGCAACCATTCTGGTTTCGGCGCCAAGCGTTCCCTCGGCGATCTATGGCGCGATGCGCGAGGTGCTGGCCAGAGGGTGCAGGATCCGGACCCAATATGACCGGAAGGACGCCCAGGGGAACTACATCGATCCGCCCAGCCTGGATGTCACCTCCGCGCTGGAGATTCTCAATCCCTACGCCCAGCCCAGATTTCCCAAGTCCAGTTGCGTCGAGATCGGCAAGTACATCGCCGAGACCTGCTGGGGGGTGAAGGATCATCGGATTCTCGATCAGGACGAGTTGAAGATACAGCTGGCGGCGGGGACATTTGACGAGACGAAGCACACCTACTGGCCGTACACGTACCACCAGCGGCTCTTCGCCTATCCGGCCTCACACGGGCGAACGGTGAATCAGGTGCAACAGATGCTCGCGAGGCTCGCGGAAGACCCGCTCACCAGGCGGGCGACGGCCATCACCTTCGTCCCGGAGATTGACCACTACATCAAAGGCGATCTGCCCTGCCTGCAACGGATCGCGCTGCGCTGCACGGAGGACCGGCAGGGACGGCTGCACCTGCACATGCACACGCATTGGCGCTCGCGCGACCTGTTTAATGCGGCGGCCGACAACATCATCGCCATGACCTTCTGGCAGCGGGAATGGGCGGACGAGCTCTCCCGGATGATGGGCCAGCCGGTGCGGGTGGGTCGGTACAAGGACTTCGCCGACTCCCTGCACATCTACGGCCAGGTCCTTCAGAACGTCGATGTGAAGAAGCTCGTGGGCAAATGGAGCACGCTTCCCGAGAAAGACCTCGGCTACACCAGCGAGGACGCCCGGGACCTGATGGTGATTCCGGACCTGGAGAAACTGCTGGCCGAGGACCCGCAATGGCAGTTCCCGCCAGAGGCCAAGGACAAGATCGTCGGGGAAATCGAACGAATGAAGCGAGGGGAATACCTTCCGTGAGATTCGGGACGGGAGGGGACGAGGAGCCGATTCCGATTCGTCCGCAGATCTGCCTTCAATTCTCGAAAGCGCTTGATTCGGATTGCATTTGATCGGATGATAGGCATGGGGCTTCTCCTTCGGTTGGGGGTTCGCTGGGTCTCGTTCGCGCGTGACCCTGCTTCTACCGAAGGGAAGCCCTTTTCCCTAGCTGTCATTTTCGGAAGAAGGGGACGATATTGTGGGAGCCTATCCCCAGGTGCCTCTTTCACGTGAGTAATACTACGTTGCTTCTTTAGTCTCATTAGCTCAAACCGGGATCGCCTCCAGTGTTGGGGGACTGCTGGGGGATGTCGCGCGGAACGTCACATCGGTGGTCAGGCGGCGGTCATCGAGAAGATCTTGAGCCACCTCGAACTCTGGCCCCCTGCCTCGGCTCCACCGAACGTCGTCCCCCGCTCGGGTCCGCCGCGCCCCCCCAGCGCCTTGGGTCCATTGAACCGGGCCAGTGCCCGGCGCGCCCGGCCGGCCTCGTCCAGTCGCCCCACGCGCGACAAGATCGCATCCCTCGTTGTTTGTCTGCTCCCCTGGGCAACGAGTGTTCAAGGGTTTGCGCGGTCCCTCGCCTGTGTTATCATCCGCCCGCCTCTTGAGGCACACTTTCAGCGTTACACCTGCGATTCAAGAATCTGTATCGGGAGTACTGCCGTGATCGCGAAGCGCGCGCAGGAGATCGCCCCCTTCCTGGCCATGGAGGTGCTGGAACGGGCGGTCGAGCTGGAGAGGAAGGGCGACCACATCGTCCATCTGGAGGTGGGGGAGCCGGACTTCCCCACCCCCGCCTGCATCCAGGAGGCGGCGGCCCGCGCCGTCAGAGAGGGCAAGACCGGGTACACCCACAGCCTGGGGATCCTTCCTCTGCGGGAGGCCATCGCCGAACACTACCACGCGAAGTACGGCGTGCAGGTCTCGCCCGAGCAGATCCTGGTGACGGCCGGGACCTCCCCCGCAATGTGGCTGGTCTTCTCCGCCGTCCTGGAAGCGGGCGACCAGGTCGTCCTCTCCAACCCGCACTACGCCTGCTATCCCAACATCGTCCGGTTCTGCGGCGGCGAGCCGGTGACCGTGGACGTCCTGGAAGAGGACGGCTTCCAGCTTCGGGCCGAGGCGGTGACCGCCACGCTCACGCCGCGGACGAAGGCCATCTTCATCAACTCGCCGGCGAACCCGACGGGCACGCTCCTCACGGCGGAGCGTATGGCCGCCCTGGCGAACCTGGGGCCGCTGGTCGTCTCGGACGAGATCTACCATGGCCTGGTCTACGCGGGGCGGGAGCACTCCATCCTGGAGTTCACGGATCGGGCCGTCGTCTTCAACGGCTTTTCCAAGGCCTACGCCATGACGGGCTGGCGGCTGGGCTATGCCATCGTCCCGCCCGAGCTGATCCGCCCCCTCCAGAAGATGCACCAGAACTTCTTCATCTCGGCCAACGCCTTCGTGCAGGCCGCGGGCGTCGCCGCCCTGCGGGAGGCGCAGCCGGACGTGGTCCGCATGCGGGCCATCTACGACGAGCGGCGCCGGTTCATCATCCCCGGCCTGCGGCGGCTGGGATTCGGCATCGCGACGGAGCCGACCGGCGCCTTCTACGTCCTGGCCAACGCCAAGCGCTTCACCACGGATTCCTACGCCTTCGCCTTCGAGATCCTGGAGCGGGCCAAGGTCGGGGTGACGCCCGGCGTGGACTTCGGCAGCAACGGGGAGGGCTACATCCGGTTCTCCTACGCCAATTCCCTGGAGAACATCGCCGAGGCGCTGCGCCGCCTGGAGGCCTTCTTGTCCCGCCGGTCGGGGTGAGCCCCGACTCATTTGAAGAAATGCGAAGCTGAGACCGACAACTGAAAAGCGGGGGATGGGGCCTGCGTCGGGGACGGCGTTACATCGAGAGACGGTTGCCCCGGCTCAATCGTCAGTGCGGGATTTTTCATACTTTCGAAGCCAAGGAGGGACCAGAGAATGAGCTGGCAGTACGATCACATCCACTTCAAGTGCAGTGACCCGGAGAAGACGGTTGCGTTCTTCAAGGAGAACTTCGGGGCCAAGGAGGTTAACCGGTTCGACGCGAGCGGGATGTCCGTCGTGACGCTGGACATCGCCGGCCTGTGGTACAATATCTCCTCCAAGCGGCCGGGGGAAGCCGTGGACCCGAAAACGGTGCCGGCGCGATACGGCGTGTATCACATCGCCCTCAAGACGCGCGACCTCGTGGCCGAGGCGGCGAAGATGAAAGCCCGCGGGGTGAAGTTCACGGTGGAGGTGAGCCAGAGCAACCCCACGACGAAGTACGGCTTCATCGAGGGGCCGGACGGGATTTCCATCGAGATCCTCCAGCGCGACTGATTGCGTCGATGCGGTTGGGGCGCATCAACGGCTGGGAAGCTTGCAGGCTGGGATGCTAGGAGGCTCGAAGTCGTCTGAGCTTCTCCGCGCCCAAGCCTCCCAACATCATCGCCACCCCTATCCGGGACGCATGGGAATCTTGGTGATAGAGAGTTACGAGTGATGCCAGGTACGCGAAAGGCGACAGAGCGCAGGCGTGTGGCCGGTCCCCCGACAAAGGCGAAGGTCGGGAAGATCCTGGGCATCCTGGCGAAGACCTACCCGGACGCCCGGATCGAGCTCGGCTTCAGCTCGCCGCTGGAGCTCTTGGTCGCCACGATCCTCTCGGCGCAGTGCACCGATGCCCGGGTCAATCTGGTCACCCCGCACCTCTTCAGGACGTACCGGTCCGCCGGGGCGTACGCCGAGGCGGACCCGGCGGTCTTCGAGGAAGCGATCCGCTCGACGGGGTTCTTCCGGAGCAAGGCCAAGAACATCATCGCCTGCTGCCAGAAGCTGGTCCGGGACTTCGGGGGAAAGGTTCCCCGGACCATGGAGGAGCTGACCAGCCTGCCGGGCGTGGGCCGGAAGACCGCCAACATCATCCTCTACAATGCCTACGGCATCCCCGGATTCGCCGTGGACACCCACGTGGCCCGTGTCACGAAGCGCCTGGGACTGGTGGACACGGAGGATCCCGACCGGATCGAGGAGGCCATGTGCCGGGTCCTGCCGCGGGAGGATTGGGGGCAGGCCACCCACCTCTTCATCTTCCACGGGCGCCGCACCTGCGCCGCCAAGCAGCCTCGCTGTCCCCAGTGCACCCTCCGGTCGCTGTGTCCATGGCCCGGGAAGCGATGAACCCGGCCTCCCCTTCGAACATGCTTCCTCCAGCGCCGCGCTTCCGGGACGGCTTCGTGGCCGTGGCGCCGCTGGTCCCGGGGGTGGCGGCGTTCGCCCTGGTGTACGGCGTCGTGGCGAGACAGGCGGGGCTGAGCCTCCTCGCCACCACCATGATGTCTGCTCTGGTGTTCGCCGGCGCGGCCCAGTTCACAGCCGTGTCCATGTGGGGGCCGGGGAGCGGGGCGCTCATCGTCGTCACCACCCTTATGATCAACCTGCGGCATCTTTTGATGGGAGCGTCGATGGCCCCGCACCTGCGCGGGCAGTCGGCGACCTGGAAGGCCCTGCTGGCCTTCGGGCTCGTGGACGAGTCCTACGCCCTGGCCATCTCGCGATACTTGCGGGGGGAAGGCAGCCGGGAGTTCTTTCTCGGGGTGAACGTGGCCCTGTATATGGCGTGGGTCCTGAGCGGCCTGACCGGAGGCGTCCTCGGCGGGCTGGTGATGGATCCTGCCCGGTGGGGAATCGATCTCGTCTTCCCGCTGGCCTTCCTCGGGCTCCTGGTGCCGCTCCTCACCCGGCCGGTCACGGGAGCGGTCGCGGCCGCGTCGGGACTCGTCGCCGTGGTCGCGGCCCCGTGGCTGCCCGGGAAGGGGAATCTGGTCCTGGCGATCTTGGTGGGGAGCGGGATCGGCGCGGCCCTGGAGGCGTGGTGGACGCCTACGCGGTGATCCTGGGGATGGCCCTCGTGACGTATGCGACGCGGGCGCCGGCGATCTTTCTCCTGTCGCGGCGTCTCCCATCCGCGCTGGAGCGGTTCCTGGGACACATCCCGGCGGCCGTGTTTGCGGCCCTCGTCGCTCCACCGCTCCTCGCGCCGGAGGGAAGTCTCACGCTCGGCCTGCCCGCGGTGGCGGCGATCCCGGCTGCCGCCGTTGCATGGCGGACGCGCCAGGTGTTCCCGACGATCCTGACCGGGATGGGATCGTACTGGCTGCTCCGATGGATGGCGGGGTAGGGGGAAAGCGTTCGGCAGTTCGGCGGTTCGACCGTCCGACTGTTCTGGAACTGCCGGCCCGACCACGGCGCGAGCAGAGGGATAAATTCTGTTGCAACGCAGGGCGAGGTCAAGTATCGTCAGGCTGATTCCGCCCGTGATCGAGTTCTGCGCGCGCGCCTCTCACCCGTGAATGTTGCGATGCGACGATACGCACAGATCTTCACGGCGGCGGCGCTGATTGGCTGGATAGGGTGCTGCCTCCTCTCGGGTCGCGCCGCTGCGGCGGACCTGGTCGCGGCCGCGAGACCGCCCGATCTTCCGGCGGGGGGATTCGATCGGGCGGCGCTTCAGAAAGAGCTGTCCCGACCCCTGGCGTCATTGGAAAGGCAGTCCACCGAGGCGTTGCGAGCCCATGTGCAGCGACTGGGCGACCTTCATTTCGCCCTGGAGCTGGCCGTGGATGTTTCTCCCGAAGAGCGACGCGCGCTGAGCGAACAGATCCTGACTCGGGTGGGCCGGGTCGGCCTCTTGATCCGGCAGCGCATGGCCGAGCCGCGCCCCCCCGCGAGGGGCCGGGGGCAGTGGGCGCCGGTTTCCGGCCCGCCGCCCGAGGGCGATCTGGTCGGGGTGCTCCTGGACAACTCGGGCCTGCTCGTGCGCCTCCTGGGGGGCCTGCTCATCGCCTTTGCCCTGGGGTACCTGGCCCGCGAATGCCGGGCCGCCAGGCTAACGGGCGCCGTCGTGCGGAGCATCCGGAGGAGAGAACCTCCGTTGCCGGTGCCCGTCCCGTCCGAGGCGCCGGGCGAGGGGCGACCCATGAGGCTGGAGGAGATCCGGACGGCGCTGGAGTCAGGGCACACAGTCCTGCTCCAGATGGGATACGAGATCACGCCCAGCCGCCGGCGCCGCTTCCTGGGGTTGGCGCGCGAGGCGCAGGAGATCCTGCGCGGGATCGAGGGCCAGACCTACACGGTGTGGGAAGATCCGGGCCACCCGAACAGGTTCTACGAGTTGCTGGTGTGCCGGCGCCTCGAGGTCCTGGATCAGCTCGCCTCGGCTCACGGGCCGCTGCCCAGGCTGGCGGAAGAGATGGAGACCTGCCGCGTCCCTTCAGGCTTCAGCCTCCATCGCGCCTGGTTGGGGGCGGTTCCGGACGGGCAGGGGGCGCCGCGCATCGCCGCGGTCGCCGGGGACTCGCTGGTTCGCTGAGGGATCGCTGACGTGGGCCTCTTGAAGATGGTCTACCAGATTTACCAGCGGAATCTCCTGGCGGAGATCCGCCGGGGCAAGCTGCCCCAGCACGTCGGCCTGATCCTGGATGGCAATCGGCGGTACGCGCGGGCCATCGGCCTTCCCGACATCCTGGAGGGGCATCGCCTGGGGGCCAACAAGCTGGAGGAAGTGCTCACCTGGTGCGAGGAGCTGGAGATCCGCATGGTGAGCATCTGGATCCTGTCCACAGAGAACCTGATGCGTCCCCCGGAGGAGCTGGGGGGGCTGCTTCGCCTGATCGAGAACAAGCTGCGCGATACGGCGCGAGACCCCAAGGTCCACAAGAAGCGGATGCGCATCCGGGTAATCGGCAAGCTGGACGTCCTGCCGGATTCCGTGCGGGAGGCGATTCGCGAGGCGGAAGAGGCTACCAAGGACTACGATGGCTTCTTCCTGAACGTGGCCCTCGGATACGGGGGCCGGCAAGAGATCGTGGATGCGATGCAGAATCTGCTGCGAGACCGGGCGGCCCAGGGGATGTCTCTGGAGCGGGCCATCGACGAGATCACCCCGGACAGCCTGGGCAAGTACCTCTACACCTACGACCTGCCGGATCCCGATCTCATCATCCGGACCAGCGGCGAGGTCCGATTGAGCGGATTCCTCCTCTGGCAGAGCGCCTACAGCGAGTACTACTTCTGCGACGCCTACTGGCCCGCCTTCCGGCGCATCGACCTCCTGCGCGCCATCCGGAGCTACCAGCAGCGCGAGCGGCGCTTCGGGTCGTGAGTCCGAAGGGCTAACCGCCGGTCTTTCCGCTCCTCAGCCAGGACGAGGGGACCTTGCCGGTCCCCTGACACATCCCGCAGGCGGCGGTGGGCGCCCACCGCTTCGGCACCTTCGGGTTCGCGGGCCACTCGAAGAATCCACGCCCCCCGCAGCCCGGACAGGGGACCTTCGCCTCCTGAGATGATGCATTCTTCATGCTGGGCATTCCGAGCGGCCCGGCTCCCATCAGCAAATGACCAATGACAAATTCCCAATGGCGGGGCATGCTGTCATAGGAACCCGACACGGCATGTCCTCCCGATTGGTCATTGGGCATTGGTCATTATCCGTAACCCCCCGCCTGTCACGAGAAGCTGCCGAACCACCGATTGTAGATCACTTTGATTTCCGGGCTGGGCGCTCCCTCACCATAAAAGCCATCCGCAAGTCCGTCCAGTCCCTGGACCTGATACAGGGTGAATTGCTTCCGCTCCTCACCGCTGTGGAGGAACCGGGGAAACCGATCCAGGTCGCAGAACCGGTGCAGGCCTTCCGCCGGCAGGAGCCCCGCGGGATTGGACACGTTGCGGTGGCGGGCCGTGATGTGTGCCCGGGAGCTGCGCCCTCGCGCGGCCTCGAAATCGGTGCACGATTCCAGCTCCCACACATCCACCATCCCCATGATGGCTCCTCCTTGGAAAAACCGGGTGGCGCGGCCGTCCTCCAGGCACGCCCGCAAATATCTCATGGCCGGGGTCGCCGGCTCGTCCATGTCAAGAGGGTGGGCGGGGTGAACCCATGCGAGGGAGCGTCCCGGAGACGAGCGGATGGCGTGCCCGACGCGATTTGAACGCGTGACCTTCGGCTCCGCAGGCCGACGCTCTATCCAAGCTGAGCTACGGGCACAATTCACCAAGCGACCGAAACCACAATTAAAGTTACACCGTCCCAATACCAGCGTCAAGCTCAGATTCCCTGAACGCGCCCGAAAACGTGCCCGTGAGCCTTCGGGTGGCTTCCTGTGGGTCC
>Ga0315282_10009233_pt1 | contig 15717 bp, 11 predicted proteins | sample YL17G07_20_MG_FD_203693 | JGI IMG/M metagenome (GOLD analysis project Ga0315282, IMG submission 203693) | Sediment microbial communities from Yellowstone Lake, YNP, Wyoming, USA - YL17G07_20 | ecosystem: Environmental > Aquatic > Freshwater > Lake > Sediment | place: USA: Wyoming | collected...
CGACGAATCCGGGGCCACTTGAAGCTGGCCGCTGAAGATCGCGGCGGGGTGTTGCTGCTGGATCATTTTCAGGATATCGGCACGGCCTCCAAGGGTTTTCTCAAGTCGCTATGGACCTTAAAAGTCGGAGTCATGGCGGCTGTTGATGTGGAGTTTCCGAGAGACATGCGGCGTTTTCGCTCCATAAAAATGACGGATATGAGAGTCGCGGTTCCGCGCCTTGATGCCGACTCCATGAGGCTGGTTTTTGACTCGGCCGTCCAAGGGCGGCCTTTGCCTCGTCCTCCTGACGAAAAGGAATGGCGCGCCCTATTGCGTATCGCCAAGGGCCGTCCGGGCTGGATGAAGCTGATGGGACTCAAAGCTGGGGATGCTCGCTACTGGAGCAACGGCCGATTGCTGACCGGGTTATTGCGTATCGATGTTTCCTCGGAGATTGCCGGGCAATACCTCGGGGTTTCGCTTCCGAAGTTTGGCGTGCGCGATGCGGCGGCCTCGGTTGAGACGGAAAAGGGGCCAGTCTGAATGGAAATGACCGAAGGCCACAAAGGAACTATTTCGACGACACTTTGGCTTGTTGACAAAGCCCTCTGCGAATTTCGCTTATGGGCTGAAGGTCGGGAATGCAAATCCGTGTTCTATGAAGAGATCAACAACCTGACTCCCGATCAGCGAATCGCGCTCCTGAACGAGGTAGAGCGTATGCAAGGTCGTCTGCGCGAAGTACGGGAAGCTCTTCACCTGGAATGTCATGCCGAAGGCGCCGTCGATTCGATCCGGTCTCATACCACGAGCATGTGGATTTATTTGGTCGAACTGGGCGGCAAGTACCTGCGGGGGTACGGCGAGCCGTCTCCGGAATTTCTGGCGTTTCTGGACCCCAGAGTGCGGGAGTTATTGCAAGGCGTTCAGCACATTTCTGATATCGTGAACAAAGAAGGTGATGCGACCGAATGAGTGACCAAATGAGTACACCTGCGGATTTTCTGCAGTCCCTGAAGAAGATAGAGGCTATTTGCGCGACGTTTGGGATCGCCTCGTTGTCGCCGCAGATCAAAGCCGCGACCGACGCGCTATCTGACGGCGGAATCGTGGACGTGGCGGTTCTCGGACAATTCAAGTCGGGCAAGAGTTCCTTCCTTAACAGCCTTTTTTGCCGTGAGATCGTCCCGGTGGATGTGCTGCCGACGACGGCGGTGGTGACGCGCATTGGTTACGGCCCCACCGACCACGCCGTCGTGCGTTACCTTTCCGGAAAAATCGAGGACGTTTCGTCCGACTCCGTTGCGGAGTACGTGACCGAAAGCGAAAACCCCGACAATCGCAAGCAGGTCGCCCTGGTCGAAGTCGAAAGTCCGGCGCTGGCGAAATTCCAGGGTGTCCGCTTTGTCGATACACCCGGCCTGGGCAGCCTGTTCCGACACAACACTCAGGCGTCTATGGACTGGTTGCCGCGCGTGGGAGCAGCCATCGTTGCCATTAGCATCGACCATCCGCTTTCCGAGCAGGACCTTCAGCTTCTTGACGAGTTGGTGCGGCACACGCCGGAAATCCTGGTCCTCTTGTCAAAGGCTGACATCGTAACGTCGGGGCAAGCCGAGAAGATCATCGACTTCACCCGCGATCAACTCGACAGGCATTTCGGCCGCACGATTCCGGTGTTCCCCTTCTCGATCCGCCCTTTGTTTGAAAAACAGCGGGATGCACTCCGCGAGTTTCTAATCAGTCGCGTAGTCGAGAACCACGAAACACGGTTCGGCGAGATCATCGCCCACAAAGTCCGTGCGCTTATCGGATCGTGCCGGGAATACCTGACGGTTGCTTTGCAGGCCGCTTCAGCCGACGAGGAGGCGCTGCGGGAATTGCGAGGTCTCCTGGGCCGGGAAAAGGACGACTTCGGCCAAATTCGCAATGAGGTCTGGCTTGTCGCCAACGACCACAAGACCACGGTTCAGAATGCATCGTTCAAACGCTTCGGGGCCTACCGGGGTGAGTTGACGACGAAGCTCCTTGCCGAGTTGAAAATCAAAGCGCCGGAATGGAAAGGTCATCTTTCCAAGACCTCCACCGCATACAAAGCATGGTTGGAATCGACGTTGGAAATTGAGATGAAAACCCTCTCCATGCAAGGAGAGGATTTCCTGGCGCCCTACTTGACGCAATCTCAGGCGGCTATTGCCCGCGCAGTGCGGGCATTTCAGGATAGGCTGGCGCAGGCGATCCAGAAGGCGCTGCGCACGACGTTGACGGGTGCTCAGTTCCAGGGCGAGATCGCGGAACCGTCACATCCCGACGTGCGCGTTGGCAAGACGTTCGACATCCCGCTCGATCTGCTCTGGTTTGTCATCCCGATGCTCATTTTCCGGCCCCTCGTGAACCGACACCTCCAGAAACAAATACCGTGGGAAGTCGAGAAGAATCTCTCCCGCCTCAGCGCCCAGTGGGCCGAAGCAACCAACCGCTGCATCGACGGCCTAGCCCGGCAAGCCCTGGAGTTCATCCGCAATGAACTGGCTGTCGTCGAACGGCTCGTTTCGGAAACACGAGACCGGCGGCAGGAGATTGAACAGGCACTGGAGCGCCTCGATCCGGAATCAACGCCGGTTCCCGATTCCGATTGACGTTCTTATGTGGCGAGACGGCGGCAATGCGCTAAAATCACTTTGTCACCATTCTGAAGTTCCCAAAATGATCCAACGGTCACACGCGACGGTGACTGCATCGTCGTCCACAGCCCGATGAACCTTCAAGCGGCGCGGTGGCCCCAAGGAAATCATCATGCCGCAGGGATTGGAAAGGAAACCGTCGTCCAAGTAAACCGCACAGAACGCAATCCTCACCAAGAGGCAGATACTGCTCCGGTGGGACGAGCGGCGAGTGTTCTTTGGGATCCATTCATAGAGCAATTGTCGACGTCAGTCCCGTCTACTGTGTGTTACTAATCGTCCGGCTCAATCTCCATTTAAGCATTGGTGGTGTCATCAAAGTCGTGATGATCACCATCACGACGACCGCAGAGAATGTCGCTGGACTCACTATTGGCTCGCCCCGAACTGAGAGGGAAAGCCCGATGCTGGCGAAGATAAGTCCGACCTCGCCTCGCGGAATCATGCCGAATCCGACTGACAGCCTGTCGATTCCTTTGCCGATAACTCCAAAAAAACATAGTTGTTTCCCGATGATCGCAGCGACAGTCAATGCCGCAGCGAGGCCAAGGATGCTGGGCTGTGCGAAAGACCGCAGATCGGTTCGCATCCCCATGAGTACAAAAAAGATCGGCACCAGGAATGCCGAAATGGGATGGATAAGTTCTTCGAGCGAATGCTCGCCCCGATCAACGAAGTCCTGGTAGTGAACATCCTCCAAGATGAGCCCAGCCACGAATGCGCCGACAATAGGAGCCAGTCCGACAATGCTCGCCAGCCAAGAAAGAAAGAAACAGAAGGAGAGGCCGATGGCGAGGAGAACCCCGCGAGTCTCAAGCTTCGAAGCGAGCGAAAATAGTTTCGGTGATAAATACATACCAAGTACGAGTGACCCCACCAGAAACATAGCGGCCTTGCCGGTCGTGAGTGCAATCTCTCCGAAGGAAATCGTCCCCCCGCGGTCGGCCGCCGCGATGACTCCGCCTACGATGGCAAGAATGACCAGGCCCAACACGTCGTCAATGACAGCGGCGCCCAAAATCACGCGAGCTTCTGCGGTTTGAGATCTATCAATATCCTTAAGAACGCGCGCTGTGATCCCGACACTTGTGGCCGTCAACGTGGCTCCGAGGAATGCATGAACGTAGACGCTCGCTGTAGGCAAGAGCCAAGCGCCGACGCCCCAGCCTAAAGCGAAAGGAGCGGCAACGCCCAGCACTGCAACGAGAAGAGACGACCATCCGACCTTGAGCATCTGGCCGACCGTCGACTCCAGCCCCACCTCGAAGAGCAGGAGCAGCACCCCGATGCGTGAAAGCATATCGATTGTCGAATCGCTTTTTACATATTCCAATCCACCGAAGCCGACTAGCGCCAGATTCCCAAGTAACACTCCGACGAGAAGTTCACCCAGGACCGCTGGTTGACCGATCCGCGTGGCGACGTCGCCAGCCAACTTGGCGGCGACCAAAATGATGGCAATCGTCAAGACTACCGACGCAACTGGATCAGAATGCGCTTGCCCGGATGTACTCGATGCCCAGGCGTAGTCATACATCAGCAGTAGAGCGACACCCAAGACCGTCCCTACTGCGACGCTTTCAGAACAGAAAGGCAGTCGGAAGTATTTCATTTGGGGAAAAGCAAGACTGCGCCATGGGCAACCAACCACAGCGCCAGCGATATCGCGACCAACAGAAGTGAATACTTGCGCCAATGCGTCATCGTTGACGGTTCACCTTCCGACGTAGTGCCCTTCAACCACTTGATATCCGCGAATCGCACGCCGACGAGAAGGGCAACCAACCCCCAGTAAATAGGGTCAACGAAAGACAGACTGGTTTTGCGCTCCATCCATACATTTAGCGCAATGAATAATAGGGGCAGGCCACCCACTAACCAGAACATTCTGACGAGGCAGCCAATCGGGTTGGTGTATTGAGGGGGTTCTTGGGTCTGAGTCTCTGGCATGGTCGTCCTCCGGTTAATCGCGTCTTTGGAAAGGCGAAACCATATCGCGCTTTCTGCGACACACCGGATAGCGGCCCGACCATCCGTAAAAAAATTTAACCTGCAGCGGAGTTAGCCGCCGCACCCGAGTGGCTAAATGTATTTGTTCCCCGGCTGTGAGTCAAACGTTTTTTGAAGGCCAGTTCAGGTTGCCGTGCTTTGCGGGACCAGATCTAAAAAAAGGACGTTTGTCGAGCGAGGGTTCACTTCTTTTTCGATCTGAGGGTCTTGGTCATTGTGAAAACAAGCAGCGAAAGAATCAATCCCCACGAGAGCGTCATGAAAATGATTCCGCCGAGAGTCATTTCAAGCTCCTGAAAGCAACTGGATGCCTTTGGCCTTTGCGATTACGACCAATGAATTTGCATCTCGTCGGGATTGTGCTTCAGGGTGTGGTCAATGTCCAGGTGGAACCTGGGCGTCTGTTTCCTGTTTTTGATGCCGGTCCCGCTTGCTACTCCAAGTAGGCGTTACTCGGAAAGGACCGACCAGTTTTGCAAACCATTGAATTTCAACGGATTCTTACCGATCGGACGAGGTGGGGGGTAGTCCGAACGACATGGAGAAAGAGAGAGAAAAAGGGGCGTTTTGGGGGCAAAATGGGCGTCAGGGGCGGCGAGCAAGTCCGATTGGAGCGGGCCGCCCAGCGCGGCGCGAACCCTGGAAAATCCTTTTATTTCCAGCGCTTATACGCCACAAACGGCAGTAGCCCCGTGGCGGGGCTACAAAACTGAGAGACAGTCCTTTTTGGGGGAAGATGGTGGAGCAAACTGGAGTCGAACCCGCGTCCAGAAGTGGACAGTCGTTTGTTGTCCATCTATCGAAGCCGTATAGCTCCCCACAATGTCAAATAATTTTTATTATATCATAATGTTTAGCTATCAAAAAGAGTTTGTAGTGAACAATGTGTACGTACGGATAGAGAATGTATGCAGAATTATCAATCGCCTTATTCTCACGTTGCCTTTTCCAAATCCTTTGTATATTTTTTAGCACATGAATTCTTGCACTGTCTCAATAAAGCCTATCGATAAACGGCATACGGCGGCGCTTAAGCGCAAGGGGGCCGTGGATGTCGTGGAGATCGATGCATCCTCAGTAGTGGTGGCCGATTGGGTGCTCGAAAAATGTCAGTTTGGATGTTCGGGTTACGGCCTGTGTCTGACCTGCCCTCCGCATTCCCCTTCGCCGGATCAGATGCGCAAAATATTGTCCGGCTATAGGAGGGCGCTGCTGGTGCATTTTGTCTACGAAATACGCTCGGTCCGAGAATGGCCGCCTTTTCGCAAGATCATGTCCGCTGCTGAGCGGGCTCTGTTCTTGGATGGCTTTGAAAAAGCGTGGGCGCTGGCTTCAGGACCATGCGAGCTATGCGAAGAATGCGATCTGGAGCAATGCCGCAACCCCGAGATGGCCCGGCCCGCCATGGAAGCTTGCGGCATCGATGTGTTTTCCACTGCGCACGCCGCAGGCCTGCCCATCGAGGTAGTGACATCCCGAGACCAACCGATCAATCTGTACTGCCTTTTGCTTGTCGATTGATCCAAACTCCAAAAGTTTCGCGGAAACTCTCATGCATTGAAGCGGCTCTCAAATAATCCTACACGGGCCGGACAGCATCTTCATTTTCAAAAATCAATATTTGCTTTGCTTTCATTTTTTTCAGGTTGAACTTGCAGTGCTGTCCATGAATAGATATGTAGGTACTATCCGTTTGCAGAAAGTTAATGACAACAAGAACCGAAAATAATCTTCCATGCAAAAGGAACTGGGAAATAATAATAGGATGAGAGGATAAAGCCGATGCTTATTCATAAATTCGGCGGAACATCAATTGGAAGCGTTGAAAGGATCAAAGCCGCAGCCGATTTGATCATTGCCCATTCAAGGCCTTGCGTTGTGGTCACTTCCGCCATGGCCGGGGTGACGGACAAATTGATCGAACTGGCCGAAACCGCCAAGGCTCATGAGACCGTCAGATTCGATGATCTGCTCGGCGAAGTGCAGAAAAAACATATTTCGGCCGCAAAAGCCATCGCCGAGGCCGGACCGCATCGAATACGACTGTTGGAGATTCTTGAAACGCTGATGCTTGAGTTGTCGCAACTGTTGAAGGGCATCTCGCTTTTACAGGAACTTACGCCGCGGTCGCTGGATTTGATTCTTTCATTCGGCGAACGTCTGGCTGCCCCTCTTTTGGCGGCATCGCTGCAATGGCACGGGACGAAATTTCAAGTCGTGGATGCGCGGGACATCATCCGCACGGACGATCATTTCGGCAAGGCCGGCGTGGATTTGGAAACAAGCCGACGCCTTACGCGCGAAAAAGTGCTTCCGCTTTTGGAAAATACAATTCCCGTGATTACCGGTTTCATCGGTCGTACCGCTGACGGATTGACCACCACGCTAGGCCGGGGCGGCAGCGATTTTACCGCTTCCTTGATCGGCTCATTTTTAGAGGCGAATGAAATCTGGATCTGGACGGATGTCGACGGCGTGATGACGGCCGATCCGAGAATCGTTCCCGAGGCCCGCGTTTTAGACTCCATCTCTTACCGTGAAGCTGCGGAAATGGCTTTCTTCGGGTCAAAGGTGCTGCATCCGAGCACTATGATCCCTGCGGTGAATGCCGACATCCCTATCCGCATCCGCAACTCGCTCAAACCCGATCGGCCGGGCACGCTGATCGCCAAACGCAGCGCCGACAAGTTCGAAGGGGTCAAGACCGTCACTTCGATCGCCGATATGGCGCTGGTCAGCGTCGAGGGCAAAGGCATGATCGGGGTTGCGGGCGTAGCCGGAAGGGTTTTTACGGCAACCGCGCGCGCAGGGGTGAACGTTTATATGATCTCTCAGTCGAGTTCAGAGCAGAACATCAGCTTTCTCGTTAACCAAAACGACGGCGCGAAAATCTCCGCCGAACTGGAAAAGGAATTTGAATTGGAGCTTTTGCTCAATCGCATCGACCGCATCGACGTCCAAGCGCCTGTTGGAATTCTGGCGATCATCGGCGAAGGCATGAAAGGCACGCCGGGCATCAGCCAGCGCCTGTTCACGGCTCTGGGCCGAGTGCGAATCAACGTTCTGGCCATCGCCCAAGGCAGCTCTGAGCTGAACGTTTCGGTGGTCGTGGACCAATCGGATTTGCATCGCGCCGTGCGCGCCGTTCACACCAGTTTCGGCCTGACGCGAGAAACTCAAATATTCCTTTTAGGAAAAGGGTCGATTGGTCGCACACTGATCAAGCAATTGCTCGCCGGCAAAGAAAGATTGCGCCAAGATCACGGGATGACCCTCAATGTGATCGGCGTCTGCGGCAAACACGAATGTCTTTTCGATCCGATCGGGATTGATGTGAATAAGCTGGAGAAAATTGCCGAGGGCGTTTCTTTAATCGAGCTTCAAGGCGGGCCTCGTCCAACGGATGAAGAAATCATCAAGCGGCTCACCCAAACCCAGCGTCTTGATATAGTACTGGTGGACGTGACCGCAGCGGAAACAGGCCCGATGCATCTTAAGGCGCTTCAACATGGCATCCATGTGGTGACGGCAAACAAGAAAACGCTTTCAGGGCCCATGAAGCTTTATGAAAAATTGCGTGCAACAGCCTTTTCACAAGGTTTGGGCTATCATTTCGAAACCACATTCGGAGCGGGTTTGCCTGTGTTGTTTACGTTGCAGGATCTATTGGCGACGCACGACCGCATATTGCGCATTACGGGTTGTTTCTCCGGAACATTGGGGTACATTTGCACCGAGTTGCAGGAAGGCAAGCCTTTTTCGCAAGCAGTGATCGAAGCAAAAAGATTGGGATTCACCGAACCTGATCCGCGAGATGATCTTTCCGGAGTTGATGTCGCTCGAAAAGCACTGATAATAGCGCGAGAAATCGGCATGAAAATCGAAATGAAAGACGTCCGATTAGAGGGCCTGGCGCCGCCTGATCTGATGTCTCTGCCCAGCGCAGAGAAATTCATGGAACGATTACCCGAACTCAATGAGCGCTTCGCCAAACGCGTTCATGAAGCGGCCGCAGCCGGCAAGGTGCTGCGTTATCTGGCTGAAATCACGCCCGAAAAAGTGATCGTGGGGTTGCGCGAAGTGGATCGTTCGAGCGCCGAAGGGCAATTGCAAGGGCCTGATAATATTCTCGTCTATCAGACAGAGCGCTATAAAGCGAATCCGCTGGTGATTCGGGGCCCAGGCGCAGGCGCAGAGGTGACTGCGGCAGGGGTCTTCGGAGATTTGCTTAAAGTGGCGAGGCATGTATGAAGACAACGAATAAAAAAGACGAATGGGTTAGCGTTTACGCTCCGGCATCAGTAGCCAACGTGGGGCCGGGTTTCGATTGCTTCGGCTTTTCGCTCGGCGAGCCCGGCGACATCGTCCATGCGCGCTTAAGCAATAAGCTCGGCGTGCGCATTTCGGAAATTCAAGGCGATGAGGGCTCTTTGCCTGTTGACGTCCAAATCAACACCGCCGGCAAGGCCGCTTTGACGATTTGGGATCAGATGCCTGAACTTGCGGCAAAATGCGGAATCGAGCTTAAGATCGAGAAGGGCCTGCCTCCGTGCTCGGGACTGGGAAGCAGCGCCGCGAGCGCGGTCGCCGGCGCAATGGCCTCCATGTTGATTGTGGAAAGACAAACCGGGTTGCCTTACGATCAGCAAAAAGTTTTATACGCCGCCCTTGCAGGCGAAGCGGTCGCTTCAGGCTCTATTCACGCCGACAACATCGCGCCTGCGTTGCTGGGGGGATTCACAATTGTGCAATCCTGCAATCCGTTGAACATCGCCCGATTCGAGCCGGCTCTCGATTGTAGCGTATCAATCGTTACGCCGAAACTGCTCATTCCCACTAAAGCGGCGCGAGAAATTCTGCCCAAAGAGATACCGCTTCGACAGGCCATATCAAATTGGGCTAATGCCGCTTCGCTGGTGGCGGCCTTGCTCACGGCCGACGAAGACTTGCTGCGCTCTGCTTTGAATGATCATATCGTCGAGCCGGTGCGCGCCCGTTTGATCCCGGGTTTCGATGAAGCAAAAAAGGCGGCGATTCAAGCCGGAGCGTATGGGTGCTCGATCAGCGGAGCCGGCCCGACGTTATTTGCGCTGACACCGAACAACGATATTGCGCATCAAGCATGCAAAGACATGGTCGCAGTATTCGCGCGGTACAATTTGGACTGCGCTTCATTCGTTACAAAAATCAGCTCGCAGGGGGCGAAAATCGTATGAAACAATCCATATCCCGATTGCAGTGCATTCAATGCAACCGGACATATGACACTCGCGAGGTGCGCTATCGCTGCGATTGCGGCGACCTTCTGGAGGTCGCGCACGATCTCGAACAGTTGCATAGCGATTATCCCGATCTGAAAGAGCTCTTTGACTCGCGCCTCGGAAAGACCCGATTGCCATATAGCTCAGGTGTTTGGCGCTACCATGAAATGATTCTGCCTGAGCTTCCGATTGATCAAATCGTGACCAAGCCCGAAGGCAATACAAATCTTTATTGCAGCCCAAAATTGTCCAAGGAATTTTCCACTGAAAAGCTGTATCTGAAACACGAGGGAGAAAACCCCACTTTGTCCTTCAAAGATCGCGGAATGACAGCCGGAGTTTCATGGGCTCGGCATCTGGGCATGAAAATTGTGGCCTGCGCATCCACCGGCGATACCTCGGCCGCCATGGCTGCTTATGCGGCGCAGGTGGAAGATATTCAGGGCGTTGTTTTCCTGCCCCACAACAAAGTCAGCCCTGAGCAGCTCGCGCAGGCCATCGGTTACGGCGCAAAAACACTGGCAATCGATGCGGATTTCGACGGCTGCATGAAGCTGGTGCAAGAGGTTTGCGAAAAATATCCCATCTATCTGCTTAACTCAATGAACTCATTTCGCATCGAAGGGCAAAAGGCCATCGGATTGGAAGCGATCCAGCAATTGAACTGGCGGATTCCCGATTGGTTCGTGATTCCGGTTGGCAACGCAGGCAACATCAGCGCCTTGGGCAAGGGGCTGCGCGAAGCATTCGAACTCGGCATCATCGATCGCCTTCCGCGCATTGCAGGCGTTCAAGCGGCAGCAGCCGATCCGTTCTATCAAAGTTATCAAGCAGGATTTCGTGAAAAAATTACAGTCGTAGCGCAGCCCACACTGGCCAGCGCCATCCGCATCGGAGCGCCGGTGAGCCACGACAAGGCCGCCTCTGTGATCAAACGATTCAACGGAATTGTTGAGTCGGTTTCTGAAGAAGAGCTGATGGAAGCCAAGGCCGTCGCCGACCGCTGTGGTGTCTCGGTTTGCCCCAATTCGGGCGTTGCGCTTGCGGGGCTTCGAAAATTGCGTGCTCGCCGTACAATTGGCAATGGCGAATCCGTAGTTGTGATCCTCACTGCTCACGGCGCTAAATTCTCGCAGGTCGGCGTGGATTACCACACAGGCCACATACCGGCCCTACAACCCCGTCATCCCAACCCGCCTATCATTATTCCTCCTGATTTAGAAGCGATTGTGCAGGCATTGGGATTATAAATCAAAAACTCGTAAAGATTCTTTGTAGCGGAAACCAAATTGAAATGCATCGATGTATTAAACTCTATTCAATTCAGGTTTTGACTTCGGCTATCTCTACCGGCTTTCTTTTTGAGTGATGGAGTATTATTTTCAAATTATGGATGGCGATTATGAAAAAGAGTAATTGGCCTATGCTCGTAATATTTATTTGCCTTCTTTTGTCAAAACTTTTCACGGATTGTAAGTCCGGAAAAGATTTTAACGATGATGACCAATCCTTGCCCATAGAAAATGACGACACATCCGGATCTGATGAAACAATTGATGACGACATAGTGGATCACGATGACGACTCCGGCGACGATGTTTTTGATGACGATTCCGCAAATGGTTCTTATCGCATCGTTTCTGTAATTGTCGAGGATCACAATACGTATCGGTTGGCGAATCCGTTGTTTCCGCAGCTAACCGGCGATCTGTGGCCGTGCGCGTGGGGAGAAGACGATCGATTATATGTGGCCAACGGCGATGGAATGGGTTTTGGGTTGATCTACAGCGATATTGTTTTCGGCGCGGCGGATGGGTTTCCGCCTGAAATGGTCGGTGCGCCCGTCAAAGGAGCCTTCGGGCCTTTTATTGCCGGAAAATGGGGTCCTGAGGCGTGGAAATATAATTGCAAGCCGACCGGAATGACTTGTGTTGACGGCGATATCTATCTTTTTTTCCAGAATCTGGCGAACTTTTTATCGGACGAGCCGTTTGGCGATGCGCCTCATGCCTCCATTTCAGTGACATCTGATGGAGGGCTCACCTGGCATTTTGATTCTTCAGCGCCTATGTTCACGGACTATATTTTCACCACAGGATTCTTTTTGGATTACGGCAAATGCCAAGAGTATGCGCGCGACGAATATGTGTATGTTTACGGTCTCGATTATAACTGGCGCTTTTCCGAGAATTTTTCGCAAACGAAAATGTATCTTGCCAGAGCGCCCAAACAAAGCATTTTGGAGATCAATTCCTGGGAATTCTTTGCCGGCTTTCACAAAAACGATCCCATATGGACGCCTGATATCCGATCAAAAGTTCCAGTGCTTGAAGACGACACACTGTACCGCGACGATAAAAGCGGAATAGCACAAGGCAGCGTTGTCTATATTCCCCCTCTGAATCGCTACCTTTACAGCACTCGCGCCGTATACGAATGGATATTTTACGAAGCTCCGAATCCTTGGGGACCTTGGACAAAGGTTTCCGTTGTCGAATGGACCGGCAGTTGGACCGAGACATACCATCCCGGTTATCCGACAGTGATCCCTTCAAAATTTTTGGATGAAGACGGCCGCGGAGGCTGGATCATCAGCTCTCTTTCGAGCAGCACTTTTAACGGCATGTATTACAACATGGCCATGAGAAAATTTTGGCTGGAAGTTGAGGAAACGCCCGATTTCTGACGAAGGTCACTTGCTTAAAGAACTCCTGAACTTCTCGCAAAAACGAACAGCGTCGTAGCCGTTCTGCGATTGGGCATCCGCTCCCACAAATCGGCGACATGACTCATCCACTACGCCTCCGCCGATCATGACATGCACGGATTGTCTTAAGCCCTCCTTTTCCAAAAGCGCGATGACCTCTTTCATGCTCGAAAAAGAAGTAGTCAACAGCGCAGATATTCCTACAATCTCAGCGCCCGTTTCTTTCACCTTTTCAATAAAGCGTTCGGGCGCAACATCCACTCCCAAATCAAAGACTTGGTAATCGGCGTTTTGGAGCAACATCACTACAATGTTTTTTCCTATATCATGGATATCGCCTGCTCCGGTTCCGATGACCACTTTGGCTTTGATTTCTCTTTGTAATTCTCCATGTCGATCCTTGACGAAATTATTCAGCAAATCGGAAACTTTTTTGAATATCGCCCCCGAATAAATCAGCTCGCTTAAAAAATATTCTCTTGCCTCAAACAGCTCACCCACCTTGGTTATTCCTTTCTGGCACCAAGCGAGGATTTGGGCCGGATCGGTTCCGTCGTCGAGCGCTCTTTGCGTCAATCTCACCACTTGCTCTTCGTCAAGCTTTATCAATGCATCCATTAGATCTTCGCTCATGAAAACTCCTTTTGAAAATTAATAGCGACCAAATTTTTTGGCTGCACTGATAAGCGCAACTACATTTTCCAGCGGCGCATTTATAGGCACCTCGCACCCGGAGGCCAGAATAAAACCGCCTCCCGGGGCCAGATCGTCGATCAGATTTCGAGCCTCTTTTTCCACTTCACCAGGCGTTCCGAGCGCCAACAATGTGGAGCTTACATTACCCTTGATGCACATATGGCCGGCTAGTATCTGCTTGGCTTTTCTTATATCCGTGTATTCCAGTTCGACGATGTATTTGCCGGGCGGAAGCTGCCTGAAATAAGGGAGCATAGGAGCCCAGTCCGTATCCAGATGAAACAGGATTTCAAATCCGTCTTTCACTAAGGCTTCCACTATTTTCTTTAACGAAGGCAATACCAGCTTTTCAAACTTTGAAGGCGAGATAAAGGTTGCAGAGGCCCGGTTGCAATCGAAAAAAACTCGTTTTAAGCCGGTGAAATACCCTGATAATTTGGCCAATGCGATAAGGCCGTCAGCCAAAAAATCGCTGGCCGCGACTATCTTATCGGGCACTTTGAAAACATCCACCATGAATTCTTGCAAAGACCTCTTCCACGAGAGGATCTCAAAAGGAAAAACCGTTACGGCGCCGACCCACGGGGCAGCTTTTCGAACGCGCGTCCAATATCGAATTTCTTGCCGAATATATCGGGCCGCTCTCAAGAATGAATGCCAGCCTTCGGGGGGCCGTTTCAACATCGTCTTTCCGATGCCTTCTTCGATCAGGCGATCATAATCAGAAATTTCCCACTGCTTTTGTTCTATAATTTGGGCCGGCGCATTTTCTCGCATGACCCAATCTGTGCCGAATAAAAGCCTCTCGCCGCCGAAAACGAGGTGTCCTGCTCCGGGGAACCAACTGACCATGTCCGGTTGCCCATAGATGTCATAAGCCACACGGCCTGCCGCCCTTGATTTTTTGAAATCAAACAGAAAATCGCTTATGGAAAGCCCAGTAGTTTTGGCCACATGATGAAGCAGAAACGGCGCAACCGGTACGCGGTCGAGCTTGTCGAACGTCACGGCGGCATTGATCCGCTCAAGCCCTGTCATTTCTTTTTCATAGTGAATCGTTTTGCTTTTAAAGCTTGAACCCAACGGCGCTTTAAGAAACGCCTCTGCTAATTTGGGAGTTGCAAAAAGAGGAACTGCCGCATGCTTTCCCAAGAAAAGTTTGACCAGCGCCTCCTTACCTGATTTGCGAAGCAACAGCACGCCCAATCCAAGGAGGACTAAAAATAACATCAAGCCAATAAGGATTAATGCAAGCAAGATTTTCATAGGATTTGCTCAACCGATTCGGGTTTAATGCCAGATGAAAATATTTCCTTATTCCATCGTGAAAGGCAAGATCCAAATTAAATCAATCTGATTTGCAAGCTCGTTTTCGGCCCCGGAATTAACGATGCCGTTTCTATGATGAAATAGGTGCGATGTATTCCTGTATGGAAATTGATAAAATAATATAAAAATTTTCCATTTGGGATTACCGACACGATCGGGAGACTGGAATCATTGAAGCACACGATGCTTTTGCTTTGCCTTGCCATGTTATTCTCCGGATGCGGCGAGGAAACATCTGTAGATCTGCCGAGCTGCCCTGACGGCACAACATGGAGTTTTATAGTGATCGGCGATACCCGATCGAATCCCGATATCTTTGGGCAGCACATTGAAAACATCAACGGATTGTCTCCCGCTCCGGAATTATTTCTTCACACAGGTGATATGGTCACCCAATTCGATTTAGACATAGAGTGGTCCATTTTTCATAGTGTCATGAAGCAGCTTAAGTACAAGATTCCATTTCATCCGGCAGTTGGAAACCACGATGTGACCGATGATGAACGCACCAGAGAAATATATAAAATCGAAACCGGCGTAAATGGCCCACTCTATTATTCGTTTTATTTTCGCTCCGTGCTTTTTATCGTTTTAAGCACTCCAGAAAAAGGATACACCAGGCTGATCGCCGGCGATCAATTGGATTGGTTGAAAAGCACTTTAACCAACTCCAATGCCGACAGAATTATTGTTCTGCTGCATGTTCCGCTTTTTCCGCAAGGGCATGACAGGGGAAAAGGGGTATATAACGCCGGACAAATCCATGATCTATTTATCCGATACGGCGTCAGCATTGTATTTGCAGGCCACGAGCATCAATTTTTTTTCAATGAGTTCGATGGAATATCATATGTCATAACCGGAGGCGGCGGCGCTCCGCTGTACCATGAAAACGGCGGCGATTTCTATCATTTCGTCCGTGCATGCTGCGGCAAAAACCAAATTCATCTGCAAGTCATCGGTCTCGACGGCAAACTGATATCCGCATATCAAATCAATAAAAACAGCCCCAAAAAGGCAGAAATGAGAGTCCGCGAAACTCAACCTT
>Ga0315282_10009234_pt1 | contig 15716 bp, 14 predicted proteins | sample YL17G07_20_MG_FD_203693 | JGI IMG/M metagenome (GOLD analysis project Ga0315282, IMG submission 203693) | Sediment microbial communities from Yellowstone Lake, YNP, Wyoming, USA - YL17G07_20 | ecosystem: Environmental > Aquatic > Freshwater > Lake > Sediment | place: USA: Wyoming | collected...
CTCCCACCTTCCCATTCGTCGGCAAAGACTGTCTTCGCTGGTGGCATCTGTGGTTGAAGGGTTCTAATAGGCCAGTTTGTGTCGTAAAGGTTGAAGACAGGGTCAACCTGAACGAGGTCCATATTTGCTTCATAGTAGGCGTCAGTTGTTCCTATATCGCGCCAGTAAAGCACCTCTTTCTTGTTCTCGTCTATGAAATTGTAGGCGAAGACCTTCTTGAGCCCTATCTCGGTTGGAATAACGTTCCTGCCAAAGTCGTGCTCGGTTTTCTTTTTTGCATCATCAGTTACGCAGTGTATGAGGTCTTCTGTATTGAAGATGTAGACGCCCATAGAGCAGAACGCTTTTTTCTCGTTATGAGGAGTCGGCTTCGGGCACTGCGGCTTCTCCTGGAAGCCGACTATTCGCATAGAAGAGTCAACCTCAACGACACCCAACTGACCCGCAGCGCGCTCTATAGATGCCTCAACGCAAGCGACTGTAATCTGCGCCTCTTTCTCTTCGTGGAACCTGAGCATATCAAGATAATTCATCTTGTATATGTGGTCGCCTGAGAGTATCAGAACCCGCGCAGGACGCTGGCTCTGAAGAGTGTAGATATTCTGATATATCGCGTCTGCTGTGCCCAGGTACCAGGACTCAGCAAGCCTCTGCTGAGGTGGGATGGTCGCAATAAATTCGCCCATCTCACCGGAGAGAATATTCCACGCCTGACTTATGTGCCTGTCAAGAGATATTGACTTATACTGGGTCAGCAGATATATCCTTCTTAGACCGGAATTGAGGCAATTTGAGAGCGGGAAGTCAATAATGCGATAGATTCCTCCGAAAGGGACAGAAGGCTTCGCTCTATCCTTCGTGAGCGGATAAAGCCTTTCTCCTCTTCCTCCGGCGAGGACCATGGTGAGAACATTTTTGAGATAGCCTGGCACGTCCGTTATCGTTGACATCTCAATAGCCCCTTGCGCGGCGCAGGAAAAATCAAAATGACAAGTGCAAAATGCAAAATTGAAATTCAAAAATCAAAATTTTTAGGTGAGACTGTACAGTGCCTGCGTAAGTCAATTTTGAATTTTGAACTGCAACTTTGCGTTTTCCCTTTTGAACTTTGAATTTTGTAGGCTGACCGACACGAAATAGTTTCACCCGAAGCAACTAAGTCCTGGCTACTGGTTTTTGCGCTCTCTGACCGCCAACAATTCGCGAATCTTCTCTTTCAGTTCATTCAGGTCTGAAGATTTTGTTATATAGTAATCGGCGCTCCAGGTCATAAAGTTATCTTTGTAATGAGCGTAAGCGGTATGAATTATGACAGGCATTGTGTTGTCTTTGCCCAGTATTTTGCCCAGCGCTTCTATCCCGTCCATTCTGGACATATTTATGTCCAGGATAACGAGGTCAACCCTGTGCGCGCCCATCTTCTCAATAGCATCCTGTCCGTCGCAGGCTGTCACAACTGCGTAGCCCTCGTCCTCAAGTTCCTGCTTATAAAGTTCCACCTGATTCCTGTCATCTTCCACTACGAGCAGAGTTTTCATCTCCCTATCCTCCTTACTCCTTGGTGGTGATAAGGGTGATATCCTTCAATTCTACTCGTCCCTCCCGCAGGTCAAAGATGATGCCGGCAGGTTTCTTAGATGGCTCAACAGTTGGAGTATCTGTCTGCAGCACCACTCTGTCGTCAAGGAAGAGTAAAATCTCTTCTTTGTCCGCGCGCAACTCAAGACTATACCATTCAAACTCCTCAAGAGAGACTCGCTTCTTTGCATCTGAGGCGGACTGAGCCGCCCCTTCAAGAGAGATGCCTTCACCCTTCCCGGCTGACAGAAGTAGGGTAAAGTCCATACTGTAAACCGAAAACTGAAGCGCCACTAAAGAGTTCTTGGTAAATCTGGCGCGCAGTTTCAGCAGGATTCTGCCCTTGGGAGCGCTCTTCAGTTGAAGCGAGCCAAGTTTTTGCGCTACTATTGCGCCTTCCTCAACTTTCCAGTCCCCTTTTACTATCTGCCAGGCATCCATATTTTGCCCGTCAAATAGAATTATTGCGCGCTCTACAGACTGGCTGAACAGCCTGTTCTTGATAGCATCCTCCAGCGCGTGTGCCTCAGGCAGGTCGTTTTCAGAAAGAGCAAGAACCTCAAGCGCCTCATCAATCATTCCTGTGAAGTAGAGGTATGACGCGCGCGCGAGTTGCTGCCTCTTCAGGTCAGCCACAGGCGAAGCGTCAGAGAGACTGATAATCTCCTCTATGGGAAGCGATTCCACAGATAGAGGCGGCATCTCGCCGATATGGAGTTGCCCGCTCTCAAACTTTTTGAGAGTTCCTTCGTGGATGATTCCTGCCTGAGACTTGAACGATACCTTTTTCCCCACAAGGCTGCTTATCCTGTCAATAGCGCGCTTGTAATAATCTCTTGCCGCTTTCAAGCACTCAAGCGTCGCAGCAAGGTAGGGTTTTGAACCGTCTGAAGGCGCTCTCCGGGAGATAGTGCGCTCAAGAAGTGACTGCGCATCAGAATAGTTCCCCTTCTGACAGAGAAGGAAGGAATCTTCGCAGGCGGAAATCGCTTCCAGTCTCAGATAGATAGCCTGCTCTTTCTGGTGGTTGACTATTTCAGCACGCTTCCTTCTCGCTTGCTCAATGTATGCAGGCAACCCGAAGTTAGCGATGACGCTTTCAAACTGCTTGATAGCCTCTTCGTATTCTCCCTCGTCAGTCAGTTTTGCCGCGTTCTGTTCTATCTCAAGATACGCCCTGTTTGCATCCAGGTATATCTCCTCCTTGAGGGAAGAAATTCTTTGACGGTAATCAGACGTTGCAAGTTCGGGCGGCAAGTTTTTCTCTAATAACTCTATCGCCTCACTGAACTTTTTTTGTGAGCGGAGGTTCACCACCCGCGAGGATGTCTGGCGCCACACTTCTTCTGTCCGCAGCCTGGACTTCTGCGCCTCAATCTGCACTATCTTCTCTCTGGCTTCCTTACCGTATGGGGAATCGTGATAAGATTCCACAAACTTCTGCAGCCTGGTCAGGGCAGCGTCCAGTTGACCCGGGTTCTCTTTCAGGAAGTTGAGCGCATCGCGCCAGGCAGCCTCAACCGCCGCGGTGCGCATCTGGCCTTCAATGCGCTCTATCTCAGTCCCCGCCTCGCGCGCCCACTTTGTGCCAGGATATGTCTGGCGAACCCGCTGATAGCGCCTCAACTGCTCCTCGTATTCTTGGGGATTAGACCTGGCGTATTCCCGCGCTCCGGCAAACGCAACCTCTGCAGGGTCTTTCTGTGCCTTCCCGGAACCCGGCCTGAACAAGACCGCAAAGAATATGACAATGATAGCGGCAGCAACCACACCTGCCCCGAAGAAAATGGCTCTTCTGCTGGAAGGGGCTTTGCCCACAGGCAGTGCCTGAACAGATTCTGCGGGAGGCGTCTCAATCCGTGGCAGAGATTCACCCAGCGCCTCCTTCACTATCTCCTCTTTCTCCTCGGGCGAGATTTGAACCTCTGACACGCCCTCCTTCCCGGCAAAAGGAGTGAACTTGGATAGGCGCTTCTCTTTCCTGACCGCCTCTTCCTCCTGCGCCTCTTCAGCCTCTTTGTGCGCCTTGAGTTCTTCCTGCCCACCTGCGGCAGCCTGAACATCAGAAGTTTCTTTCAACCGCCCTGTCCTGCCAAGGTCAAGCGCTTCAAGTTCTGATATGACATCTCGCATAGATTGATACCTGTCGCCTGGTGAGCGAGAAACCATCTTCTCCACCACGCGCGCGAGTTCGTCTGGAACCTCCGCAGCCACCTCTTTCAGTCTCCTGTAGCGCCCCTCAAGGTTTCGGGCAAGAACCTCAACAGGATTCTCTGCGACAAAGAGATTCTGACCGGAGAGCATCTTGTAGAGGATGGCTCCGAGCGCAAAAATATCGCTGCGCTTGTCAGACACAGAGTAGTCTTCTATCTGCTCAGGCGCCATAAACTCAGGCGAACCGACAATAACCCCGAGCGCAGAAGTGCCTTCAGCAGCCTCAACAACCCTCTTGGAAATCCCTATTTCGCCAACAACAATCTGTCCCTGTTTTGTGAAGAGCACGTTTACCGGTGTAAGGTTTCTGTGAATAACATCGTGCTCGTGCGCGTATGCGAGCGCGCGCGCGATAGAGAGTGCCACTTTGACAGCCTCGCGTGCAGGGAAGCGCTTATCTATTGCAAGAATCTTCTCAAGCGTTGTGCCTTCAACATAAGCGTAGCATATATAGAAAACGTCTTCGCATTTCCCGACATCATAAATTGAGGCGATACCCGGGTGGCGCAGTTTTGCGGCGACAGCAGCCTCGGAGAGAAACCTTTTCGCAAACTCCTTGTCCTTGGCCGGCTTCTCTTTCAGAATCCGAACAACAACATCGCGGTTAGCACTTGACTGCCAGCCTTTGTAAGCGTATGTGATGGAGTCCTCAAAGAGAAGTGCGTCTAACCTGCAGCCGGCGATAGATTGTCCGTCAAGCGTTCCCTTGTCTGGCTGGGCTGGTTTCTGTTCGGACGTGGTAGTATCAACTGGAGAGCCACAAGCGGGGCATCTGAAGAGGTTCTCCTGAGCCGCAGGTTCTGTTAGACTGTATCTGGAAGCACAATTCCTGCAGAGAAGGATGGTCTTGCCTTGCCTGATAAGAATCTGTCTGACCTGAGAGGCGCTGAGGACACCCCTCTCAACCATAATATCGCCCAGATAGCGGTCTTCTCCCTGTTCCTTCTTGGCTGTCTGGAGGTTGAGGCATTCTGCCACTGTGGAGGCAGAGGCAAACCCCAAAACTATGACCAGTTGTCCGAATTGGATCTCCTGAGCGCGTTCCAAGGTTCACCAGGAAGGAAAAAGACACAGCCCCCCATCCCATCGCGCGCTGCGATGGCGAAGGCTGAAAACATCTTGAGATGCAGTGCACTTCACCTGGCTACTTCAGACGTTGCTCAACCAAGCGCCCGGCCTTGAAAGTAATGACCCTCTTCGCAGGAACAAAGACTGGCGCACCAGTTCTCGGGTCCCGCGCCTTCCGGGGCGCTCGCTTCTTCACCTTGAATACACCAAAATTTCTCAGCTCTATTTTCCCTTCCTTGAGCACAGTATCAAGAATCGCGTCGATAGTGCTCTGGACAACGACTCTCACTTGAGAGTATGATAAAGACGTTTTCTCACAAATCTGCTTCACAATATCTTTCTTCGTCACTTTTCATCCTTTCGCTAACACGTACCCAATTCAACGCACTGACAACCACCATTTGTAATTATCCCCCGAATGTGCAAACAAGTCAAGAAAAAATGATGCAGTTTCACAAAATGGTCAGAGTCCGAGTTTCACACATATCTCGCGCTCTGAGGGAGCCTCCGCGAGAATAGAGTTTCAATAACAGGTTTGAGAAGCGGATAATCAGCGCGGCTTCCAGTAAGAACACAAATAGTTTTCACTCTCACCACCGGATGGGGTAAAGATTCAGGAACCGGCGTAAAGATTGTTCAGCCTCAGAGCCATACTTTCTTTTCCGTATCTGTCTTCTGACAATTTGAGCGCTTCTGGCGGCGATGTCACGGGAAAAGCGTATGACCTCGTCCTCGGAAATGCCACTTGAGGCGAGATACCTGCGTAGAAATCTCTGCCTGTCTGTCGCAGAGGCGGCGAGCAGAAAAGATGCGCTCAGGCGCGCAAGGTCGTGAACTCTGTGACTGCGCCTGACCGCAGAAAATAATCTCGCGCCGTCTAAGTCCGTCACAACAAACGTGAATCTGCCGGATTCCCTTCTTACCAGTATATTGCTCGTCTTCATATCGCGTTGAAAGTGGCCCTTTCTGTGCAAATCCGCAATAAAATCTGCGAGAGCGTGGATAAGAGTCAGGCGCTCATTGCGGGCGGTGGTCTCTTTCCAGACCGCTTGCAGCGGCTGTGAATCGGTGATAAATTCTGATATGAAGAAACTGCGTCTGAGAACTCTGAAAAAGCGCTCCTCAAGATAAGCCAGAGGAGTCGGCACAAATACGCCTCTTTCTTGAGCCTGAAGACTTTTTTCAAAAATCCTTTTTGCGCGGCTGCGAATGAGAAGGTATCTAAGAGTGTAGATAAGCCCTTTATTATTGAGCCGCTTTATGTGCAACTTCTTCTTTTCGCCGGAGATTTGCACTTCCACAGAAGCGGCTCTGGTCGTTCGCGAATCTTTAAGAATCATAGCGCCGGGAAGCGAAAAGAGCGCGTCCGGGTCTTTCAGCGACCGCAGGAAACTCGCGGCATCTTTGTCTAGCGCTGACCCACGCGCGCGACCGACCAAAATTCTTACGAAAGGAGGATTATTCACCCTTTTTCTTCTCTTTTCCAACAATCTCTTTGAGTTTCTCTAAGACTTTGCCGAGTTGGTATTCCCAGGTGAAGAACTTATAGATGTGCTTTTGCCCTTCAACTGCTATTCTGCGGCGCTCTTCAGGTCTTTCAAGGTAGTGGTGGATGAGAGAGATACAATCTGAATAGTCATATTGCCACGGAAGAAATTTTTTCTGTTTTATCTTGAACCAGTCCAAATGTTTCCCATTTTCAAACCACTTCTCAAGTCCCGGAACATAAGAGGTGATGTGAAACCCCCGGGAGGCGAGAGTCTGGGCGGTGCGAAGCGAGAAGTAGTCCGGGATGCGGTTGTTGTCGTTGATGCCGAGCACAATATGAGCGTTGAAGCACAGGCGAGCGAAATCGTCTCCGCCGATAAACTCGCCTGCGACCGGCATATCTTTTGGCCAGCGCGTTCCCCATATTTTCAGTTGAAGCCCCGCCTTCATAACTGCGCGAAGGAAGCGTTCGCGTCCAGCCTTGTTTGTGCCTGCGAAGGCGACCTGGCATTTATAGGCTGGGATATCTTCTTCAATGTGTCTGTGAATTGCCGGGTCAACGCCCTCAAACATATGGTGGACGTTGCGGAAGCCGAGCCGCCGATATTTGTCAATAAGCCCGCCCGCAGTGACCCAGAACGAATCGCACACAGGTCCGAGTCTTTTGAGCCAGCCGTGAATCGGTGAGTCCATATAGTGGAGTGCGACGTGAGTTTTTCTGGCGATTTCGCGCACAGTTTCAGGCAAGACGCATTCGCCCTTCACAAGGAAGAGGACATCCGGCGCTGACGAATCAACAAGTGATAGGAGTTTGCGCTGCATTGCGTCAGCGCCTTCTTGCCTGGCGATAGAACGGTAGTCAAACCTGCGCACTTCCTGCCTGAGTTTCTCAAAGGTTCGGCATATGAAATGGACGTTTGAGGCGGGATTTTCAAGCGCACCCGCTACGAGTATCTTCACGTTAGCACCTCAAATCAGTGGACTTGCGTCCGCGGCTTTATTATCCCCGCACTGAAGTGCGGGGCTTGTCATCCGCCGCATATATCAAGAACCTCTCTCATTCTCTTTTCGTAAGTGTGGTCGCGATAGGCGCGCACCTGAGCATTTGCGCCGATTTCCGAAACCTTCTCTTTATCGGCGGTCAGTCTTTTCACCAGTTGGACCAACTCGGATTCGCTTCGGAAAATGACCACCTCTTTTTCTGGAAGAAAAAGTTCTGGAATCTGCTCCTGAAAGTCGCAGACCTGGCAGGCAGCGCAGCCTGCTGCCTCAAAAAGACACACATTTACTCCGTGCGTGAAACTGCCGAACCAGAGATGGATATTTAGAACCACAGCGCTTGCGCTATAGACTTTCGCAACTTCAGCGACATAGACAGGGTCAAAAACTTTTCCGTATAGCGGCGAACCCTTTTTCACGCGCTTCCCCCAGCCGGGACCGAAAACTTTCAGGTCAAAATCCGCGAGTGTCTCTAATAATTTCTGCCTCGGCTTATTCCACTGTCCGACAAACGAGATTTCCGCGCCGTATTTCTTTTTCTCTTCTTCAGGCAATTGGACTTTTTTGTGAACGAGCGGGTCGCAGCAGAAAGGGAGGAAGTGAATATTTTTCTGTCCCGCTTCTCTATAATCGGGAATAAGCGCAGAGTCATTTGTGAAATAGAAGTCGTAAAACGGCGCGATTTTCTTGGACTCTTCAAACGCGTGAGGGTCATCCGGGAACCAGTTCACTGTAACAACGCCTTCTTTTCTGATAGCGCTCACAGTCTCAGGCAGTATACCCAGACCTTTGGTCACGAAAAGAAGGTCAGGGCGAAATTCAGAGACAGCGTCAATAAGACCAGCATTGAGGCGCTTCTTTCTTGAAGAGAGGATTCCGCCCGAACTCTCCTTCTGCTCCAGGTCAAATATAAGCGTTTTGTGCCCTAACGCCTCAAACGCTTTTGTGCAAAAGTTGCCCGACGCAAACTCCTCAGCCGGACAGACGACAAGAATTTTCAATTTACCCCCTGTGCGTATCAATGTGCTGCGGGTTCAGTTTTCTATGAATGATAATGCTTCGGGCTATCTGGCAATTCCGCGGAGGAGCCAGAAAACTGGCTCCTGTTCTGCCGGTCACGCGAGCAAAGATACCCGGTAAAAACCGCCTCTCTTCTCTCACATAATGAAGATGGTGGCGCAGGAAAAGTTCATTCATAACATCTATGTCGCTGTATTTCTCATTTTTTTTCAGATGGATTCCTCCGCCGTGAAATGCTGAGGACTGTATGAGGTAGCCGCCATCCCTCAGAAGACGAGAAATCTTTTTCAGCGCAGACTCAAGGTCAAACAGATGTTCAAAACAGTCCATTGCGCAAACAGCATCGTAGTTGCCTGGCTCAACATCCCTGGTGGCGTCAAATGTTCTCGGGCTTATGCCATTTTGCTTGAATCTGAACAAGGCGAAGTTGAAAGTATGCCCGGGAACGTCCAAGTAATCGCATTCAAATCCGCGCTGGCGCAGAAATATGACGAGCCCCCCAATCCCGCCCCCGTAGTCCAGAACTTTTCTAACGCCGATGAAAGAGAGAAGGTTTGCCGTCTTTATAAACCTCTTCACACGCGACCTCTTCGTCTCCAGAATTGCGAGTTCGTAAAGATACCGCTCTGTCCTGGCGTAATACCTGACAATTTCCGCTTCGCTGTTGGCGACCGCAAAGGTTTGAAGGAGTTCACTCTCCCTCTCGCTGCTTGCCCAGTAATCGTCAGCAATATTCGTTATTGGCTTGCCGCAGAACTTCTCAATCTCTTCGTAGACTTTGCGCCTCGCATTTGTGTGGGCGGGTCTGTTCAGCACACCCCTGAGTCTCGGGTCTTTATACAGTTTTGCGCTTCTCATCCTGTCAGCACTTTTCTGTATATAGAAAAGAGAGAATCCGCGGTTTTTTCCCAGGTGAAATTTCGCGCGCGCGCGATACCCCTTACTCGCAGATTTTCCTGCAAACCGCGGTTCTCAAGCAACTCAAATAGTTTGGCGGATGCGTCCTGAATGTTGAGCGGGTCGGCAAGGACTGCCGCATCGCCGACGACCTCTGGAAACGCCCCTGTGTTAGAGCATAGAACAGGACAACCTGAAGCCATCGCTTCCAGGTTTGGAAGTCCGAATCCGCTTCCCAAATCTAATGAGAGGAAAATATCTGCTGCGCGATAATAATCCTGGATGCCGCCTGCTATCTGTCCCGCCCTCATCACCTTGTGGCTCAAGCCGAGTTGGCTGATGAGAGCGTTGACTTGCTCGGAGGAAGCGCCGACTCTGAGCAGGATAACATCATCTAATTTCTCAGTCACTATTTTGAATGCGCGAATAATTCTTTCGGCATTTCTATTGGGTGTTTCCCCGCCGACACTGAGGATGACTCTCCTGTCCGGCGGAAAGCCCAGTTGCGTGCGCACCTCATTCTTATCCTTTGGTGAGAACTCAGCCGTATTGACACCAAGATAGACGAGGTCAATCCTTTCTTCTTCAATCGCGCAATACTCTGCCAGCGCTTTCCGGGTGGCTTGCGATATTGCGACGATTGCGCTGCAATATTTCAAGGATTTGAGCCGCCTCTTCAGTTTTTGAACTGTGCCGGGGGAGGAGAGCCCTTCAATCTGAAGCGGCAGAATATCAAAAATCATCGCAACTGCGGGGCGCCGCCACCGGGCGAGTTCCAGGTAGTTATGGCTGACATACTGGTACAATCTGTAACGCGGCATCCTCACGTGCGCTTGAATATATTTGAAGTTTTCGGAGAAGTGTGTCACTATTTTCTCCGGCCGCACATCGTGCCAGGCAATTCCACGCGCTTTGCTCTGGCTCTCAACAAATACCTCACTGGCGCGACAGCGTTTCTGAAGATTTTCTACCAGCGCTCTTGCCACCACTCTGCCTGATGTCCCCGGCAGTGAGTTGGTAATCACTGCTACAGAAATGTCTGCTTCCCATCCGCGGCTTCCTTCTTGCTGCCTCATTGCTTCTTTCTCTGTGGGAGTTCGGCGACCATTACTGACGCGAAAAAGTTGCGATACATTGCGCTTTTTTCACGACAGAAAAACCATATCAGTTTATCAAGAGCGCTCAAGATGGGTCTTGCGAAACCTGCGCGAGAATATGCAAGCGCGGGTCTTATCCTGTCAAACTCATCTACCTCAAATAGTCGCGCATTCGCGTCCTGCAGAAGTTTTTCAAGGGATTCGCGTCTGTAGTACCTGCGGTGGGTCCTATCAGTGTAAGTTCTGAAAGTGATGCCGGCTGAGGAGTCAAAACCAGAATCTTCTTTCGGCACAGAAAGCAGAACTGTTTTTCGTGCAACTCTGATAGCCTCGCGCAGAGCCTGCAGGTCAGAGTCCACGTGTTCAAGCACATCCCAGAGGCAGACAGTATCAAAAGATTTGTCCGCAAATGGCAGATTCTGCGCATCCGCGAGAATAAATTTATCGCCGAACCGAGTCTTCGCTTCCTGAAGCGCTGAGAAATCTATATCCACCCCAAACGCCTCTTTATTGCAGGAGGCGGCAAAGCCGACATATTTGCCCTCTCTACAGCCCACCTCAAGAACACTTTCTCCGGCGAGGCGCAGTATCTTCTCTTTCTTGAATCTGCCAGAACCTTTTACCTTCAAGGAACCTCCACACTATTTATCTGACCGCTGCTCTATGTCTTCGGCTTCTGACTATAACTGGCGAGACCGAAAGTGTCAAGGCGCACTGTGGACTTGGAGCCGCAACCGTCCTTGACAAAAGTTGCGCCCGCAGATAATATAAGGTCGAAAACAACAGAGAGGGCAATAACGATGTGGAAAAGCACGACAATACTTTCTGTGCGGCACAAGGGAAAAGTCGCAATCGGCGCGGACGGGCAGGTCACTCAGGGCGAGACAGTTCTCAAACACGACGCGGTCAAAATCCGCAAACTGTTTGACAACAAAGTCATAGTCGGCTTTGCAGGTGCGACCGCAGACTCTTTCGCTCTTCTTGAGCGCTTTGAAGAGTTTCTCAATCAGTATCAGGGCTCTGTCAAGCGCGCAGCGATTGAACTGGCAAAGCAGTGGCGCACAGACAGGATTCTTCGCCGCCTTGAGGCTGTTCTCGGCGTGGTTGATAAAGACACCTCTCTTATCGTGTCTGGAACAGGCGATGTAATTGAGCCGGAAGAAGGTATAATCGGAATAGGTTCAGGTGGACAGTTCGCAGTGGCAGCGGCGAGAGCGCTTATAAAACACTCAGACCTCTCCGCAAAGGAGATTGTTCTTGAGTCTCTCAAAATCGCGGCAAGAATCTGCATCTACACAAATGAAAACATCTGCGTTGAGGAACTGAAGTGAAAGAACTGACACCTAAGAGAATCGTTGAAGAACTAAACAAATATATTATCGGTCAGGATGCCGCGAAGAAAGCGGTCGCTATCGCCATCCGCAATAGATGGCGAAGGCAGCAGGTCGCACCCGAGATGCGCGACGAGGTTGCGCCGAAAAATATAATAATGATTGGACCGACAGGCGTCGGAAAAACTGAAATAGCGAGGCGACTGGCAAATATGGTTGATGCGCCATTCCTCAAAGTTGAGGCGTCAAAATACACCGAGGTCGGCTATGTCGGACGCGATGTGGAGTCTATGATTAGAGACCTCGTTGAGGTGTCTGTCAACCGCACACGAGTCGCCGAACGCTCAAGAGTTGAAAAGATAGCAGAAGAGCAGGCTGAAGAGCGTCTCCTTGACGCGCTCCTTCCGAAATCAGCCACGGGAGACGCAGAGAGCGCGGCATTCTTTGGAGCATCCACTGATGACACTTACCAGCAGAGCAGGGATAAACTTCGCGCGCGCCTGCGCGCGCGCGAACTTGAGGAGCGCGAGGTGGATCTGAACGTGGAACTGAAATCAAGCCCGATGGTCCAGATATTCTCAGGCGCGGGTGTAGAGCATATGGGATTTGATATGCAGAGTTTCTTTGACAGACTTTCGCCAACGAAAGAAGAGACTCGCAGAGTCAAAGTCTCGGAGGCGCGAAAGATTCTTGTTCCGCAGGAGGCGGAAAAATTATTAGATAAAGAAAAGATTACGAAGGTGGCGCTTCAGCAGGCGCAGGATTCGGGAATAATATTTATAGATGAACTTGATAAAATCGCGGCAAAATACGAGAAGACTGTCGGACCGGATGTCTCCCGCGAAGGTGTTCAGCGCGACCTCCTGCCAATAGTTGAAGGCTCTACAGTCCAGACAAGACACGGACTCGTGAAAACAGACCACATTCTCTTTATCGCTGCAGGCGCGTTCAATGTCGCAAAACCATCTGATTTGATACCTGAACTTCAGGGGCGATTCCCTATAAGAGTTGAACTCTCGGCGTTAGGAAAAGAGGAGTTCCTGCGCATAATGACTGAGCCGAAAAACGCTCTCACAAAGCAATACGCGGCGCTTCTTGAGACAGAAGGAGTCAAAGTTCGCTTCAGAAAAGACGCTCTTGAAGAGATGGCTCGGATAGCGGAAGATGTCAATAACAGAGCGCAGAACATCGGCGCGCGCAGGCTCTACACGGTTTTTGAAAAACTTCTTGAAGACCTTCTTTTTGAAGCGCCTGAAATTGGAAGTCAGACAGTAATGATAACAGCGGACTACGTGAGGCAGAGGCTGAAGAACATCGCCTCAAGCGAAGACCTGAGCAAATATATCCTATAACCGTGTCTTGACCTTTTCGCCTGATACTGGCTCAGGAAAAAGACAAAGAGAGTAAGCAACAGCATTATCCGGGAAATAATGAATAGGTATTTTCTCCCCAATTGTGGTTTCACAAATAGGGTCTTGACTGCGGTTATGGACGTCCCCGGCAAATGTGCACCCCTGCCGACAGAAAAAGGGGTTGCGTCCCCCTTTTATCGTCCCCCTTTTATCCCTAGCTTACTATTCCGTAGCCCCGAAGTTCCACGGTTTGTCCTCAGGTGAATATATGGAATCCTCACGTTCCGGTTTGTTGTGCCTGACAATCAGGGTCTGATTCAAAACGTTGCACAAAAATTGGCTATCACGGTAGTTCATCGTATAGAAATGCGGAATCCCATCACTCTCCAGCGCAATGATAAGGTCTCCGACCGTCAGACACGGGTCATTCTCCGCTCCAGAAGCAGGATTGTCTACCAATCCCAATAAGAAATTTTCCGCTTTTAGCAAATCCTCCGTCTTATGCTGCGCAGGTATCCCACGAAGGAACTCTAAAACGCGGGCGCAAACGTCCGCTTTTTGTTTCAAAAACTCGACCACCGGGCAAAGGCCGTTGAGTTCCGAGCATCTTTTGCCTCCCATCTCATAGCGCTGATACGGTTTCTTCTCTAATATGGGATAGTTTGCCCAGTAGCATGCTGACCCTGAGACAAGGTGACCCACGGAGTTTCTAAACCATTGGATGCCAGATTTCAACAAGGTTCTTAGGTACCGCTTGGCTCTGTTAGTAAGTTCAACGTCATCCGCTTCCTCAAATATCTCACTGAGCATAGCCAAGCATATTTTTTCTTTTCGGCGATGCGCTGCTGGGAGATTTTCAACTACTCTGCGCGCACCGCTGTATGACCCCTCATTGTTAATAACCCTCAGGAGGTATAACGCGTCACCGAGTACCCTCCTCTTGAATTCCATTTGCACCACCGGACTGGATACAGAAATATGGTACCCAGATATACGTTCCTTGATCCGTTCCTTCATCTTCTTCTCGCGCAAGAATCGCGCGATTTGTATGGTTGTATCCAAGAATATTGCGCTACCTTCCGCCATAATCATAATACTCTGCAACGATGAGAAAAGGAAAGGCTATTCTTCAGATGGGCCGCTTAACCCTATCCAGGGGTCAAACCCAGATTCGGATAGAAGGTTGAGGCTTCTCTCAACATCGCTGTCTTCTACTGTTCCAAGCAACAAGCATTCGCTCAGTACCTTCTTGATTGCGTTTATCTGGGGTTTCCTAAGACTCCGAAAGTCTGCCTTTGCCAGAACTGCCTGCAAGACATTCAGCACGTCTCCCCAGTTGGGCTCTCGTACATCTCTCTGTTCCCATAAATCCTCAAGGGATTCCAATAGTTCGATAGTCAGACTATCTTGCTCTGTAGAGTCTTCCGTTTCCAAAAGAGTTTTGCAGGCACTAACTGCTTGGCGCAACGTCCTATTTATGTCCTCGCGAGCAGCGATGTTCTCGCTGACTTTTTGGAGAGCGGGTGCTACCCGCTTTCTGTTTTCCTCTCTTAAGACTGTTCCGCCGCCTACCGCGGTCTTCTCATACACAGTTTCATAGGCAGAGCTCCTTGCTTCCTGAGAGTCGGTTAATTTGTTAAGAGTTCGATTCACCGGAGTAGCGCTTACCGCACCCGAAGACTCCGACCCAATCACCATGAAGTTCATTGCGTACCCCCAAGCGCCATAGGAACACATGTCTCAATAGTATTCAGAGATACAGTTATAAAGTCTTTAGCGTTGATGCTAGTCGGTTCATTGACAAACGCATCCGCGTCCACCATGACAGCAAATCCTGGATTCACAGCTATTCTTTTCTTTGCCTTAAGTTGCTGCAGGAGCACCTTATCTTGGTCCTTGCTCAGCGCCCTGGGGTTAATTTGCAGTATGGAATCTCCCAGGTCTAATTGAGCGAACCGCTCTGCACTATTAACAGAGATTCGCACCTTTCTCTCTTTTCCTGCGATCACCACAGTAAAACCACGTGCTTGTATTGTCCCTTCAAAAGCCTTGGCAATAGTGTCGACTGAGAGCACATTTAACTGAGATATCCACGTGTCAGAATCTTCTTTCGAGTCAGCGGCAAATAAGTACCAGATTCTGAAACCCTCACGAGCAAATTCCTTGAGTCCGAGTTCTTCATGTACTATACCAGAAAGGAGATATGCCTGCTCGACAAACTGGTCTATGTCGTCTTGCTCAATTGCTAATTCCTTTCCCAACACCTGTTCAAGTTCAAAATCGTATTTCGCAGCAGAAAAATTAAAGCGTGTTCCTGTACGGAGGTTTGCTAATGGCGCGCCCTGTGGATTAACCTCCGCATCCCTAACTACCCAGTCAGGGTTCAACTCTACTATTCTATTCAATATCCTTCCGCATCGATCCAGGTAGGTGAAGCCTTGCCAATATCGGACTTCGTATACCACCTTGTGACGAATCGCAGTTTTTCCATTAATTGTTATCGCCATCGGACGCCTAGCCAGCTGTATGTTGCTACACCTATACCCTGCCAGTGCCTGTAAGAAGCAACTACGAACCTCAAGCAGCCTTCTAAAGGTTATTCCTAACGTAGTGCGATGTCAAGGGCAAAAATACAAAAGTATGCCATATTTTTGCGGATTCATGGGATTCAT
>Ga0315282_10009235_pt1 | contig 15716 bp, 11 predicted proteins | sample YL17G07_20_MG_FD_203693 | JGI IMG/M metagenome (GOLD analysis project Ga0315282, IMG submission 203693) | Sediment microbial communities from Yellowstone Lake, YNP, Wyoming, USA - YL17G07_20 | ecosystem: Environmental > Aquatic > Freshwater > Lake > Sediment | place: USA: Wyoming | collected...
AACCGTTTGCCACATACCAAACATCTTTTCTATTTGCCACATGTGCCCAATGCTGCATAAGTGTTGAAGCGGTGCCGCTTTCGGGTGCATCAGTGCTATAGATATCATGATTCGCGTATCTATCTGGGTGAAACATCGCATAAAATATACCGCCAGCATTGTAAACTATATCAAAGGCATCATTTAATTCCGTAACATCATCTATATTATATCTTGCTTCAGGAACTTCAGCTTGCAATATGGAATCATATGACTTTGTCTGATGGCTCATTGAACTATCACCATAAAAATGATACGTTGCATCCCAAGGAGCATATCCAGTTGATGTTGGATGATCATTTGAATCCCAAGGACGTATAAACAAGAAGTTATCCGCCGAAGTGGCTTTAAGAGTATTATCTGAGTATCCACTGGGAAGTACAAATTCAAAGATATGTTGCCCAAATGGTATATTTGTTAAATTAGCTAAAATATCGTCTCTGCAGCCAATTATTTCTGGCCCATAACCATTTACTTCATATAAAGGAACCGAATATGGATGAGTTTTAGTGTGATCTGCCGGCTCCCAGCACCAGTTTGCAGTGCAACTATTTAGCTCTGTTTGCATATTTGCATAAGCATGAGCCATAGTAGTTGGATCAAGTAGACCAGTATTAATGGCAACTGACACTGGTATATTATAAAGTTTAGTCGCTTCAACTGCGGCTTGATATCTGTCAGAATTATCATTTGTCATTCCTTGCCACGCTGAACCGCTTGCCTCATTTTTACCCCAGTTATCAATAGAGAGTGTATATGTTGCTTTCCTGTTATCATAATAGTCTGCAACTGAATCATATGCTACTAACGGAGTATTATTAAATTTAATATGGATGTTATTGGTAGTATTAAAACCAACAGAAACATAGGCTTTATTATTCGGATAATCAAATCTCACGCCTTCTACACCATTATAAAAATCATTAGTAGTTCTTTCCGTAAGTTGTGTCCAATTATCTAAACCATTATCACTTCGAGATACAGCCAAACCAGATGAGCCAGCGGGAATGTCAAATGTATACGTATTTGGATATTTAAAGCCCCATTGATTAAATAAAGACGAATCGACGCTAACGTCAAAAACCGACTCGTTCTCAATGCGTAATGTACAATGATCCAAATTTCTGTCTGAGCTAACTTTAATTTGGCTTTGATTCGTAATCGCTCCATCCTCTGCGGTTGGAGGAACATAATTTAATGCTGGACCTGAAGAAGCAACAATGGTTAATTCGTTACTTGTTTTTTCAGTGCCATCTCCTGCTCCATCATTAGGTGTCACTGATGTTTTCCATTGATCACCCGCTTGAAGCTCATTACTCTTCAAGAGATCCATATGATCCTGATAGTGCGCTAATATTTCTGGTGAAGTTAACCTTCTATTGTAGATTGAAACATCATCTATCTTTCCATTAAAGGCACCTAAACCAGTATTGTGATTCCCGATGAATACATTCAAATCGTTTGTACTCATTGGCACTGTCCTGGTGATGCTCACCACCTCCGCTCCATCATAATATAATTTTTGTACCTGATCGGTCAGTGAAAAAGTTCCCACAACATGGTGCCAACTATTTGTGTAGGGGCTAGGAACGGTATATATATCTTTAAGACGAGAGTCAGCATCATATGCGGTGGAAAAGACGACAGTACCTGAGCCAAGATATAAAGAATACGCACCCCCAGGATTGTCATATTTTTTATCGACAATTGCCTGATAGTTAACGTTGTTAGCAGTATAAAACCAAGCTTCAACCGTAATTGCATCAGTTAAATCAATATCTCCAACATCTATTTTATTTGTCCCACCGGCAAAAGTGTAAGCGCCCTTATTGTCATGCCCGCTACTTTCGCTCCAAGTTGCGCCTGTCACAGTGCCATTATGACCAGCCCCGGAATAATCTTTTGTGGCAGTAGTAGTGCTTCCACCTTCAAATGGCATATTTAGGACAGTAGTTGATGCATCGTTAAGAAACCAATTATATATATTTTTTACCACATCGCTATCTGCATCGGCAGTATTTTGACCATGCGCAGTTAAATCTTCTGTCACTAAATTAGCCCAACCTGATTCTAAAAGCGGCGTATCTTGTGTCGGTAGAGTATTGGCGACATTAAAACAAACTTGGTCTGAAGTTGCTTCGCTATCGTCTGTGGCGTGCGCCCAATATTTCCAACAGACTTGGGTATCTCGAGGCACTCCGATTGCTTTGACAGCCGAAGCATTATATGTCGCGCCTGTTATTGGAACGGCGGCGTCCGAAACCCATGCTCCTGTTACATTTGTACTAAAAACATAACTATCAAGCGTTGTTCCATCAGGTGCCGATATAGAAATACCGGCTGTAAAATTAGAATTTATTTTATAATCTGGAGAAGACGTATTTGGGTTTAAAAATGCTACCTCTGTCTGGGGGAGGGCAAGAGGAACCGTGGTACTGTGTGTATTAGTTAAATTGACAATCTCTGAATCTTCAGCAAAACCAGTTTTTGTCGCCGAAACAGTATGAGGTGTCAAATATGTTTTTGTTGCACCAACTTGGGTATATTCCGCAACTTCAAGGCGGATAAAACCATCTCCGTCAGTAGCACCACTGCCGACCACAATATCTGATACATTTTTGACAACAACCGCTGCGCTGTCTAACGGATTACTATGAGTATCTGTGACATTAACATCTACATACCATTTACGAGTCAGGGTCACAGTAACGGTAGTGGCAGTATCAAAAGTACAATTTGTATAAGTAATATTAAATCCAGCGGCATATACATCAGCTGTACCGGCGATAAATTCACTATTTGTTATTGAGACTGTTGTCGGAACGCTACCAGCTGTATAGATAGCATATTTTCCAGCACTATTATCAAAGGTGGAACTATCGATATCGATTGAAGCACCTGAAAGGCCCCGAATATATACACCAATATTATCTGAACTATAAATATTAGTAATGTGTTGAAAGACTGAATGATGAATCGTAAGATTACTACTTGCAAAAACTCTACTTGAACTTGTAGAAATTCCACCAAAATATTCAACTGTTGCATGATCAAAAGTATCAATGCCTTGAAGGTATAATTCATAAATATTTGCAGTGTCATTCGCGGTTAAAACAGTGTTATTAGTAACATTGAAAGTACCTAGATTGTGGATATAATACTGTTTTGGTGTTGTCGAATTGATTTTTAGAGTTACATTATTGAGCGTTAAGCTTGCGCCAGTTGCAATATCTACGCTCCCCTCAACCACAATAGTCTGATCAGAAACAGTACATGTCTCACCGGTGGCGATAGTCCAAGTTCCGCTCCCCCCATAAGTGCAGGAAGCGTTGGCAATTTGAGGATAAGAAAATATACCTATAGCCGTTTGGGCAATTAAGGCAAAAGTTAATATTGGCGAAAGTAGTTTCCGCAGTCCTCTCTTAAAAAATATCGGCTTCGCGAAAATGTCCCCTCCTATTTCGACATTTTTCAGTCACCTTTTAGCCATTTTGTGCTTATCCACTCATCTGTTAAAAACAACATATCATTTCTGGCAATTCGGGCAATAGTGCGTCCCGCGGCCGCCAACGACAGTGCGTTTGACCACACCATTGCAGCGCGGACATTTCTTGCCCGTCTGTTGATAAACTTGAAAGTGTTTTTGCATCTCTCCCTTGCGACCCTCAACATCCACATAGGCATTTTCGCTTGAACCGCGATACTTTAAGGCTAGAGTTAAGACCTTCTTGATGCATTCGATAATTTTGCTAAGTTCGCTCCTCGAGACCTCGCGGCAAGCTCGCAACGGCGAAATCCCGGCGCAAAAAAGCGCCTCGTCGGCATAAATATTACCGACACCGGAAATAATCGTCTGATCCATCAAAAGCTGCTTAATCTTAAGGCGTGGCCGGCGCGCCATCGCTCGCAGCAGATAATCAGCCGTCAAATCCGTTGTAAATGGTTCCGGCCCCAAATCTCCAAGGACTTTGAGTTTTTTTAGCTCGTCCGTTTTGTAAACCTTGATGTAACCGAATTTGCGCAAATCATTAAAATACAAAACCCTTCCGTCGGTAAAATTAAAAATCACATGAGTAAATTTGCCCGGCAGGTCTTTAACCCAATCGTCAGAGGGATGCCCGCCGGCGATCCGCTTCGACTTGTCACCTTTTTTCGAATCGAAGACCAGCTGTCCGGTCATTTTAAGGTGGATCAGAAGCGAGTAACCGTTTGAAAGTCCGACGATCAGCATCTTGGCGCGCCGCTCGACCGACTTGATCTTCGCACCACTCACTAGTTTTGTATCCCCCTGAAAAATCTTGGCTACTCGGACTTCGACATTTTTAATCGTCCGGCCAACGATCTTATCTTTCAACCCTTCCTTAATTGTCTCAACCTCTGGTAACTCCGGCATGTTTCCTTGTGGATTTTTTCTTCCCGATATAATAAGATTGGGGCATGAAGACATTCGGGATTGTATTCTTCGCCCTCCTTACTTTCATTCTTACAGGATGCACACATAATTTCAAGGACAACGAGATGACTAAAGTTACAATTGACAGCAAAAAGTTTAACCTCGAGGTGGCAAAAACAGTTGACAAACAGCGCGCTGGTCTTTCGGGACGAAAAAGCCTTGAGGCAGACCATGGAATGTTATTCGTTAATGATCAGCCAGATTATCTGCAGTTTTGGATGAAAGACACCCTCATCCCCTTGCAAATTTTATTTGTAAACGGTTGCGAAATTGTCGAAGTGAAAGAGATGGAAGTGGCCAAAGACCCCGCCAATCCAGAAATGATTTATAAGGCCGCTTCTAAAGCCGATAAGGCGATTGAGCTCAATAAAGCTGCGGTGCCGGAAAGCGTTGTTGGAGAGAAAATCAAAGAACTCTGTGAATAAATCCTATTGCAACGACTTCCTGTGGAGTCGCTGATAATAACCTCTCGCAAACCGATGGGCCTCGTCACGGACTCTTTTGAAAAGAGCGATTTCTCCCCGCGGGATGATTTGGCTGGTGATAAGTTCATCGCGTTTGCGCTCCGGCCCCTTGGCCAAACCCACAACCGGGATCTCCAGCCCCAGCTTTTCTAAAACTGCGGCGACGGCATTGACCTGTGAGCGGCCACCGTCGACTAAGATCAAATCTGGATAAGGCCAATCGTTTTTGAACCGGCGGGCTAGAATCTCCTTAAGCATCCCGACATCGTTGGCACCTCGGATTGACTTAACGCGAAACTTCCGATATTCACTTTTTTCACTCTCCCCATCGAGAAAAACCACCATTGAGCCGACAGCATATGCCCCGGAAATATTGGAAATATCGTATCCTTCAATTCGACGAAAAATCGTCGGAGGGGTATCAAGTTTTAAGACAAAAGCCCGCTTGAGGTGCTCCAGTGCCGAAAGGCGATCGCGAATTTGGGCCGCTTTTTCATAGTCGAGTTTCAAGACAGCAGCTTTGAGCTCGCGCCGCAAGGCCTGCATAACCCGCATCTTTTTACCCTCAAAAAAATCGCGCACTTCACGAATCCGCCTGGCGTAATCTTCTCGAGAGATCCGCCCCTCGCATGGCATTTCGCAAAGGCCAAGATGACCGTAAAGGCAGCGTTTCTCTGGCAGTTTGTTACAGCTTCGAAAAGGCACAATTTTGCGGATTAGCTCCAAAGCCAGTGCCACGGCCGCTGCGGAAAAAAACGGTCCGTAAAGAGCCGGCCGCTTCTCGGTAATTTTTGGCAAATCAGTCTCGCGCAGAAGATAAAGGCGCGGAAATTCCTCGCGGGTGATATGGACATAGACACGACTCTTGTCATCTTTTTCCCGCAGGTTAAATTTGGGCGAATATTTTTTGATTAAATTCGCCTCCAAAATCAGCGCTTCAAGCGCAGTTTCGCTCGCGAGGTAATCGATTTTTCTGACCTCGCGCATTTGCATAGCGGTCTTGACCGGAAGATTTCCGGCAAAATACGATCTCACTCTCTCCTTGAGAGAGGTGGCTTTACCGACATAAATAATTTTGCCCTCTGCGTTTCGCATCAAATAAACGCCAGGGGAGTCGGGAAAGTCTTTAATTTTATTTTTCATTTTTTTTGGAAAAAACCCGTTTGAGAAATTCTCCGGTGTAGGAATTTTTAATGCCCGCGACCATTTCCGGCGTGCCGGCTGCCACCACTCGCCCGCCCCTCTCCCCGCCTTCCGGCCCGAGGTCAATCAAATAATCAGCGGTTTTGATGACTTCCAAATTATGCTCAATCACCACAACCGTATTGCCGGCTTCAACCAGCCGATTCAAAACCTTCAAAAGTTTAGCAATGTCATCAAAGTGCAATCCGGTCGTCGGCTCATCCAAAATATAAAGGGTTCTGCCAGTCGCACGCTTTGAAAGTTCAGCCGAAAGTTTAATCCTTTGCGCTTCGCCGCCAGACAAGGTCGTGGCCGATTGCCCGAGCTTAATGTAGCCAAGTCCCACATCCTGAAGCACGCGCAATTTGTCAGAAAGGCCGGGAATATTTTTGAATATCTCGACGGCCTCACTAACTGTCAAATCCAAGACTTCGGCGATGTTCTTGCCTTTGAATTTAACTTCCAGGGTTTCGCTATTATAGCGCCGGCCGTGGCAGATATCGCAAGGGATATAAACGTCGGGCATAAAATGCATTTCAACCTTTAAGACTCCGTCACCGTGGCACTTTTCACAGCGCCCGCCGATTACATTAAATGAAAATCTACCCGGTTTGTAGCCACGCAACCGCGCCTCGCTGGTAGAAGCAAAAAGCTGGCGGATAACATCAAAGGCCTTGGTGTAAGTGGCCGGATTTGAGCGCGGCGTTCGCCCGATTGGCGACTGGTCAATATCAATGATTTTGTCGATATTTTCCCTGCCTTCCATGGCTGAATACCGCCCCGGCTTGTCCCAGCCGTGGCCAAGCTCGCGGGAAAGCCCCTTATATAAAGTGTCGTTAACGAGCGTTGATTTGCCCGAGCCCGAGACTCCCGTTACCACGACGAAAAGCCCGAGCGGAAATTTTACCGTCAAATCTTTCAAATTATGTTCGCTCGCCCCACGCACCGTCAAATAATGTCCAGTCAGCTTACGCCGCATGGCCGGGAGAGGGATTGCTTTATCGGCTCGCAAATATGCACCGGTCAGCGATTCTTTGCTTTCTAAAATCTTCGGCAGCTCACCGGCCGCCACTACGCGGCCGCCTTCTCGCCCCGCCCCGGGACCCAAATCGACGATATAATCGGCGGCGCGAATTGTCTCCTCGTCGTGTTCAATCACGATCACCGTATTGCCCAAGTCGCGCAAATGTTTGAGGGTCTCCAAAAGTTTTTTGTTGTCGCGCTGATGTAGGCCAACTGACGGCTCATCAAGCACATACAAAACGCCGACCAAGCCCGAGCCGATTTGCGAAGCCAAACGAATTCTTTGCGTCTCTCCACCGGAAAGTGTATTGGCGTAACGATCAAGCGTCAGATAGTCCAGCCCAACGTTGACCAAAAACTCAAGCCGCCCGATAATTTCTTTATTCAGCCGCTCGGCCACCGCTTGCTCACCGGCGCCAAATTTAAGAGCGCGGAAAAACTTCAAGCAGTCACCAATCGAAAGGGCTGCCACCTCGTCAATCGTTTTGCCACCAACTTTAACCGAGAGAGCCGATTCGTTCAAACGCTTGCCGTGACAGGTCTCGCAGGGCAGCCGCGACATATATTTGGAAATTTCCTCCCTAACCGCATCGGACTCGGTTTTACTAAAGCGCCTTTCCAGCAGCTCTACCAGCCCGTTAAAGCTCAAGTGGAACCTCATTGGGCGACCCTGCGCATAGTAGGTAACCGCCAGATACTCCGGCTCCCCCGAGCCAAAAAGCAAATAGTCGAGTTCGTCTCTTGGTAAATTCTTGACCGGCACGCTAGTCTTAAGCCCTCGCTCGCGGGCGATTGAGCGGATAACCGAGCCGTAGTAATTAAACGGCGAATAGCTCCACGGCAAAATCGCCCCGGCATCAATGGTTTTATTTTTGTCGGGAATTATAAGCTGCGGATCAATCTCCTGCCTAAAGCCCAAACCAGCGCAGGTCGGGCAGGCACCGTAGGGACTGTTAAAAGAAAAAAGGCGCGGGGCGAGCTCGGCAAAAATATGTCCTTTGGGACAGGAAAGTTTCGTCGAAAAGCTGATTTCTTCTTTGGACGATTTAACCAAAATCGTCCCGTTGGCTTCTTTGACTGCGGTTTCGATCGCTTCGCCAACTCGTAAACGTAAATCCTTGCTCTCAACATTTTTTAGCGTCACCTCGTCTATCAAAATCTCGATGGTGTGCATTTTGTAGCGCTCGAGGCGCTTGGTCCGCCGAGCAAGCTCAAGCACTTGGCCGTCCACACGCGCGCGTTCATAGCCCTTTTTGTAAAAACTTTGCAGGACGGCTAGATAGTCCCCTTTGCGCCCACGCACCACAGGCGCAAATAGAGCAACCCTGTCGCCGGCGAAGTTTCCCAAAATAAATTCGATAATTTCGTCAACCGAATATTGCTGGATTGGCTCGCCGTCAATCGGGCAGAAAGCCCGGCCAACGCGGGCATATAAAACCCGCATATAATCATAAATTTCCGTAACCGTCCCGACTGTCGAGCGCGGATTTTTAGAAACGGCTTTTTGGTCAATCGAAACGGCCGGCGAGAGCCCCTCAATATAGTCAACATCCGGCTTTTCCATCTGCCCCAAAAACTGGCGAGCATACGAGGAGAGAGATTCAATATAGCGGCGCTGGCCCTCAGCATAAATCGTGTCAAAGGCGAGCGATGACTTTCCGGAGCCCGAAAGACCGGTTATGACGACAAATTTGCCACGTGGAATGGAAACGTCAATGTTTTTGAGGTTATGCTCCCTGGCACCTTTAACGAAAATTGAGCCAAATTCTTTGTTCATAGTAAAATCTCACTGAAAGTCAATTCTAGCATAAAAACCTTCCCCAAACAAAGACCGAAGGGAAGATCTTGACGAACCTGTCAATTCGTGGTATTATTATGAGATTCGCAAGTGCGAGTCAATCTAGCAGTACACCTGACTCTAGGGAGCGTGATCGGTATGGCTCAGGAGATCGTAGTCGTTTCGGTAAGGGCTGACAGGCTACTGGAGGAGCGAGGCTGGTCGTACGAGTGGACACGAGCCTCACTGCTGAGCGAGGACGGCCAGAGCGACGGGCGCGGCGAGGTGTTCGTCTGTGGAAGTGCCCTCGAGGCAATGGTCGAAATGGCCCCCGAGGAGGAAGCGGAGATTCGCTTCCGGGTTCGTCTGAAGGCGAACCAGAACGAGGAACACCGCGAGGAGACGCCGTGGCGACTCGGGCACGCCGACCAGATCATCGGCGTCATCATTCCCGAGAAGAGCTTCCGGGACGAGTTCCCCGAGGCGTGGACGCAGCTCGGTATGCTCCTCAACAAGGGGCTCCAGGCCGCTACGCTCTCCCCTGAGGAGCGGCGCCAGATCCAGAGGGCTGTCTTGGACGCAGGCCTCGACTTCTCCACCGACTACCAAGCGGCGCAGGAGAAGTACAACAAACTGGAGGCTCAGCCCCTCCACGCCAAGCGGCAGGCCTGGCTCGAGAGCGTCGCCAAGCTCATCAAGGCGATGACCCCGGGCGGTGAGGTGGATGAGGAGACCGTCCGCGCCGCCGTGAACGCCGTGATCGGCAACGGCCACGACGACAAGTCGGTCGACCCGAGCGCCGTCACACCGGTCGCTGCGGCGGCCAGCACCAGCTAGCTGCACCCAAGAAGAACTACCGGCCCGCCCCCTCGTGGGGGCGGGCCGCTTTGTTTTAGCGCACTTTTTTGAAAATCCCGGCGGCTTTTTTTATTTGAATCACTTGATCACGCAAGATCGCCGCTTCCTCAAAGCGTAGTTCTTGGGCAGCCAACTTCATTTCCTTTTCTTTCATTTTAATGAGCTCCGGCAGGTCGTGCTCGGAAATCGCCTCGTCAATCACATCCGGTGGCGCCGAAACCGGCGCAATCGACTTGATTTCTTTCTCAATCGTTTTGGGCGTAATATGATGGCGCCGATTGTACTCAAGCTGGATTTTGCGCCGGCGGGTCGTCTCGTCGAGAGCCCGCTTCATCGAGCCGGTTATGTTATCAGCGTACAAGATCACTTTGCCGTTGACGTTGCGCGCCGCCCGGCCGATTGTTTGTACGAGCGATGTTTCACTTCTTAAAAAGCCCTCTTTGTCCGCATCCAAAATCGCCACCAGGGACACTTCCGGCAAATCCAAGCCCTCCCGCAATAAGTTCACCCCGACCAAAACGTCAAATTTTCCTTCTCGCAGCTCGGTCAAAATCCTGATGCGCTCGAGAGTCGCGACGTCAGAGTGCAAATACCTGACCTTGACCTCACGCTCGAGCAAAAATTTACTCAAATCCTCGGCCATTTTCTTAGTCAAAGTCGTAACTAAAACTCGCTCCCCTACCTTAACCCGTTCCTCTATCTCACCCATCAAGTTATCAATTTGGTTGGCAGTCGGTCGCACTGAAACCTCCGGATCGACCAATCCGGTCGGTCGAACAATTTGCTCAACCACCTGCTCGCCCGCTCTTTCGACTTCGTATTTGGCAGGTGTAGCCGAAGTATAAATAGTCGCCGGGGTACGATGGAGAAACTCGTCAAACTTTAGCGGGCGGTTATCGCGCGCGCTCGGCAGACGAAAGCCATATTCGACCAAAGTATCCTTGCGACTTTTGTCGCCCTCATACATTCCACCAATCTGCGGCACAGTCACATGCGATTCATCAATGACCAGCAGATAGTCTTTGCCGAAGCGCTTTTTGAAATAGTCAAGGAGAGTAAAAGGAGGCGAGCCGGCAGGGCGAGCCTCAAAATAGCGCGAGTAGTTTTCAATCCCGTTGCAATAACCAATTTCCCTAATCATTTCCAAATCGTAATTTGTCCGACGACTCAAACGCTCCGCCTCGACAATCTTGCCATGGGCGCGAAAATATTTGAGCCGGGCCTCTAAATCTTTTGCAATTTCCTTGAGTGCCTGCAGGCGGATGTCCTCCGGCACCAAATAATGCTTGGCCGGGAAAATACTTATTTTGTCCAGCTTTTCCAAAACCGAACGGTTAACCCGATGGAGAACGTGCAGACTATCAACTTTATCCTCGGCAAATTTAATCTGTAAAATTACTTCTTTATCGGCCGGGACAACCTCGATAGCTCCGCCGCGCACCCGAAAAGTGCCGCGCAGCTGGTCTGCTTCGGAGCGCACAAATTGCAAGCGTAGAAGCGCACGCATCAAATCTTCTCTTGAAATCCTCTGACCGACTTCCACGTTTAAGACATTGCCGGCGTAATATTCTGGCGAACCCAAGCCGTAAATACAGGAAACTGAAGCGACCACGATAACGTCGTCGCGTGAGAGAATCCCTTGAGTGGCGGCGTTGCGGAGCCGATCGATCTCGTCGTTAATCGTCGCCTCTTTTTCGATATAGGTGTCAGAATTGGGTAGATAGGCCTCGGGCTGATAGTAATCGTAGTAACTAACGAAATACTCAACGGACGCATCCGGGAAAAATCCGCGAAATTCTTGGGTCAACTGGGCGGCTAGAGTTTTATTGTGAGCAATGACCAGAGTCGGTTTTTGGGTTTGAGCAATGACATTCGCGACTGAAAATGTTTTGCCAGAGCCGGTTACACCCAAAAGCACCTGATCATGCCGACCGGCTTTAAGTCCCGCGACTAACTTTTTTATCGCCTCGGGTTGGCTGCCCGCCGGGCGAAATTTACTCTTGAGCTTAAACATCTTATTCAATAACTAGATTCTGATAATACCACAAAAACCGGCGGTTATCAGCTAAATGCCGCAGCTCTGGGGCTATTTTGTCGGCAGATTGGAGAACACGGGGCGGAGCTCGACGTCCTTACCCTCAACTTTTGCTTTTAGGGTGTAGCTTTTGCTATCTTCGCTAACCTTATAATCGAGACTCGCGTCAGTCGGGATTTCTTTAACGTAATCGGGCTTGAGATCGTCAAGCTTTGCGGGATATTTGCCGTTTTTTAGCCCATAAACATCTAAGGCCTGCTGGACCCCCAAAACCGGCGTGTAGCCCTGCTGGAATTTGACGAATTTGTAGCCGCCAAGCGACATTGTCCCGACTAAGATTAAAGGAATAATGCCGACCAGAATGGTCACGATCCATTTGGTCAGCGCCGACCAACGGGCCAGAAACCACATAATAATTACCCCGATTGGCGGCAAATAAAAGAGCGTTAAAATCGAGACAGTGTCGCGCCAGGTGTTTGATTTCTCTTCGACGGGCTCCATAGTCTTATTTTATCACATCTACATTGACAAAAACAAAAATAGGGGTAAGATTAAGCCACCTTGGCCGGATGGTCAGGGCGCTTCGAACCTTCCCATGGAGGTGGCCGGATGGCTGCCAGCGAACCGAAACGACGCATAAGGATCGTAGACGGTCCGTCCGAGAAAGACCTGATGATCGCCCTGTTCGACCCCTACCCCATCCTCAGCGGCACAGAGCATGGACCAAGAACCGTGGAGTTCTTAGTTGAGGCCGAAAGGGGGCGCAGGATCAGGATCGATGTCGAGGTATCCTCGTCGCAGAGGGGTCACAAGAAGGATGATTCCTTCTTCAAGCACGCCTGGGGCATAAGGGGAGTGGCGAGCTTCAGGCGGTTCTATGGATGCAGAGGCGAAGGCGAACCTGTCCGCTTCCGCACCATGATCGGCTTCCGCACGTCATCACCTCGAAGAGGAACGATGCGTATTCCCGACTACGTCGATCTGGACCTCGCTACCCGGCTCTGAACTACCCACGGCCGCCTCCGACTCGGAGGCGGCCGTCAGCGTTTAAAAAATAAGCCGATAAATTCAACTGGTGACCCCCCACGCCTGTCCGCCTTTGGCGGAGGGAGTCGGTCACAAGTCGCCGTCGGATGATCCACGGGGAGTCGGTCACAAGTCCGCGCCTACTGGCGCGGCTCGCGACCCCGCCTCGCAGCCAAGCTGCTCCGGCTTTCGACTCTCCGTGCCCCAGATAAAAGAAAATTCCGCCGAATGGCGGATTTTCTTTTATTGGTGACCCCACGGGGAGTCGAACCCCGGCTGTCAGCTTGAAAAGCTGGTGTCCTGACCACTAGACGATGGGGCCGGAATTGGATTCTTCTTACTTTACAGACTTTATGGACTTTTGACTTATTATGCTTGACTTATATTTCTCCGGCTTATAGGGGGCTAACGTATGAATTTTATACCTTTTGAGGAGATTTTTCAACCCCGGCGGCATTTCCTGGTCATAGCCAATGCAAACCGCCTCCGGATTTTCTCTCTTCAGGACCCTGCCGTAATCTTTTTTATCGCCCAAAACCGCCTTATCGACAACTGCCTCGTTTTTGACTGTCTGCAGCCGCTCGCCTTCTGAAAAGCGCGGTTCATGACCCTTGAGGCGGCGAATCGTCTCATCGCGCGCGACCACCACCACTAAATAATTGCCAAACTTTTTGGCTTGCTTTAAAAAATCTAAATGACCCTTATGCAAGGGATCAAATGAGCCAAAAACAATTACTTTATTCACTGTGTCCCAAGACTTTAACCTTATTCGCGTTGATCAAAAGGTCCAGATTATGGATCTTCCCATTGGCATGAACATAGCCCGCTGCTCGACCGTCATTAAGCATATAAAAAGAGCCGCTTACCCTCTCACCAACTGCTTGTGCAACTTGGTTAAACAGTTTACCAATCACTCGCACCGGCTGACGTCCTGGGGTAGGTTGGGGAGATTGTGGGTCGTTGCAAGCCACAACAAATCTTATTTGAGGAAGGTTGTGCCGCTGCGCATAATTGTTATAGCCTTCTACGGTTTGTTCCACCGTCTGACCATTAGCAAGCAGCCAAGTCCCTTCGTGTTCAAGGCCATGTCCGATTAAAGCGACAACTCTCCCTAAATTAACAGGGCTTGGATGCTCGCGGTCTCTCGCGCTGAGATTGTCTATCACCATAACATAAGGATGACGCCCAACTTCGATAGGGGTTCGATCGGCTCCCTCTGGCCTCGACCCAAGCGGATAACCCAACCTCACCGTCAAGTTATTTTCAAGAGCAACTTCTTCCGGCGTCTTGCTTCTCAGAGGGGCTAACTTTCTTTCCGCCTCCACTGCCTCGGTGATATTTACCACATCCTGGCCTGGTTCCGGCAGCTCCTCTTCCGGTTGCGTTCCCCCCGCCGCCCGACGCTCGACCTCAGATTTCCTCTCTTCGGGAGTAGCTTCTTCTATCCCTTCACTCTCAATATTTGGCATGGCGAATATATTATTTCTCCCTCTAATTGTAGATTAGCGGATTTCAGGATAAATCCAATCCCTCTGAAATAAAACGTACACACCGGCTAACGCTGGTGGTTTTTTCTTGTAACAAAAACGCCCGCCGCGAGGACGGGGATTTTTGTTTTGTAGGGCCTCCTCAGCTTGACATTTGTCTATAAATATGGTATCATGCTAGGTTAGTCGAGACAAGGAGGGAGACAAGAGAATGCAGAAGCTCGGTGTCTGTGGCATCTGCCAACAGTCACGGATCCCGCTCGAGACGTACGGCGGCCACGAGCCATGCGAGTGTGACAAGGTCGGGTGCGCCTCGTGTGCCGACCGAAGCAGAAATGGCGGCTGGGTCCTCGCCAGCCACCTCATCAGCGGTCAGCCGTGCGAAGGTGCCGGGAGGCAGCCGGAATACGTATTCCCCGACTAGCCCAGCGCCACGAACCACCGGCCGCCCCGTGAATTCACGGGGCGGCCGTTTGCGTTTTAAAATGTTAGTTTCTCCCTCCTGCTACATTAAAGCACTAGGCCATGTGGGATTCGGTCACAAATAATTTTCTGCTGAAAATTTTCGCGACCCCGGCTCGTCCGCCGTGGCGGACTGCGCCTTTCGAATCCCCCTGGCATCCACTAAATAATTGCCGACGTTGTGGCAATTATTTAGCTGGAGGGCCATGTGGGATTCGAACCCACGACCAATTGCTTAAGAGGCAACTGCTCTACCGCTGAGCTAATGGCCCAAAATTAAGGCAAAACGAAAAACGAAAAATGTAAAAGGGCAGAAAAACAAAGATAACTGAAGATATTTTAGCAAACTATACCTGAAAATTCAAGGAGATAAATGGCTGTTTCTCAGCTATTTTTAAGCCTTTGTGGTATAAAATTAAGGTATGAGAATTTTAGTCGTCGAAGACGACCGCAAAATTGCTAATGCAATTAAAAAAGGGCTTGAGCAAGAGTCCTACGCTGTTGATGTCTCTTATGACGGTCAAGACGGCTTGGGTTCGGCGCTGACGATCGATTACGATTTAATCGTCTTGGACCGGATGCTTCCCGAGGTAGACGGGATCCAAATTTGCCGCACTATGCGAGACAAAGATCTCCACACGCCGATTTTGATTTTAACCGCTAAGGACAAAATCTGCGACCGCGTTGAAGGACTAAACGCCGGGGCCGACGATTATCTGGTCAAGCCGTTTGCCTTCGAAGAACTTTTGGCGCGCGTCAGGGCACTTTTGCGCCGGCCTCAAAAAGTAAAGGACAATCTCCTTAAAGCCGACAATTTATCCCTAGAAAGGGTAAAATTTGAAGTCAAAAGGGCCGGCAAAAAAATTGCTCTTTCCAGCCGTGAATTTGCGCTCCTTGAGTATCTGATGCG
>Ga0315282_10009236_pt1 | contig 15714 bp, 24 predicted proteins | sample YL17G07_20_MG_FD_203693 | JGI IMG/M metagenome (GOLD analysis project Ga0315282, IMG submission 203693) | Sediment microbial communities from Yellowstone Lake, YNP, Wyoming, USA - YL17G07_20 | ecosystem: Environmental > Aquatic > Freshwater > Lake > Sediment | place: USA: Wyoming | collected...
TCTATAGGGAAAGCCGCTATAGTGCTATTCAGGCTTACTTTCACCTCCGCTATGTTGTATTGCTTACAGCACAACAGAGGCTGAAGGTAAGCCTATAATTCTAACCCACAAATGAACGGCACGAATAATTTTGATTTTTATAATTCTTTTTATTAGTAGTTACGTTCAGCAAAGGTTTGCCGAAAAAGAAGTCTCGCCTCTTTCTCGGTGAGGACGATCATCCGCCTTGCTCTTCGCCCTATCCCCGGCGCACCTCGAGCAGATCCGGCATCGTCCAGGTTAAGCAGGAACGCCTTGTATACCCCGCCAGAAGCATCTCCCTCTCCAGCGCCACCAGCCACCGCCCCTCGGGCGAGGCAGCGAGATCATCGACTTCGTCGCCCTGGCTGATTTGCCATGCCACTCTGCCGCCCGGAACCTCCCAGAGACATACGTCCCCCTCAGACGTGAAGCTCGCCAGCATTCCATTAGGCGCGAACGCCAGCCCCTCCACGGTATTCGTGTGCCCCCTGATGACACCCAGCGGTTTTCCGTCGCTCACCCTCCATAGCCTCACGGTCTGGTCTATGGACGCCGAAGCCAGCAATTTACCGTCCGGCGAGAAGGCGACTCGGCGCACCCCCCTCCTGTAACCGGACAGCCTCCTCTCCTCCCTCCATTCGCCGGCGCGCCAAAATGGCCATGAAGCTGCTGGAGATAGAATCCGAGCGGGCAGGACAGAAACAGGAAGCCACCATACCCTTGAAGGGGGGTTCCAGCCAGTACCATTTGGTACTAACACACCTACATCAACTTCTGACGATAAAGGCAAGGCCGTGGGGACCGTGGCTAGAAAGGTGGGGTTGTTCAGGATGATCTTCGAGCGGGCAAGAATCATTATCGACATGGGATCGGAGGAACTGAAGAGGAAGGCCAACGGGTGTAGTGGCTGCCATGGGATACTTTGCCGAAGAAATGATGGTGGTGGCATGGTGAATGCCCATTGGCATGACAGACAAGGAGAGGGAGGCCGTGGACCTCATAATCAGGTACGGGTCCATGAAGGAGGCCTGCATGCGCACCGGGATACCCATGAACACGCTGAACCAGAGGATGATACGGCTACGCGTCAAGGCCGAGAAGTACCGCCTTTGGATCAAGGAGTTCGAGAGGCTCAAGCTCCAGCTACCCACGAAGTACGTGGCGTGAGTGATGGAGACGAGAAGGTTCTCAAGGGCAGAGCTTGAGTACATCCTTTACGACGTATCGCCACCTGACAAGCTTGCATCCTAGACCAAGCTGGACCACGACCCACCCGGGGGAGATCTAAGAATATGTAGAAAAGGAGGCGGCCGTGGGGTAGTCCAGTAACATAGTTAAGGGACGAAGCAAAAATACCATTGTTTAGGAAGTCGACCCATGCCTACGATCATTGCTCTGATCCATACGAGGTTCAGGAAGGGAGCCGAGAGCGCCGCCGCCTGGTTGGCGGGGAACAGCTACGAATCCCTCTTCCTTGCCTTGCCCACCGATCTGGAAAAGTTTCTGAAGACGTACATGGATGGAGAGCTCTCTGATGAGGATCTTTGGAGAAGCTATAGCTACTTGACCGGTGTTCAGCTGCCGTTCATCAACGCGCTGAGGTACACCCTCGATCCTATCATCACAGTTCTGCCCAAACTTCGCCACAAGACGCCAGAGCCAGAGATATACTGCTATCAGGATACAGAAAGTTGCATCGAGGCCACGAAGCTCACAGAGAGGGTCGTGCTTCTGGAGTCAAAGGGAAGGATGGGAGGCAGGATAGACGTGGGAGCTTGGAGGGCGCTCCTGCGTGATGAGCTGGATTTTGAGGTTTTTGAGTCCCGGAGATCCCTCGAAAACATTGCAGAGAACGCCGTTTCCCACTCCAGGAACGTCGTGCTCTCCCAGGGGATGGGGAAGTCCTTTAGGAGCTACATGGAAGCCAGGGGGTTTGATGTGGAGGCCATATACCTTAAACACTATTGGCGGAGTCCGTTGGAGGCCCTGAGGGTCATGGCACGGATTCAAGGGGTTGATAACGTATCCGACGACGTAATTGTGAGATATATTCAAGGTCAGTTGAAATACTTGGAGTATATACTCTACTCAAAGGATCTGGATGCCGCCCATGAAAAGTGGACAATGGAAACGCAACCCAACCTTCAAAAATTAACGCATAGTAGAACATAGACCGTTCAAATCGTATTTCCCTCTTCCCGCAGGTGCGCCAGACTCTTGACCTCTTTGGAGACCTTTAAGGGATCCAAATCAGGGCATTAATTCTTTGAGAGAGGAGAGAATTCGCCTCCCTCTTGGCGTGATGGAGTAGTAGCTTCTCTCGGGCCTCCCCACCATCTTCACTACTCTTGTTCTTTGGACGAGGTGGAGCGACTGCAGCTCGTTGAGGTGTTGGTAGATGCTTGGCATCTGGATGGCTAAACCATAGTTTTTTGATAGTTGTTTCCAAATAGAGTAGCCGTACGACTCACCTCCCGTCAGGATGTGGAGTATTCTGATCTTAGTGAGGCCGAGTTCTGTTGTTAGCCCCCTCTCCTCCTTTCTTCTGATCATGATCTCAAGGTTTCTGAGATCTCTGACCATCTTCCTAGCAGTAACCGGGTCCTTGAGGCCTGTTCCAGTGATGACGCATACGACCTCTTCGTCCTTATCGATGATCCCATCTTCAACGAGTCTTCCTACCGCGGCTATGGTTGAGGCGGCCGCAGGCTCTGCGAAGATCCCCTCTCTCTTCGCCAGAAGATGCATGGCGTCGATAATTTCCTTACCAGAGACCGCAACAGCGGTTCCGCCAGATTCTTTTATGGAACGTATCGCGAGAGCCTCTAGCAGGGGCTTCTTGATGCCGATATCCATGGGCACCTCAGTCAGCACGCGGGAGGTCCTGGTGTCGGTCCTGAGCCTTGTGAAGAGATCCACGATGGGCGATGTGCCAGAGGCCTGCACCCCCGTCATCCGAACCGAGCCTTCATCGAGCAAGCCGATCTCCTGAAATTCGAGAATTCCCATCCATATCATGGAGATAAGCGTGCCATTCCCCATAGGAACGATGATCCTGTCCGGTAGCCTCAAACCATTCTGCTCCACGATCTCATAGCCGGTGGTCTTCTCGCCTTGTAGATGGAAGGGATCGATAGGTTCGAGCCTGAAGGTGTAGAGGCCCATGTCGGATGCCTTGGAAAGATCGCCATCATCCTTGGCATATCTGACCTCGGCTCCGAAGGCTATCATTTGATACAGTTTGCCCAAATCGATGGTCGGGGGCACGTATACGGTGCAGTTCATGCCAGCCTTTGCAGCGTATGCCGCCAGAGAGGCGCCGAGATTCCCAGAAAGCCCACAAAGCACCCCTGAATACCCGAGCGCCCTCGCCCTCGATATGGCAACTGTCATCCCACGATCTATGAAGGAGCCTGTGGGGTTTGTGGTCTCGTCCTTGATCAGAAGCCGCCTCACGCCAAGTTCCTCGGCCAGCCTCTTGCAATCATGAAGGTGTGTTCCTCCCTCCCCTAAGGAGATGATCACGTCTTCTTTGAGGGGAGGCAGAAGTTCAGAGTACTTCCATACACCCAAGGGTCTCTTTCCAAGGTCAGCTCGGGATAGCCGCCCTCTTATTGAGTCACAGTCATACTCTACGAGGAGTGGTGCCCCGCACTTGGGGCACGTGGGGGAGCTGAGGTCTAGGCTATGCTCTGCGTGGCACTCTGTGCACCGTAATATCGGAGGTGCAGTGTTCGACATCTGGCAGTCCCCAGCCTCGTTATATAGAGGCTTGACCTATATAATGGTCTCAACTTATATATGAGTTTAGTGTCAACGTAGTTTATGATCTCATTAGCAGGCTCGATTGAGCGGCCAAAGGGAACGGGTGCCCACAAGCTGGCAGGGTGCGAGGTTGTCAGAGGGACGACGTTTGTAAAGCGCGGATTTGCCCACATGCTGAAGCATGGCGTGATCATGGACGTGACGACGGTAGAGCAGGCACAGGTTGCAGAGGCTGCCGGAGCCGTTGCTGTGATGGTGCTTGACAAGCTCCCCTATGATGTCAGAAAGGCTGGGGGAGTAGCCCGCACAGCAAGCCTGAGGGTGATCGAAGATATTCTGGACCACGTCACCATTCCAGTGATGGCGAAGTGCAGGATCGGGCACACCTACGAGGCGAGGGTGCTCGAGGAGGCGGGGGTGGATATGATCGACGAGTCCGAGGTCTTGACGCCTGCGGACGAAGAGAGGCATATCTGGAAGTGGGACTTCTCTACACCATTCGTCAACGGTGCCAGGAGCTTGGGCGAGGCGCTGAGAAGGATCGAGGAGGGGGCATCCATGATTCGCACGAAGGGAGAACCAGGTACTGGAAACGTGGCCGAGGCCATCAAACACATCCGGATCCTCAATGGTGAGGTTCTGCGTGTCAGGGCGGTCTATGAAAGCGGGGATAATCAGGAGCTGGTGAAGATTGCGAGGGAGTTGAATGTGAGCTACGAACTCGTCGCTGAGACGGGACGGCTAGGGAGACTGCCTGTGGTCAACTTCGCCGCGGGAGGGATAGCAACCCCAGCGGACGCAGCCCTGATGATGACCCTTGGCTGCGACGGGGTATTCGTCGGCTCAGGTATCTTCAAATCGGAGGATCCGGCTGAAAGGGCGCGTAGCATAGTGCTTGCCACCACCTTCTACGAGGACCCAAAGGTGGTTGCGGAGGCTCAGAGGATGGTTGACGAGGGGAAGTCTATGCTCGGGATGGACACAAAGGAGTTGGAGCTCAGAATGCAGGAAAGGGGTGCAGACGCTTGAGGAAAATGAGGGTAGGGGTGCTCGGGTTTCAGGGCGACTTGGAAGAACACCTCGCCTCAACCAGGATCGCCTTAGAGAAGAAGGGTTTGACGGGAGAGGTGTGCCTTGTGAAGAGCACAGGGCATTTGGAGGGGATTGACGCCTTGATAATAGGCGGGGGTGAGAGTACTGTCATAGGCAGGATGGCAGCAGTGAACGGCACACTCGCCTCTGTGAGGGAGAGGGTTCTGGGCGGTATGCCAGTCCTCGGCACGTGTGCTGGTCTGGTTCTCCTCGCCGGAAGGGCATACGATCGGGTGGTCGGAGAAATAGGCCAACCCCTGCTCGGCGTGCTTGATGTCTTAGTCGAGCGGAACGCGTTCGGAAGGCAGAGGGAGTCCTTCGAGGCCGATCTAGAAGTCCCCATTCTGGGCGAAGAGAGGTTCAGGGGGGTGTTCATCAGAGCCCCGCTCATCAAAGAGATGGGTCCTGAAGTGAGAGAGATGGCCAGACTCAACGACGGTGTGGTAGCAGTTCAACAGGCAAACATTCTTGCGACGTCTTTCCACCCTGAGCTCACAAGAGACACGAGGATGCATGAATACTTCCTCGACGTAATCCTCCAACATCAACAGCGGAACCTCGCTAGTGTGTGATCGGCGGCCTAGGGTTGAGCCCGGACCGAGGCTCCCTTTACATATTTTTCCAGAGTTTGTCCGTTTCACTATCTCTGCGGCGTCGTGGTTCAGTCCGCGCCTAAGGAGGAGTACGTCTTACTTTACCAGATAGTCACTAATCGCCTGAGTAGGGCGGGGATTGAGCCCCTTGTAGCTTATGCTCCTGACGGTGTACCGAACTCGCAGAGGAAGTGCGGCTTGAATTAGACATTGGGACGCTTAAGAGGATCCTGTTCGACATACGGGAGAGCGGGCTACTTGAGAGGTTACCACCGAGAACGGTGACGAGGCTGGAGAATCTACTCGGAGAGGTGATCACGCACTTTCAAGGCGTCGAGAAACCTGAGACGTTTGAGGATGACATGAAGAGCATAATGCGGAAGGTGAAAGACTGATGAGGCTGGTGCTGGTCAACTTCAACAACATTCTCGGATTGAACGGATCCCTCAACTTCCCTGAGGGCAAACCGCTTTTGATCTACGGGGCAAACATCGCCGGCAAGTCCAACATCATCAACATGTTAAGGTACTACTTGATCCCGAAGACGAAAGAAAGGAAGGGTTCTGGTTCCGTTTAAGAGTGTGCTTGTTATAAGGAACTGAATAATAACTGACTTTTCTGGTCGTCTTTTGGAAGGTATTAAATGGTGTATTTTACAATTCTAGTTTTATGGCATTCGACAATGGTGTTGAGGGATTGAAGTAATGTTATTGGAAAATGATTCTTCCCCTTTTATCAGGGTAAGTAAAACTTTTTTGCCTGATTCCTTCGTATTGGATTTTGTCTTTTTTTCGAGGGTAACGAGAATTTCTTTTCTAAAAATAAATCTGGTATAAAGGATTACCCAAGTTTCAAGTTGTGTCAATGTTATGGTTTTACCTTTATATTCATTGTAAACCAAGTCAGCGGCCTGTTTAATCCAAAGCCCTTTTGAATAATCTATCAAACTAGATTGCTCAAAGTTAAAGTCTGAAAAAGTGTATTCCCCTGTCCGGCCTACATTCCACATTGCTTCTTTCATTGCTTTCATGCCAACAACACTCTTGGTGAAAAATACCAGATAGTAAAGTGTTGTGTTGTGCTCACCCCTCATAACAAAAGAAAGCTGGTAAAGGTCAGTTTTAGAAAGTTCAATAAGTTTTTCCTTCAATAACCTTAACCAAGTTTCCTCTCTTTCCTCTTTTGTGGAAAGTGTAATTATTTTATCAAGGGATTCTTCCCTTATTCCTAAGACCTTACATATACTATCATGGTGTTTTTCATCAAATAAAAATCGATCTAGGAATCCAACCATGTATGTTATCAATAATTCGCATTTATCACATTTAAGAACTCGCGCCAATAAATCCAATCTTAAATCAGAATACCCAAACGGGTCAACAAAAATGAAGAACCCTACCCTTCCGGGTAGGGTATCTGCGGACTAGACGTGCCTCGATCTGGCGATGTAGTGCTGTATCGTCTCCGCCGTCACGTTGCCGATGGACCTGTAGAACTTGCCGTCAGCGGCAGGAGATAGAAAAAGAGGCTGCGATTCATCCGCACCCTTCCGGGTGCGGTATTCTCGCAGCTTTTAATAAAAGTTGGCGCTAAAGATGCGCCTTTTCTTTCCAACGTGTCTAACAACGTGGCCAGGAAATCATTGAAATCTAGATTATACTTCTCGATATTTATCGTACTTGGTAATGCGCCAAGTGCACTAATGGTTTTTTCAAGATGTTCAAAACGATCGGGTCTTTTTTCAATAAAAGTAAAAATGATTTTGCCAAAACGGTCCTTCAGTTTATGCTCCGTTGCAACCTTGATCGCTATAAGCGGTGAGCCAATTTCTCCACCCTTATACTTTCCAGGTCCCGCAAATCCATCAATATAGACAAGCTTCCTCTCTCTTGAAAAGAGTATTGGAAACCATGCTTTCAAGTATCTATCAAGTATGTCGTGTTTTGCTTGAGTGTGACGGTTCATGTCCCATAAGGTTTCTTCCAGATCTACCATACGCAGTTGCACCTGCAGTGCTTCCAGTCCATGCCGAGCGCATCCCACATCGAGACCGGCTCCTTGCAGAGTGCCAGGTTGTTGTAGTTGTGCTGGTTCCTGATGTGCTCGAGTATTGCAGAAAATATCTCGAGCCTCTGCTCGAAGGGAATCCTCCTGCCCCACTTTGAACTCTCTGCTAGATACCGCACCCAAGATCTATCTTTTGAGTTATTGATTGTCGAGATGAGTCCTCTAAGAGAACCTACAGTGACCCTCTCTGGAGTCAACTGGGCGAATATATGGTCAATTAAAGAAACATAGCCATTTAGCCACCCACCTTCTGGATAAGCTACTATCGGGTCCAGGCGCACCCTCACCTCGAACCCTGCATCGTAAAGCTTCCCGGCTGCCTCTACCCTCCTTGATGGCTCAGGGGCGCCCACTTCCCATCTCTTTGCTACAGGCTCAGAGTTGATGCTGAAAGATACTATCAGATTCTTCTTAAGATCATTATCCAGCCTCAGAAGATTATCTATCCAGTCCAACTTCGTTACAAGGAGGACCTTATGCTCTGTTCCCTTGAACATAGGAAGTATCTTCTTGCTCAAGGCCCATTCAGACTTTTCCCACATCAGGGAATCTGCTAATTCGCCGGAGTTGAGTATCTCTGGCTTATTGGCTTCCTCCAAAAACCGCTTTACAGCTACTTCAACGTCCTCCACTGGTCTCTTGTTAGGGGCTTTCTTGTTGGGAAGGAACCTAAGCGTTCCCTGAAGGTAGCAGTAGGCACACTGCAGGGGGCACCCGTAGGCCCACTTCAACTCTAGAAAGTGGGGGCAGACGATGTCCTCCCCCGAGACCGCGGTGCCGGTCTTGTCGAACCTCTTGATGATCCTTCCGTCGCCGATTCTGGCGATTAACCTCCGCCTTCTACCATCGAGGGTCTTGTAAGTCTGGTAGGTCACAGGTTCCTCACCGTAGCAAACGCCGGGCGCATCAAGCCTTAGCTGATAATTGTTGCAGGTTGCCATTTAGCTTTTCCAAATATATTGATCATTATTTAAGATAAAAGTATGAGAGATAACTGAATGTATCATGGGTGGCACCCTTGGCTGGCTGTTCAGCGGCGCCGGCGTTGGGGTTTAAGTTTAGGTTCACCCCCACCCAATCCCCCTGAAGACCGTCCGGGCAGCCTCCGTCACCATCTCCCCGTAGTAGCCCCTGTCGTAGCTCCCGGTGAAGAGCCCCGGCTTGAGAAGTGCAAAAATTCTACGCGGCCGGGGGCCGGGATCCCTCATATCTCTGAAGAGCGTTTCAATGCAACGATCCCGCATTTATAGACGATTATCATGAATAGTAAAGGGTTTAAGCCATGTATCCATTATGGGCAATTGGTGGTTAAACCATAAGAACTCCTCCCTGAAGGATGATGCCCGTGGATGCGGGGCGGGATGGAAGGGGGAATCCACCTATTCTATTACTAGCTAATTTTGTCTTAACCCATCTCATGAAATGTTGACGATATAGTAAAATTACGGGTACCGATCTCTATTTTGGTACGTGCTCTTTTATGAACCTATCAATATCTTGGCGCCTTGACGGGTTTAGCGATACCGTGTCCCCTTTCTTGTGAGGTGAGAGATATCTCATATTGATTAGCTCTTTAAGGCATTTCCTAACCCTCCTGCCATCCCCAACTTTCTTTGCAAACCAACGAGTTAGGGTATCTACCGGAAAGTAGTGAGCTCCCCACCTACCCTCTCTCAAAAGGAAGCCCATAATAGCTGCCTGTAGCTCTTCATCTGTCAACCTCATAAGTACTCTAACAACACTTTGAAAGAGTTAAATATTTAACTTTCCTCCAATAGGGTAAGGTAGGGGTAGGGGGTGTAGGGTATACGGTATATCCCCGTTACCCAAAACTAAAAAAACAGGGGGAAAAGAAGGTGAACGAGGAAAAAGAAGTCTTGTACAAAGACTTGGGCGCCTCTTTACTAGTCAAGCTGTTGGGGCGCTCGCCAAAGTTGAGGATTATAGACATTTTCCTGACGAATCAATTCTTTGATTTCAATAGGGAGGAGCTTGTAAAGGAGCTGGGCATGAGCAAACAGACGCTCTACAAAAACTTCAAGGCCCTGGAGGAAATGGGCATCGTTAGAGTTTCCAGAAAGATAGGTAGGGCCACAATGTACAGGTTAAACAAGGACAACTCCGTGGTAAAGTGCTTGGACGAGATCGTAAGAAGTGCATCTCTACAGATCGCAGGGCAAGAAGCTGAAAAGTTTGGTGTAGAGCCAATTCAGAAGATCAACGCGTAAATTGCCCTGAAGAATGGAGCCTTCACACTGATAGTAAAAAGTATGACGTGACCTTGAGAGCAAAAACAAAAGCTCATGTTTGAGCAGCTTCGCTTAAACGGGACTCTGCTGTAAAAACCGCTAAGCGCGCTCCAGCAACTCCAACCGTCTCTTTAGCTCTGCGTTTTCTGTCGCTATCTTTGCGGCCTCTTTTTCCAAACTATCGGGTCTGATCCTCAGTTTCTGTTATTCGATAGGAGGTAGTCGATGTTTTTCACGTAGCTCCTTGGTATTCTTCATCACTTCTCCATCTATTTTCGCGCAGGCTGCGCTCGGAACCGAAGCACCGGAAAATATTGGGCGAGTCGGTGGATGACTCACGGGCCCCTTCCGGGATCTGAGGAAACCACCATCCATGTAGGGCCCCGGCTATGTAATCGGCTATCTGTAGGTTCGGGTCGTCCTGAGAGTTCCTATGGATTATATTGACAACGTCGCAGAACTTGCTCCTCTTGACCCTTCCATGAGAGTTTCCTCCTGAAGTACTCATTAAAGTGAGCCCTCTTAGGCTTGGTCCTCAGAGTGAACTTCGTTTCACATTCGGGGCAGGTCAGCTTGATGTTTTTAATTACAAGCTTACCCAATTGCATTCGCCTACTTTATCCGGTCCTTGCTGCTTATCTTCTCCGGCAGGTACACATCCGACAGAAAAGGCCCTTCGACGGCTTCGCCTCGATCTCCGCCTTCACCCTCCTCTCCAGGAAGATCCTGATCTCCTGCCGCCACCTCTTCGACATGAATGCCAACAACCACCAAGCACCTCCGGCCCGTGGCTTCGGCAATCTTTCTTGCGGCCTCGCTTGACATGATATAATCTTTATGCTCCAGCACCGAGATCGAGAAGGCTTCTCCCCCCTTCTCAGAGACGGATATCGAGCCTATGTGGGATTTTTCGCCGCCCCCTCCTTCGCTCTTTCTAAGAGGTATCGCATACATCATGGGACACTACAGTGTCTTACAGACCGTACCAACTCATACTGCCCCCTCCAGTATAGCCACCTCTCTAAGGTCCCCTGCACGGGCTCGGCGCCGGCGTTGGGGTTTAGGTTTACCCCCATCCCCCTGAAGACCGTCCGGGCGGCATTTGAGCCCCAGGTCAGCGAGTAAGGGTTTCTGACGAAGGAGAGGGGCGGCGTCTATGAGAGCTACAGGGCGAGCATGAGCGATATTTTCAAGCTCTATAAAAGGAACGACGTTCTGTTGAGAGTCCACGAATCTGGGCTGGTGAAATTCATGGAGGACAGGCTCCAGCCAGACGCGGCAGTGCTCTTCGGCTCGGCTTCCAGGGGGGAGGACGTGGAAGGCAGCGACATCGACATCTTTCTGGTCGCCAAGGAGAGGGAGGTAGATCTGAGCGGGTTCGAGAGGGAGCTGGCCAGAAAGATAAATCTGCACTTCGAGGAGGACCCGTCCAAGCTGCCAAAAGAGCTGCTGAACAACATAATCAATGGCATCGTAATTCACGGATACCTCCGGGTGTTTTGAATGAGGACGTGGAAAGAGGCACAGGGCGAGGTGAGGCGGGTCAGGCCGGACAAGGAGATGGCGAGGTCGATGCTAGGATGATCGAGACCAGGATGAGGATGATGGAGGTCGTGAGCAGGGAGGATTTCGCATCCTTGGTTGTGGAGGGCTACTACGAGGTGGTCAAGGAGACTCTGACGGCGCTGATGGCCTTGGACGGGTACAAGACGCTCAGCTATGAGGTCCTGGTTGGCTATCTGAAAGAGTTCTTCCCCCAGTTCTCCGAGTCGGAGGTGCTGCTTGTTGATCGCCTGAGGCAGTTGAGGAATAGAATTTCCTATATGGGGTTTTCGTCGACCCCGATTACCTTGAGAGAAACGAGGGGCGGATAAAGGAGGTCGTTGAGAAGCTCCTATCCGTATTGAGGGAGAGGCTACGATCTTGATGCCAGACCGCCACGGCGGACTACAACTCACCGGATGATCAGACCGGTGACAAATGGTCCTATAATGCGGTCAATCGGTCCATAAAATAACAAACATAACAGAAATAACAGAACAGTATTTAGCACTTCAGCGCCTTCGCGAAATCGGAGGGCTTCGCCACCTCCTCGGTTACTCCCTTCCTGACCGGCGGCGATCGCCTAAGGTAGGCGTGCTGGACCGGCTCGGGATAAGGCACAACCTGTTCAAGGGATGGGCGAATAGGTATCATCGACCGACGGTTGATCTGACTTTTATGAGCAGGTTCTCGGCGAACCTCAGGTTAGTTTCAAGCTCGCTCTTCTCAAATATCGTTGTGTGTTGGTATCCTGCTAGATGCAGCTCGGAGGCCAGAGCCAGATACTTGTCGTACGCCGCCCGGTCCAGCCGCCCCGGACGGACGAGGTTGTCCCTTACGAGAAACTGCAGGGCAAGCCTCCCCGTAAACTTTCGCTCCGTCCCCGGATACTCTATCTTTCTGATCCCATAATGGTAAAGGAGAGCCTCTAGTGCGGTCTCAACGGCGCGGAATATCTCCTCGGCGGCAGGGAATAGTCTTTCGGCCTTCAGGTTGTCGCTTGCGGACTGAAGGTACTCGTCTGCCTTGCTCAGCGCCCATTTAACCAAACCTGCTCGGCTTCTCTCCATACAGCACCTCGCCCCTTGAGTGCACGCCGATGATGAACTGGTCTTTGCTCAAGCCCCTCACGTACTCCTCGTTGGAGAGCACGATGGGGTAGACCGCGATCCCGTACTTCAGGCTGATCTCCGAGTTGATGAACTGGATGATATCGTCTCTTATCCTCTGCACGTCGCCCCTGTCGGCAACCACCACCAGGTCGATGTCGCTCGGCTCCCGCACTATGTCACTCCTTATATTCCCTCTGGCAAGGCTCCCGAAGAGGATCACCGCTTTGGGTTCGTGCCTTGCGATATGTGAGACGATCTCCCGGGCAGCCTCCCGGTACACGTTCTCGAGGCTCCTGAAGAGTTCCGTGAGAGGGCGGTAGAGGAAGTGCCTGCCGTTTATCCGGTAGACCTTTGCCCGCCCCACCCTCTCGACGGTGACCAGGCCGGAGTTCGTCAGGTCCCCCATCTGCCTGTTCACCTCGGAGACCGTGGAGCCGCTCTCCCTGGCGAGCTCCACCTCGATGAAGCCCCTCTCGGGGTTGGATACTAGGACGGATAGGGCGTTTACCTTGGTCGTGCTCCCCAGGATGCGGTCGAGGTACATTTCTGGTCCCTCTTTCTGTTTTACGAAATACATTTCGGTTTTCAGAAATAAATACTTAACTGCCGCTGATGGTTTTATGAGTGCTGTGGCGTGCCTCTGGAATACTCGACCAACCCTCGCCTGCAGAAGTTCCGGGTGGCGGGCGCTTCTCATCCAATCTTCGTCATAGCCAATTCTTTTGCCCTTGCAGCTTCGGCCCTGGCTATCTTTGCGTCGTGCCTGATCTTCCGGTTTGCTTCATCAATTATGTAAGCGTCGGTGAAGTTGGCATACCTGCATCCGCTGCAACGGGTAACGATTCTGGGCGGGTTGAGGCTCGATCCGATGTAACTCTGTTCTGTTCCAACACCGCATTTTGCGCAGAAAATCAACATCCAAATTTCCTCCTTTGTTTCCAGCGAATATTGTTTTTTGGCCAAAAAAGGGAAATTTCCTTTTCCAAGCCAGTCTTTGAAGGGTGCATGCGGTTTAAATAACTATGGGTTGGAGCGAATGGGGCATCCCTTGGGGGAGCCAGGAGGAGCGCATTGTTGTCTTTTGATTTCCAATCATTCTCTGTAAAAATCAGGAAGCCTAACATTAGTAAAATTTAAATGTAGTAAATATTAATAGAGGTTTTTGAAAACCCCCTCTTTCCAATTTTAAACCATCAGAAACGGCCAAATTTTCCATTGGACCCCATTTTTTGGCAGGTTTTTCGAAATCCTCAATAATATTAACATGGAAGAAAAGTCGATATTCAAACGGGACATAGAGGCAGACATGCTGAAATGGATGGAGAGAAGGGAGGCATACGCCATCAAGGGGCCGAGGCAGAGCGGCAAGACCACCCTGCTGAGGATAATGGAAGGCATCCTGAGGGGGAAGGGGGGAAACACGGCCTTCTTGGACTTCGAGGACCTGGATGCGCTTGAGGCCTTTGAGGGCTTCAGGAGCTTTATCGAGGCGTATGACACGAAGAAAGCACTGGTCATAACGAAGGACTTATTTGGGAAGGCGGAAGTCGGCAATGCGACGGTTCTCTTCGCCCCGGCACATTACCTGTGACGCGGGCACGGAAGGCGCAGCGGTGGACCCAGGATGCCGTTCGCCACAAGTTCCTAGCGACGGGGCGCGGGTTTCATCTGACACATCGTCAAACGTCCTCCACGAATACGGTCGTGGCCATGAGAACCCTTGCCATGTGCCTGTGTTCCCGCCCTTCCGGTATGAGGACGCCGTCCCTTGGGGAGTGCGCTAAGCCAATCGTCGAACCGCATCTCCATCCTCCCCTCCATGACACCCGAAGTGCACCTTCTCGGTGAGGATGATCATCCGCCTTGCCTTGAGCGAAAGCATCTAACACCCCTCTCATATTGATTATGAAGAGTGTCGGATAAGTGGTGAGGAAATACAACTTGTTGAAAATCCCGAAATCCTTAAGTATATTGTAGAAAGAGGTTGGTCTGAATGATGATTATTAGATAAGGTATTTGATTGTGGTGACCATGTCTGGAACGGAGCGGCATGAGAGGTTGTGGCTCCCTCTTCTCATCATTGGGCAAGAACCACGTTTTATTAGCAAAACTAAATTGCAGAAATTGGCTTTTCTCATCCAAATCGATTCTAAACTAGATCTTTACGATTTTAAGAAGCATTATTATGGTCCCTTCAGCCGTGAACTTGATAATGACCTGGTCAGTCATAATGAGCTGGTTGACATAAAAGTACATCCAAGTATTATGAGTGCTGAACGGGTATATTACGAGTTTAAGGTAACTGAGGAGGGACATGTGGTTAAAGAAAGGCTGGAAAAGAAATTGGATAAGAAAAAGGTAAATGAAGCTCAGAAGGCCCTTAAACGTTATTTTGATATGCCTATGGATCAACTTCTAGAGAAGGCCTACGAATGCATCGACTCTGCTGATGAAAGACTTCAAGGGCTTGAGTCCAATTTCAGTCTGTTTCAGAACAATGTTAAGCATATTTTCAATAAGCATCACAATAGACAGTCGCTTTTTATGCTTGTAATACTGGATTACGTTCAACGGGTACTAGCTCAATCTAAATCGATTGATGTTGCACAGAAAGCGGTCATCAACCGCTTAGCAGCTGAACTTTTAGAGACCTGCGAAGAAGCATTTCCAGATATAGTTCCACCGGTAGACAGTGAAAGGCTCAGACCTATTTTTATGAATATAGCTGACCTATGGGGTTCATTGATAGAATACTGTGAGAAGAGGGGTATAGGGCGAAACCCGTTCAAGACCCCTCTGGAGGAAGTCTTGAGCGGGGATGAGGCCACACGTCTACAGAAAGCCCTCGAATCGATAGAGCTGAAAGGGTAGCAGTTTTAGACACTAACGTTTGTTTGTCCTATAGTATTCGCCTCACATTAAAGTACGGATCAAAACGTATCCCAATTAAAACGAAGTATTCCGATCCCATAAGAAAATACGTACAATCTCTGCAACAATTAGGTACGACCATAGTTATCCCTACCATCGTCGAAAAAGAATTATACAAGAATTTATGGGATGCGCTGACTGAAGTCTTACAATTAGCTGGACTAGGATCCAAGCTTATCCCACCATTGCTTACTAGTGCTCAGAACAATTTTAATAAAATGAAGAACCCCAAGCTTCCGCTTGGGGTATCCTCTGACTAGACGTGCGCCGATCTGGCGATGTAGTGCTGAATTGTCTCTGCTGTCACCTGTCCTATCGAACGGTAGAACTTGCCGCTCGACC
>Ga0315282_10009237_pt1 | contig 15713 bp, 15 predicted proteins | sample YL17G07_20_MG_FD_203693 | JGI IMG/M metagenome (GOLD analysis project Ga0315282, IMG submission 203693) | Sediment microbial communities from Yellowstone Lake, YNP, Wyoming, USA - YL17G07_20 | ecosystem: Environmental > Aquatic > Freshwater > Lake > Sediment | place: USA: Wyoming | collected...
GAAGGTTAAGAGATAGAGTCCGATCTTAAAGGTCTTTTTGTGTATTCTGAGGTGGCGAGTCTTGGAAGTCTTTTGGCCAAAGATAAGAACATTAAAGTAGTCTTTATCCAAAATAGCCTCCTTGTCTCATTCATTATAAGGTTAAACCGCCTTTTGAAAACCCTTTTCTAATACCAGACTAAATATTCTCATGTCAAGGTTTTTTTAAAGGACCCCTCTCCTCTCAACCCTCTCCCCCTGAAAACAGAGGGGAAAAATGGAAATTCCTATTTAATTTCCGCTAATTAGTAACTCTTTGACCAATAAACTCGGAGACCCTACCCCTCCAAAAAATCTGAGGTCCGCTCCTACCCCGGTCACCTTTCGGAGAAGTTCGAAAAGGTTCCCTGCGATGGCGATCGATTTCACCGGATGGACTTTCTCTCCTCTCTCGACCCAGTCGCCAGAACAGCCTAAAGAGAAGTCTCCGGAGATAGGGTCCACGGTATGGAGACCCATCACCTCCTCCACCACCACCCCCTGAAAAAGGTTTTCCATAAGCTTGGGTAAATCGAGATTTCCTGGCTCAATGAAAAAATTTGAGATCCCTACCCCGGGAGGAGATTTGATGCCGTGGCGCCGGCTGTTTCCAGTCGATCCGACTCGCGACCCTGAGGAGGATTGATTCTCCCGGTTTGCCCAATATCTGTCGTATAAGTAGCCCGTAACGACTCCCTGAGCAACTAGGGGAGTCCGTTGACTCGGCCCCCCCTCCCCGTCGATGGGCGCGGTGGAGATCCCTTTTGGATAAAGTCCATCATCTACAATCGTGAGGAGGGGAGAAAAAAGTCTCTCTCCTCGCTTTCCCTTCAGGGGAGATTTCCCCTTCTGGACCTGATCCGCTAAAAAGGAATGGGTGACAAGTGACAGAAATTCTGAAGCCACGTTGTTGCGAATGAGGACCGGATAGACGCCCGTAAGAATCCTCTTTCCGCCTAGCCTCCCCAATGCCTTCCTCCCGGCTGACCGCCCGACGCCCTCCACGCTGAGATCATTGAAAAAATGGCTGAAATCAAAATCCCAGCCCACCTCAGAATCTCCCGATTCCTCGGCGATAGCGGTCACGCTCACAGAGGCAAGAGAATGGTCATAAGAAAACTGAAATCCATTGGAATTGACCAGAGTCGTCCTGGAGAGTGCCTCCTGGTAGGAGGCCTTTCTTACCTTTTTGATTTTCTCCGAATCCACGGACTTGGCTGACGCTTCTAAACATCTTGCCTTCTCGATCTTTGCCTTCTCCGAAATCCTCTCCAGTGTCTCATCAAAAATGGGTAACTGGGATGGGGAGGCTTTGAGAGAAGGTACGAAGTCGAAACAGGGATCTGCGGAGGTCACCCCCGCACTCCTGACGGCGTCCTCGATCACCCGATCCAGCTCGCCCGAAAGGTTTTGTCCGGTGGAACGAGAGGGGTTCGAAAAAGTGGTGTATGAATAACCCATTCGCCGATGATGTAAAATACGGAAGGCCATTCCCAAGTATTGAGAGGTCTGAAGGGTTTCAATCTTCCCCTCCTTTGATTCCACATCAAAATGGGAGGACTGATGGAGATAAATTTCATAGCCGTCGATGTTTTTTTTTCTTAGGATGCTCAGAGCTCGATCAATTGCTTCGTTCATAGAACGTTTCTGTTTTCTCACCCATCACCATCTAATGAGGCTGCTCGCCCAGGTGAGGCCTCCCCCAAATGCAGTCAGGACGATCAAATCCCCCTTTTGAATGGACCCATCCCGGACCGCCTCATCGAGGGCGATAGGAATCGTGGCGGAAGAGATATTGGCATACTTCTCAATGGTGAGATAGACTTTTTCAATAGGAACATTGAGTCGCTTGGCCACCTGCTGAAGCATGCGCAGGTTGGCTTGATGGGGAATGATCCACCTGACATCGGAGATTTGAACACCGTTGAAGGCAGCCGCCTCTTCCGCGGCCTCTGCAAATCGCTTCACTGCCACCCGAACAGACTCATTGGCCTTAATCATCCTGAGAGTGTGGAGCTTCCTGTCCACGCTTTCATAAGAGATGGGAGTCGTTTTCGACCCGCCCCCGGGAAGAAGTAAGTTTTCGCCGTTCGCTCCATCTGTGTGGATATGGACGGAAAGGACCTCGCTGATCTCCTTTCCGGATTTTCCGAGGGGTTGATTCCTCTCAGACTCATCAAAGGCCCGGAGCACCACCGCACCGGCCCCGTCCCCCCAGAGAATACAACTCTCCCGGTCTGTCCAATCAAGACTGCGGCTCATGATTTCAACAGAGGCAACCAGAGCCGTTTTGTAAGTGCCGGTTTTCAGGTACTGCTCGGCAACAGAAAGACCGAATACAAACCCGCTACAGGCCGCGGTCACATCGAAGGAGACCGCTTTTTCAGCCCCTAATTTCGCTTCCAACCAGTTCGCTCCGGAGGGACAAGCCGTATCCGGCGTCATGGTGGTCATGATGATGAGGTCTAAATCCTCTACAGAGACCCGCCCCATCTCCATGGCCCGCAGCGAAGCCTCTTTGGCAAGGTCCGAGGCATTGATATTCGGCTCCGCAATTCTTCGTTCCTTGATTCCGGTCCTTTTGTAAATCCACTCGTCATTGGTGTTCAAAATCTTCTCCAGGTCAAAATTCGTAAGGATTCTTTCCGGAAGAAATGAACCGGTTCCCAATATCTCAATCCTCTTGCCACCCATCAGCAAACTCCTTTTCGTTCGAATGCCATGAACTAGGCCCCGTGCGCTTAGCGTATTTCAGTCTTTATAAATCCGTGGCACCCTCTTCCCTATCGAACATAACACTTCATAGGAAATTGAGTTGATTTTCTCCGCGATCTCTTCGGGAGTAATTTGCTCTCTTCCCTGCTTTCCCATTAATATCACTTCGTCTCCCACTGAAACACGCGGGATATCGGTCACATCCACCATGATGAAATCCATACAGACTTTCCCCACAACAGGGGCCCTCTTTCCATGGATCAACACCTCCCCATGGTTCGAGAGATGGCGGCTGTACCCGTCCGCATATCCGATCGGGAGGGTAGCGATGAGGCTCTCCCGCTTTGTTGTAAATGTCCCTCCGTAACTAATCCTTGTTCCGGGCGGAACCCGTTTCAGAAAATGGATGCGGGTCTTCAGGGTCATGACAGGCTTGAGCTGGACAAGGGATTGAAATGCGGGAGAAGGATACGACCCATAAAGCATGATCCCGGGCCGAACTAATTTAGCGGAGTATGCCGGAAAAGCCGTGAGCGTCGCGCTGCTGGCCATGTGGAGATACTGGGAGGAAATTCCCAGCTCCTGCGCTGTGGCCACAGCTCTTTGAAACGCCCTCCACTGGTCTTGGGTAAAATCTCTTTCTTCATCCATCATGGAGAAATGTGAAAGAATGCCCTCTATGTCAATTCTTGGAAATCGTCTTACTTCTTTTAAGAAATCAGGCCAGAGATTGAGGGGGACACCCAGTCTCCCCATCCCCGTATCCACCTTTAGGTGAACCTTCACCCTCCTCCCTCGCTTCTCGGCTTCTCGGGAAAGGATTTTTAATGAATCCTTTCTAAAGATCACAGGGGTGAGACGAAAACGAAAAATTTGATCTACCTCTGCTCCAAATATTCCTCCTAAAACAAGAATGGGGGCTTTCACCCCCCCCTTTCTCAGTTCCACTCCTTCTTCGGGAATCGCAACACCCAGGTATTCCACTCCCGATTTCTCCAATCTAAGTGAAACTGGAATAGCTCCGTGACCATAGGCATCCGCCTTGACCACAGCGAGGAGTTTCACACCTGAAGGGATTCTTTTTCGGATTTGCCGATAATTAAACTCCAATGCTCCAAGATCAACTTCCCCGACCGTTGGTCTTCCTGAAGGGGTTGACTTCTTCATCGACATCTTTCTAACTCCATGAATAAGAAGAAAAAAAGAATAAAAAAATTTTTAACACCAACGCTATCAAAAGTCAATGGAAACCCGACCCCGACAATCCCAAAACTTCTCCAACCCGCCCCCCTGCGTCCGGGACTGAAGAATGATGTGTTTTCTTCTTGCCCGACCGGGGCGGGTCCCTGAAGAGGCTTCATCGGCCCCACCTATTTAAGGTTTGGCTGTCTAAGTTTCATAGGGAGACTGGAGCTTTAAAATCTTGCACGGTTTCATCCTGTTTGCCCTCAACGTGGGCCTTATGAAGCCTCAGAGGAGATCTGCCCCGGGCATGGGGAAAGAACAAACCGAGCGAAGCAAGAAACTCGACCTTGACAACCCAACCCCTATCCTATAATTTGATTTTCGTGACGGAAAAGATTCCAGAACATACCAGAATTAAGATTAACGAAAAAGAGACCTCTGTTCCCTCAGGCACGACCCTTTTTCATCTCAAAAATCAATTCAAGCCCGATGCGGATGTGGTCATCTACAATGGCTTTCCGGCCACCTCCGATCGCCCCCTTAAAGAAGGAGATGAGATCGTCTTCATCAAAAAGGGAGAAATTCCTCCTCCGGAAGAATTTGAATGTCTCATGATGGCCAGGCATACGCCCGGAATTCATCACAAAATCAAAAAATCTGTCGTCGGGATCGCTGGATTGGGTGGCCTTGGGTCAGCCATTGCCATCGCATTGGCTCGCATTGGAGTGGGAAGGCTTATCTTAGTCGACTTCGATGTGGTGGAGCCATCCAATTTGAACCGCCAACAATACTTCATCCATCAAATCGGAATGCCTAAGGTAGAAGCCCTTAAAGAAAATCTTTCAAAGATCAACCCCTATGTGCTGGTTCAGATCTGTAATGAGAAGCTGGATCGGAAGAATGTGGAAAAAATCTTCAAAGAAGCGGAGGTGGTGGTGGAGGCCTTCGACCGAGCCGACGAAAAGGCCATGTTGATCAACACAGTATCAGAGAAGATGCCGGACAAATATATTGTGGCCGCCTCAGGCGTAGCCGGTTACGGAGAGAATAATGAGATCAAAACCGTCCGGTTCTCCTCAAAGATTTTCATCGTGGGGGATCACAAGACGGCTGCCCAACCCGGGGTGGGCTTGATGGCACCGAGGGTGGGAATCGCTGCCCACCATCAAGCCAACGCCGTGCTCAGGATTCTTTTGGGGGAAGAAAAATAGTTCGGAGTGATTAGTTCGGAGTATTAACGCAATTCTTTGACCAGAGCGATTTCATCGCAATCCGGAAATTTCACACATTTCACACAGTCGGTCCAGATTTTATGAGGGAGCACTGCTTTATCCACCCTCTCAAAGCCCAGCTTCTCGAAAAATTCGGGTTCATAGGTGAGGGCAAAAACTCTTTTCACCCCCAATAGCCTTGACTCCTTCAAACAGGCCTTCACCAGCCTTGCACCAATCCCTTTGTTCTGGTCCTCCTCTTCCACCGCTAAGGATCGAATTTCTGCCAGGTCGTCCCAGCAGATGTGGAGGGCACAGATTCCTATCACCTTGCGATTTCGTACGAAGACAGAAAAATCCCGGAGATGGTCATAAAGTTCGCTAAGAGACCGGGGGAGAACTCCTCCTCGGGGGGCGTAGAGCTTAATCAGCCGCTGAATCTCTTTAATGTCGTTGAGCTTGGCCTTTCGAATCATTTGATCCCCTTTTTCGTGCCCGTGCCTGCACGCCGGAGTGCATGGTTTGACGAAAACGCTTCAAGCATGCTGGCGTTACGGCACGCAGGCGTGTCCGACATCCGTGTCCTCTTTTTTGGGCTTTTCACGGACACGCGACACGCCTGCGTGCCGGAATTCCTTCGCCTTACCGATCCCGCCTGTCAGAGAACTTGTCCTGGGAGAGTCGGCAAAGGCTGACACTTCGGTGTGCAGGCACCATCACGGACACATTTTATGATCTCTTGGCATTTTCGATCATCTCCTTGGCATGCGCCTTGGTTTTTTCTGTCACCTTGAGTCCTCCCAGCATCCTGGCAATTTCGTCCACGATCGACTCCTTATCCAATCGATCCACCAAGGTAATAGTCCGCCCCAATTTCACCTCTTTCCTCACACTGTGGTGCTGGTCGGCAAAACAGGCAATCTGGGGAAGGTGGGTCACGCAAATGACCTGATGATGCCGTGAGAGCTCCCTTAGCTTCCTTCCGACCACCTCTGCCATCGCCCCTCCAATTCCAGCATCGACTTCATCAAAGACGAGAACCTGTCTTCCGCCTACTTTGGCCAGGATTCTCTTCATGGCTAACATAATTCGTGAGAGCTCGCCTCCGGAAGCAATTTTCGCCAGGGGCTTTACCTCCTCCCCGATATTAGGGGAAATGAGAAACTCCACCCGGTCCACTCCTTTTGGAGAAAGAGATAAAGGATCGATATGGATTTCAAAAATGGTTTTTTTCATGCCCAGGGAATTCAACTCCTTTTCTACGGATTTTTTCAATTCCGAAGCAACTTTTTTTCTTTCCCCGGATAGTTTCTTTCCCAAGTTGTTCAGCATTTGCCGGAGGGGCTCCAGACGGCTATCCAATTGGGAGAGTTTTTCTTCATCGGAGGTGAAGGATTTCAATGCCCCATCCACCCTTCGTTTAAAGGCAAGAACCTCTTCGATGGTGGAGCCATATTTTCTCTTCAGCCGGTCGATCTCTTCTAACCTGTTCTCAATCTCGTCCAACCTCACCGGGTTGATTTCCACCCTTCTTGAATAATCCCTAAAAGCAAGGGCGATCTCCTCCAATTGGATGAGGGCGGAATCCAAGGCCTTCAGGAGATGTGAAAGAGAAGGATCAATGGCTGCCATGTCCCGGCCTTGATTGAGAATTTTTTGAATTTTTCCAATCGTTGAACCCTCCTCCGAGTAGAGCGTTTCTTCGCAGGCGCGGGCAAAATCCATCAACTTCTTCGCATGGGTGAGAATGGTTCGATCTTCCTTCAAAGACTCTTCCTCTCCGACTTGAATTCCGGAGGCCTCAACCTCTCTCGACTGGAAGGCCATCAGTTCTCGTTCTTTTGCTCTTCTGTCCTTCTCGGTTCGAATCCTTTCCACCTCTTCAGATAGGGAGATAAATTCTTCATGCCGCGCTCGAAATTCTTCTCGAAGCCCAAACAGTCCACCGAATTCATCTAAAATATCGATGTGGGTCTCTACCCGCTGAAGGGATTGATGTTCATGTTGTCCATAGATGCTGAGAAGCTCTTCTCCAACCTCCGAAAGGGCACCTAGCGTAGCCATATTCCCGTTGATAAAAACTTTTCCCCGGCCGGACCGGGAGATCACCCGCCGAACGAAGAGGGAATCCTCTTCCCCCGCGCCCTGTATATGCGGAGCTTTTTCCATGATCTTTTGCTTGACCTCCAGGTTTCCGGAGATGTCGAAGAGAGCCTCGACGTTTGCCTCTTCTTCCGAACTTCGAATCCATTCCTCGGTTGCTTTATCCCCTAAAAGGAGGTGGACGGCATTGAGGATAATGGATTTCCCTGCCCCTGTCTCGCCGCTCAGGATATTAAAGCCTCTTGAGAAGGATAGATTCAACTCGTCGATAATGGCAAAATTCTTAATTCGAAGCTCGAGAAGCATAACCGTGTCCGTTTTCCGTGTCCGTTTTCCGTGTCCTAAATACATTACGGACACGAATCACAATGACACGGACACGAGGATTATCTTTCCCCCCACTTCAGCTTTTCCCTCAGCAGCTCGAAATAGTGTCGGTAGGGAGATTTGATTAGAAGGATACGCCCTTCAGCCTTTCCCACCTCGACCACATCCTCAAATTTCAGGGTGAACCCTTGCTGGCCATCCAGGGTAAGGGTCACTTCCTCGTTACTCGATTTGAGCAATGCCCGAATCTTCACATCATCGGGGATAATAATAGGACGGATGGTTAACGTATGAGGGCAAATGGGAGTGATGATGATCGTATGGAGCGATGGGTAAACGATCGGTCCCCCTGCGGAAAGATTATAGGCGGTTGAACCCGTGGGCGTCGATATAATCAACCCGTCGGATCTAAAAGTCGATAGATATTCGCCGTTGATGGTGGTCTCGAGATCGATAATCCGCGCTAAAGCTCCCTTGTTGATCACCGCGTCGTTGAGCACGATGAACTCTGCAATCCGCTTCCCTCTCCGAATCACACCTGCTTTCAGGATTTCTCTTTCGTTGATTTCAAAGTCATCTCGAAGGACTCTCTCCAAGACGGAGTACAACTCATCTAAGGTAATTTCTGTCAAGAAACCAAGTCCACCCAAGTTGACGCCGAGGATAGGTATATTCTTATTCCATACCTGGCGGGCAACACTGAGAAGTGTTCCGTCTCCTCCAAGGACGATAATCATCTCTACATCCGGTGGCATTTCGTCCCTTTCGACGGACTTCCAATTGCCCTCTGAGAGAGTTGGGCTGAGGAGCTCCTCAATCTCTTTCTCAATATACACTTCGATCTTCTTCCGCCGCAGCCATTCCACTAAATTGCCGACGATGGCGGCAGCCTCCGGTTTATTCCTCTTAGCAATGATGCCGATGCGATTCATCACTCACCCCTTCTCCGTTATCGTACGATGAACGTTAAACGATGAACAACGAATAAATGTTCATGGTTCATGGTTCATCGTTCACGGTAAGGCGATACTTCTCTCGTACCTTTTTCGACAAATCCTTTAAAACTTCAAATGCCTTTTCCACGGTCTTCTCTTTATCCGGATTGAGTAAATTGCAGGTGGCCGGCGCCAGGAGGGATTGACGAAGGAGCCTTTTCGAATCCACCCCTTTCCGCGAGAGGTCCTCCCAAAAAGTCTCAAGCTTCTCCATCAAAGAATCGATTGTCTCCTGTTCCAAAAGTTCTGTATAGGTTGGAACGATCCCCCAAGAAATAATTCCTCCTCTGTCCACAAAATCTTTTAAGGACGGATAGTTGATGATCATGGCTCCACAATTGAAGGAATCGAAGGAAAGGATATCGATTCTTGATTTGAGGAGAAAGTCCCAATCCGGCTTGGCACAAAGATGAACCCCTCTGGGTCCTTCCAGCCCTTCCAAAAACCGATCCAGATCGCCCCTCGCCTGGAACTCGTTGTACCCCGATAGGGCATTGAAGATGAGTGCCAACCCCGGATCATCCACCCATACAAAGGCATTGGGATTCTTCTCTCTCAATTCCCGGTATTGTTGATTCACTTTCTTCTGAATGAAATCGAAGAGGACTTCTCTCACCTCATCATGATAGATGATCGCTTTCTGCTCCTCGTCCACGATCTTCAACCCCAGGCTGATCGGGCTGATCATCTGCCCCCGGATGGCGGGATAATGGGAAAGGTCTCTTTCCAAAAAACGATGATAGACAAGGGAAAACTCCTTTGTCAATCGAAAGGTGTGGGAGTCATCCGCCTTCTCAAAATAAGAGGGAAGCTCTTCATAAAAACGGGAAAGGGCGAAATAGATTTTTTGATGAACAGGATCGATCCTCACCCCGGGGAAATTTTCCAAAGCCTGGACATACATGTCCTCAAAGTAACTGACTTTGGGAAGTTGGGGCCAAAACGGGATGCCCAGAGACATGGCAACTTCCAGCGCCCTCTCGATATCTTGATGGGGCATAATGCCCATGGCCGTGGTCTCACAATTGGGCGAGAAGCCTAAGGAAGCCATTACGGGAGCCCTTCCAATTGGCGAACGAGCCTACGAATCTCTCCTCGATTAGGAAGAAAAGGGTCCAACATCAGCGCTGCCTTTAAATGATAGATCGCCTTCTGCCTGTTCTGAAATTCATACCAGTAGATTTTTCCTAAATTCAAATGGACCAGAGCATCATAAGGATTGATTCGAATTTCCCACTCAAATTCCGCAACGGCTTTATCAAACTTCTTTTGGGCAGCATAGACGATGGCCAAAAAACCGTGGACCTGCGGGATATAAGGATATATCTTGAGAAATCTTTGAAAAGCCTCTTCAGATTCTTCATAACGAGCGTTTTCGAAGTAGATCATCCCGAGAGAATAATAGGCCATATAGAGCGTGGGGTCGACCTCCACCGACTTCTTTTCCATCGCAATCGCCTTATTGATATCTCCCGTTTTCTGGTAGGTGAGACCCAGGTTGTAATAGGCTTCTCCGAATTTCGGATCGATTTGTATAGCCTTTTGGAATGTCTCAGCCGATTTATCGTATGTCCCTGCATTTAAATAGGCAATGCCAAGGTTGACATACGGCCGTGCCTTGTTGGGAGATTTCTTTACACAATCAGTAAAGAGGTTTATCTCATCGTTCCAAAGTCTATTCCTTGAATATGTCCCAATGGAAAGAAGAAGGATAACGGCTATAAAGATTGCGGTCTCTATAGGATGGAGCTTGGTCTTCCTGATCAATTCTCTTTCCTCTACTTCTGCCTTTGGGCTGCCTCTATGGATGCGATTGTTTTTCGAAACCCTTCAGCATCGGGCAGGTCAGGATAAGTGAGCGCCTTCTTAAGATAGAGAAGGACTTCAGGATAATCTCCCCATTCTTTATAAACCAACCCTAACTCAACGTAGGCATAAACATTATCAGGATGGTATTTCAATTCTTCTTTAAAACATTGAATTGCCTTTGCCCGTTGTCTTAACCCTTTATACGCAAGCCCCAGATTGAGGTTCGCATTTTCATAATCCGGTTTGGCTTCCAAACATTTTTTGTAGGCCTCAATCGCATCCCCGTAGACCCCCTTTTGATAATAGGCAATACCGAGATTATAAAAGGAATCCGGAAAATTTGAATCCAGTTCGATAGCCTTTTTATAATAGTGGATAGATTCGTCCAGGAGCCCTTTCCTGTAATAAACCAACCCTAAGTTATACATCGATAGGGAATAAACAGGATTCAAGCTCAGTGCTTCCTCATATTCCTCCTGGGCATCATCCCACTTTCCCAGTTCGTGATAGGCAAAACCTAAGTTGTGGTGGGTCCTCTCTTTCTCAGGGGATTTTTTGACACAGTCCTTCCATAACTCCACTTCACTATTCCACACAAAATTTCGCTGATAAGTACCCAGGAACAGGAAAATGACTATGAAAGATAAAATGAACCAGTCAACTACCTCCCCGTCAGACTTCTTCATAGCCTCCGGCCGGGTTCGATGAATCGAACCCCCACATAATACATTTCAACATGTGTAGGGGCGACATTTATGGCGTCCGATTTGCAGGTCCCGTTGGATCCCCACATTTTCCACCGTTATTACCCTATTTATAAAATTCTTCAAATCGTATTTGCTCACCCATCGGATTATTTTGAATATACTCTCTAATTTTATTTAAGGCCTTCTCATTTCTTATGACATGCTCATAATAATTCCTTTGCCAAAATTCTTTTTCACCTGTTTCATGTTTTACTAAAGCTTTAAACGTCCGGACAATTTCACCCAAAGAACTCCGAACCCCTGCAAAATTTAGAATCAGGTGGATATGATCGTCCATCAAAGTGTAATAATCTAATGCTAATCCAGTAAATCTCACAGGAAGGCTCAAGAGAGAATTCTCGACTATTTTTTTATATCGATTTATCAAGGGCCTTTTATCAGCAGTGCAAATTGTTACAAAATAATATCCGTTTGATTTATAAGAATAATGCTGGAGTCGAATGTTTTTGCGTTGAGGGAATTTATCCAGCATGAAATTTTTGTGCCCAGGTTCGATGAATCGAACCCCCACAAAATAATCCTGAAATCTGTAGGGGCTTATTTATCAAGCCCAGTTCGGGTCGGATAAATCCGACCCCTACATTGTAGCAGGGGCGTGATTCATCGCGCCCGCAATTTTGTTCTTCAGTTTCTCTACTCCTCTTATCACTAATAAACTAAATAGAACCATCGGGCCCACGACCGGGAGGTAAAGCCTGTGTTCATACACCATCTCCAGAGGAAAGATCGATGATTCGATCACCAAATTTCCAAAATACCATAGGATACAGAACGAGACCAAAGGTCGCTTCTTTGCGGTCCAAATGCTGTATCCGATGAGCGCAGCGATGATCAAAATAGAAATCAGGGTGGTGGGAGGATCAAGAATCGTTTTGGAGATGGGGAAATCGTAATCCAGATTGAGACGAGACGGATGGGGAAATGCAAGGAGAGTCAAATAGTAAAGGACAACACGAGATTGGGTGAGCACTCTCTCCAACATGGTGAAAGGCCGATCTTGATAGCCTTCTATGGTAACGTCAATATACCTTTTCCCCCAGATGGCAAATCCAAAGGCTCCCAGAACAAGGAGAGCGCCAATGAGAGTAAAAAGGATGTTTTTGCCCCTTGGGGTCAGATCAAATTTTTGGAAAAAATAAAACTCATAGAGACAAATGAATAAAGGGAGAATAGCTACATTCTCTTTTGAAAAAACCCCCAATAGATAGCTCAATACCATTCCTCCAAAGTAAAAACCCCGGGGCCGACCAGTAGATAGTCTTCCCTTAATATACAGGACCAGAGAGAGGAGATAGAACATCCCGGCCATGCTGGCCATTCGTTGAACAATGTAAGTGACTGATTGGGTTTGAATAGGATGGGCGATAAAGATTAAGCTCGAAAAAAGAGCCACTCTATATGAAATGGGTCCGTATTTTTCTCTTAAGGAGGGTAGATTGAATGTCAGCAGAAGGAACCAATATAAGAAGATTCCTGAAGCGATATGGATGAAGAAATTCACCAGATGGTAACCAAATACATTGAACCCTCCAAAATAGTAATTCAATGCAAGAGTAAAATATGAAAAAACCCGAATGGACACCGTGTAAGTATTTTTGATCAACCGTTCCAGCCGATCCCAAGTGAGAACCGTGATATGTATGTTGGGGTTTTCGACGATATTGGGCCGGTCATCAAAATGGAACGGGACGTGGAAAGTGTTGGAATAGGCCACCAACGCCACTCCCGCAATCAGTGCAATGGCGATCAGATGGCGAAATGAAGGTCGCCATTTCCATCCTGTTTTCGGCGGGATCTCCTTTTTCTGGTCCGGTTTTTGATTTTTCCTACGTTTCGCCATGCTCCTTCCTTTTCTCTCGCCTTTGGAACTTACGGAGTAAGTATACCACTCCGATCAATCCGATTTCAATGAGGGTCATCCAGATACGGGTGAGAACAGAAAGGATTACTGCCACCGGAGTGGCCATCATAAACGAGAGAATGTAAACTAAAGCGCCTTCTCTCACCCCCAACCCGCTGGGGGCAAAGAGCGCGATCAACCCTAACGTGCTTGAAATGGCCAAAGCTCCTGTCAAAAATAAAATGGTTTGCGGTGCCACTGGATAGACAGAGTTAACGAAGAAGTAAAAACCGATTCCCCCGACTATCCATGAAATGATACAGACAAACAATATCCAAAGAATATCGGAGTATGAAATAGATAGAGAGAGGGGTTCCCTCTTAAATCGAATCAGGACCCAGTTTAATATTTTTTGGAGAACTCGCGGATGGAGAGAAACGAAGCCTAAGAGCAAGAGAGGAAACAACCACACGGATTGTAGCCAAGGGGAGATTGGCCATTTCTCGTTGTGAAAAATGAGGGCAGCCAAAAAGATAAGACAGGCTGCACCGATGATCGTCACCGTTTCAAAGTAGAGGGCAATAGAAATGGCTTTTTTCGATTTTCCCTTGGATTCGTAGAAATAAAAACGACTGAGGAGAAGCCAAACTTTTCCCGGCAGATATTTACCCAATTGGGAATAGAACCAACTCTTCACTGTTTCTGATGGAGAAATACCGATCTTCAATTTCACAGTGATAAGATACCACGCCCAAATTTGTATGAAATAGCTGAAGGCAAAGATCAGCGTAGATAAGATGAGGGGATAGGCTTCAAAGGTGAACGAGGCGTCCTTCACCTGATTCCAATGGTCCCATACCATCTTCCCCAAAAAAACGAAAATGGCACCGACAATGGCCCATCGAAGAATGTTCCGATAGAGTGATCCTGATTTCTTTTGTTTAACGAACTTCAAATTCCCTATCTGCTTCCTCTCTCAAAGACCTCTTCCCATTTCCCCGGGATAAATGACGTCATTCCCTTTCGTCACGAATAAGCAATTTTGCCACGACCGCCCCCCCCCTTATAGAACTTGACATTCCTGTACAAGGGCAGACTGTGATCGCTGAACAAGAGGTACTTCCATTCTTCACCCATTTCAACGGGCGTCCTGAGGTTTGTCAGAAGAAGGGCATCCACAGGGATCTTTTTGTGGATTTTATAAATCAACTCTATCCGCGTTGGCAGCCACCCGCATAAACGATTCCCTTCCCACTCCAAGACCTCGGGCACGTCCGTCCATATAACTTGATTCTCTTTTAACTCGGCTCTAACGAATTCGTTTAACCTCTTCGCTTCATCCTGGGGCATCAAGAACCCAAATTGCAGAGTCTTAGAATTCGGTGTTTGGGTGGACCTGAAAATATTATACGTGATGGGCACCATGAAAAAAATCGAGAATAAAAGAACATTCAAAACAAAGATTCTTTTCCTCCAAGGGACCTTCAGGCCCGAGAGTAACTGTTCCGACATTCTTAAGAAGCCTTGCGAAGCCAATACGGCCATCAGCGGCAAGAAAGGGATAAAGAATCGAGAAGCAAAGGTTAATAAGGAGACAAAAAGGATTTGCCAAAGGAGCAGGAAAATAAATAACATTTTGATCCTCTTCCACTCCGGGCTGGTCTTCCAATAAAACATCTCAACAACAAAGAAAGCAGATAGATACGGGTTGGAAACAGACATGACCCGCTCAGATGCCGCCACTACATTGGTCAGATATTTCATGAAGAATTGGCCCGGTTCATCCATAAGAAATTCAAGGAGCGAAGGAGTCTGGATATTCCGATAGATACTTAACCATGGATATTTTGAGCTAAAGGCCATCAAACCAAATCTTCCGTAAGAAAATAGAGGAGAACCTGTTGCGAGGTAACTTCGGATCATATTCGGAACGATTGGGATTAAAACGCCGATCATAAAAAAAGTCATCTTTTTCCAACGGGGAAGATCAGGATAGAGATAGAGATAAACGAGGGTGGGAATGAGAAAAGGATACAAATTTTGTCTTATTAAGTGGCTCACCCCGAGAATAATGCCCGAAATAAAGATATCTCTTAAAGACCTTGCTCTTACGAAAAGATAGAAAAAGAAGAAAAAAAATAGCGTGTAGACCCCCTCAGTGAGGGCGACCGTACTCGTATCCAAAATCTCCTTATTAAAGATTAGAATCAAGACGGCCAGTGCTGCCGTTTTGACTTCCAGATATCTCTTGGCAAAGAGGAAAACAAGGAGAATGAGAATAAAATAAGAGAGGTATGAAGGGAGCAAAGCAACGAAGTCCGAGATCCCGAATAATTTGAAGAATCCCGCGACGATGACAGGATATCCAGGTGGGTGGAAAAAGTCGGGAATGGGCAACTTATCAAAAAAATTGATATCCAAGGGGTAGGCAAAATTTCTCGCTATCCCCTCTCCGTGAACAATATTTCTCGCAATCGCAGCATAATTCCTGTCATCCGACCCCGCAATCTCTTTGGTATGCGCGTTGTAAAAACCGTACCAGATGATCCCTGCCAAGAGAAGGAGAAGGATCACAAACCATTTCGAAGACAATAGAGAATTCTTCCGTTCACCTTTCTCCTGTTGAGGTACCTCCTTAGGAAGTTGGGTGGCAGCAGCTTCTTTTCGCTTCATCTTAATTTGCTCCTTCAAGACAGCACTCAATCATTCTTTCTTTAGGAGAAAGAGAAAGTCCTTATAAACA
>Ga0315282_10009238_pt1 | contig 15712 bp, 5 predicted proteins | sample YL17G07_20_MG_FD_203693 | JGI IMG/M metagenome (GOLD analysis project Ga0315282, IMG submission 203693) | Sediment microbial communities from Yellowstone Lake, YNP, Wyoming, USA - YL17G07_20 | ecosystem: Environmental > Aquatic > Freshwater > Lake > Sediment | place: USA: Wyoming | collected...
CCCAGCTTGACGGCTGCCTCGTCGAGCCCGCTCCGCCAGCAGATCAGCGCGGGGACGATCCGCTCCTGAACGATCGTCGGTGCCTCGTCGCTCATCAGGCTCTCATTGAGCTTCCAGATCGCGTGCGCGATGACGAAAGCGTGCGGAGGGATCGAATCCTCTCGGGAATGGCTCTTATTGGTGGCGAACCACGGACCGCGCGGACCGGCGCCCCAACTGTAGGAGGGATACTGCATCCCTCCTGTCTGGCGAATCATCTTCTCTGCCAGGTCCACCAGCCGCTCGGCGGGCAGTTTGGGCACGAGCATCTCGACGGCCTGGCCGTCGATGCTGTCCGTCGAATACTTCCCGGCCGCGTCGGCACGGTCGCAGATAGCCTGCAGCGCGAGCCATGCGCTGGGCGCATCCACAGCCTTGTCGAGTTGACACCGCCAGGTTGCCCATGCGGCCAGCACGTCCCGGAACCCGGACTCGCCCTTTGCCGCGCTCTGAAGGGCCTCCCATCCGTCGAGGCCAAACGTCTCGAGAGACTTCAGCCACTCTCCGTCCACCTTGTAATCCGCCAGGCGGGCCTTATCCAGCAATGCGTCGAGGCGTTTCTGACGCTCGGGAAAGATGACGCTGAAGTGGCTCTCGGCCCGGTAAGTCAGCCGGCCGCCGCCGCCGCCGGAGCCGCTTCCGCCGCCGGCAAGGCCCCATTCACCGGCGTAGCGCACGCGGGCGTAGTACTCATTTGGCTTCGACTGAGAACTGGGGGCCGTGGTCGCCGTGCTTGGGCGCGGGCGGGGCCATTGTGGGAGATCGGGCGGATTAAACTTAATCCACCGCCGATGGATGGATGTCCATGGTCCGCGGTTCTCGTACTGCGGGATTCCGACCTTGTCCGTCTCATAATCCGCCGGCGGCTTGGGCCAGTACGGCGCCTTGGCCTCGAAATCATCCAGCGTCGTCTTGTACGGCGTCTTGCCGAGGTAGACGCCGTTGACCCAAAGCTCCGCGCCTTCAACATTCGCACCGCCGATGTCGATCGTGTATTCGACAACGGGCGAGGCCATCTGGTTCGGCAGGAACCACGAGCCAGGATATTGGCCGCCGTTCAAGACAAAGCCGTACGCGATCAGCACAAACGCCATGACGGCCGTGCCGATCCCCGTCCGCCCGAAGAGGATGATCAGTGTGGCCCCGGCCGCGACGGCCACGGCGCAGACGAACATGATCACGTTGGCGGTCGCGTACTGGGGTGTGAGTCGATCCAGCGATCCGAGCAGCCCGCCCGTGCTGCGGTTCGTCGCGGAGACGGCGAGAATGACCGCCGCCGCTGCGCCCAGCATGGCCGCCTCGACGATGCACGCCATGCGGCCGGGCGCCGGGGCCGGATACGGCAGGAACCGCCCCGCTCGGTACAGCTTGCCGCTGAGCGTCCAACCCCTGCGCCATACCAGCCAGAGCAGTGCCACAACCGCGACCGACACGACCAGCCAGCCAATCATGCCCATTGCCACCCGGGTATTCATGCTCGCACCTCCAGCGACCGGTGCAGCGCCCGGCCACCCAGAACCAGACAAACCACCACGCCCGCGTACAGGACACCGCACAGCCAGGCGAACCAGCCGTCGAGGCGGCGGACCAGATCGAAACCAAGCAGCAGTGCCGCCAGGACGCCGACTACCGTCAGGCCGCCGCCCTGACTGCCCCTGGTGGGCTGGGCGCGGCGGATCCACGCGTAATGACAGGCCGGCACGAGCAGCACGTAGAGCCCCAGCCAGATGAGCGGCACCCACGCCTCGCGCGGCGCCATGATCGGGAAATACGGACTTTCCAGCAGGTCATGCAAACGGCTCCGCAGGCCAGTCCAGACGATCAGCCAGGCGGGCATAAGGGCCGCCAGTACGGACAGGCCACTGGTGAGCATGACGTGCCCCCACAGAGCGTCGCGCGAGTAGCCGCGCGAGTAAAGGAACGCGAACGCCGGCGTCTCGAAGCGCCCCAGCAGCGCCGCAAGCAGCACGCATTGCAGCAGCACGATCAGGCCCGGCCAGGGGTCGCGCGACGTCATCACGTCAGGCCAGGCCAGGCAATACACGCACAGCCCGAGCGAGCCGGCCAGCGTCGCCGGCATCGCCTGCCGCCAGAGAATCCTGGTAAGTCCCCATCTCGCAATCATCATTCCGACCCCTTTCCGTATTCCGCCAATGCCGCGGACCCGTGCTCCGTTATCGCAAGGTACAGCGTCTCCAGACCGACGTTGCGGATCGTCACGTCAGGCCCCAGCCGGCGGAGAATCTCCTCGTCATCCACGCCGTTACGCCTTATCCACACGACGTCGGCTGAGCCCAGTCTCGCTCTGCCCAGCACTGACGCCAGTTCGCCCAGTTCCGGCGGTGAGATGCCCCCCGACATCTCAACCTGCCGAACGCTCTCACGCAGGTCCTCCAGCGGACCGTGCAGCACGACCCGGCCGGCGGCCATGATCGCCACGTCGTCCGAGATCCGCTCGACGTCGGCGATAATGTGCGTGGTGACGATGGCCGCCGCATCAGATTCATTCACTTGGCCGCGAAGCTCGTCGTAAAGCCCCCTGCGGGCGGCGGGGTCGAGTCCGTCGGCAGGCTCGTCCAGCAGGACCAGTTCGGGCCGGCTCGCCAGGGCCAGGCTGGTCAGCACCCATCGCCGCTGGCCCTTGCTCATCGCGCCGTATGGGCGCTTCGGATTGATGTCCCGCCGCTTGCAGAGTTCGCCGAACAGTGCCTTGTCGAATGCCCGCGACGCGCCCGCCTGAAGGCTTGCCAGCATCGCGGCCGTCGCCCATTGCGGCGGCTCGCAACGGTCGCCCACGTAGGCGATGCGCCCGGCCACGCCGGCGGGTTGAGAACGCGCCGGCGCGCCGAGCACCAGCGCCTGGCCGCCTGTCGGCTCGATCATCCCCATCAGGATTCGCAGCAGGGTGGTCTTGCCGGCCCCGTTGGGACCAAGCAGCGTCAGGATCGTCCCCCGCGGAACTTCCAGGTTCAGGCCGTCCAGGGCCCGCACAGCCCCGAAGTGGCGCCTCAGCTCGATTGTCCGCACCGCATGATCGCTCATTGTTCCGGTTCCATCTTGTTGGCTTCCGACTCGATGATCCTGAGCACCTCTTGCTTCGGGGCGCCGATGCGAAACGCCTCGGCGAGCATCCGCCGGGCCATGTCGGCGATGGCCTTCTGGCGGACGGACTGGGGGGTGGCCCCGTGATTCACCGCCACGAAAACCCCCTGCCCGTGCCGCATGATGACCAGCCCGGCGTGCTGAAGCTCCTCGTATGCCTTGACGACCGTCCGCGGGTTGATCTTCAGCTCGTCGGCGAGCGTCCGAATGCTTGGCAGCCGATCTTCATCCGCCAACTGCCCCGAGGCCACCTGGTACTTGATCGCCTCGACGATCTGCCGGTAGATCGGCTCGCCGCTGTGATGGTCAAGATGCATGTACATGTTTCACCGCCGTGTCAACTGTAGTACATCATATACAACAGTAGCGGGGGTGTCAAGCGGTTGCTTGTGTTTTTTCTTTTTTTTCTGCTCGGGCCTCCAGACGCCTCCGGCGGCGAGGCGGGTCCCTTTTTCGCGCCGATTACCGGTCTGCCCCCCGTTCGCGCCACAGCCCTTGTCGTTTCTGCAAGTATGGGGCAGCGGCGACGGCGTGCACCGGGGGCCCGGAGATGGGGCCGCGGCTGCCCGGAAGGTGCTGGACCGCTACACCAGCGCTCAATAACGCTGTCCGGAACGGCTAACGGGACTTGCCCTCGCGCAGCGAATCGGCGGACTTGAGTTGGTCAACCATCGCGCGGATCATCCAGTTGCCTTTCGCAAAGGTGCTGCCCTGTTCGCCCGGCAGGGCCGATCGAGACGTCATGGACCTCTTCCCGTCGTAGCTGACGTACACTCCGGTGGTCGCGGTGGGATTGAAGCCGACGCACACGATGAACTCCGCCGGCACGAGGGTCGGCTTGATCGGCAATGTCACCCATTTCTCCTGGCCGGACGCGAAAGCGGAAAACGGGAAGGTGAACTCGGCGACGGTTTTGAAGTCCTTGTCGCATAGCCAGACGTTGAACCGATCCGAGAGCTGGCTCCTGCCATAGCGTGAACCGTAGATTCTCACGGCCGTCAGGCACCAGCCGTCGCCCTCGGTCTTGAACTCGACGGCGTGGCCGGAACCGGCGAAGCTGCTGTGGCCGGCAGGCTTGCCGTCGTCCAGGGCCAGATCGACGGGCCGATTGGTCAGGTCCTTCGGCTCGGCCGTCCTGGCCGCAAAGCCGCTCTTGGGGCGCTTGAAGACCATCAATTGCTCGGACTTGCTCAGCCACTCGGCGAGCCGCTTGTCGCTATTGGCTGCCGTCATGGCTTTTTGCAGGGCCGGGACGGGGTCGGTCGGGTCGATGTCCGCCTTGCCCCACGCGGCGAAGATTGGTGCGATGCCCTTGTCGCCCACTATGCCGGCAAGGGCTTTCCACTGCCCCGCTCCCAGGGTCATCGGTCCCGGTCTCGTTGCGGCCAGTTGTTTCTCCAGGCGGCTGGCGCCGTCGGCAAGGTAGTCGTATGCGTCCGGCCAGAGGTCTTTGCCCAGGCGGGCGTGGACCTGGTCAACCACCTGCGACCCGAAGTAATGCGCCCAGCCTTCCGCCGCGGCGGTCGTCATCCAACTGTGGTCGCGTATGACCCGGTACATGGCCAGGTGGCCCACTTCGTGGCATAGGCCGTAGATCTGGAACACTCCGCTCTCGGCCGGCTTGCGGAGGTCCCTTTCGGTCCGCACGGCCAGCACGATGCGGTCCTGGCCGTCGTTGAACAGGCGGGGCGAGGCTTTGGGGTCGGCGCTGATCCGCACGTCGATGACGTTGGGCATGTCGAAGCCGGATTCCTCCGCGGCCGCGCGGGCCGCCTCGACGGTGCGAGCGATCGCCTTGGGGTACGCCTCGCCAACGCCGCTGTAAACCACCACCACGTGCTCCGTGCGGAGCGTCTTGCCTTCATCGGCCGCCGCAACGAGCGCAGCCGCCAACAGCGTGACAACCATCCCAGCGGGTCTCATGCCTTCTCCTTTCGTCTTCGGCCAGGCCGGGACGGGCGATGACCCGTGCGGCCTTGGCGCGGATCAGTCCTTGGCTTTCGCCGGTTTGCCGGTTGGGGCGCACTGATACGTTGGCCGATCGGCCGCGTACTTGATGGTGAGGGTGTCGTTCTGTCCGGCGCGGACGTCAACGGTTACGGTCTTGATCACCTCGGGGTGGACCAAAGACCACCAGTCGCGCACGCCCAACTCGATGGCCAGTTTGCCTTCCGGCAGGAAGTCCAGACGCCTCAGGCCGCGAGCGTCGGTCACGGTGGAGATCGGCAGACCGTTGGGCAGCCGCACGACCATTGGCACCATGATGGACGGCTTGCCGGTCTGCGGATCGACGACACGAACCGTCAGCGAAGCGCGGTCGAACCACTCGATCCTGGATTTGCCGATGTTGTTCTTGCCGGTCAAATCAACGGGACCCGTCGAGCCGGCGAGGAAAACGGCGCCGGGCTTGTTGGGCTGGGTGTCAGCGTTCATGCGATAGACGCCCTTGGGGAGGTTCGTCTCGGTGAACTCCCGCCCAGCCGGGCCGTGGCTTCCAAAGAATAAGGCGATGGAGCGGAAGGTCCCGTTGTCGCTTCTCCAGTACAGGTTCCGGCCGTGGGCCAGCAGGATCGACAGGTCCGTCTCCTGTTCTTCCGAGACTTGGCGCCACAGAGTATCCACAACGGAAAGCTTCCGAGGCATGAGCGGCAGATCGACGGCAATGGTGCCCGGGCCTGGCGACTTGCGATAGTCCCATTTCTTCTTCAGGGCCTCGTAGTCAGGCGGCGTGAATGAACCGGTGACCGGGTCAGCCGGGGCCGCCGGTTCGAGGGTCACCTTGAACCGATCAGCGGAAAGATCCTTGGCGGCGGCAAAGCGGAAATCGAGATGCCCTGTGTCGGTGAATACCATTCCTCCCATGACTTCACCCGAATTCTCCACGACCGCCTGGTGGCGGACGGCTTTGCCGCTATCCGGCAGCAGCTCCATCGCGACCCGCCACTTGCTTTTGGGCCAGGAGATAAGCTGGCCGTACAGCTCCGCCGTGATCGCGTCGTCCGTCTTGCGGAACACGGCGAACGCCAGACGAATAATGCCCTGCTTATCGCCGGCGCCTGCGGCCAGCAGCACCGGCAGCATCTTGCCGTACGACACCTGGGCCGTCATCGTCGCGGGGGATTCAACCGGTTGGCACTGGCCCCATTGCAGCCGAACCCCTTCCGCCGTCACCTCAGCTTCGGAAGCACTTGCCTCCACTTGCTTCGCCGGCTCGGTGCTTGCCGCGGCGGGGTCCGCCATGATGTTCGCCGAAGAGGCCGGCTGCGTGGCGGCTGGCTCCGCGGACGGAAGATGATTGGGGCCGAACGCCTTGGCCTCAGTGTCAAACCACCACCCGCTGGCGCCGTCCTTGGGGGCCGGGCCCGGTCCGCCCTTTACGAGCGATGCGGCCCCCGACGCCGCCACAAATGGATTGCTCGGCATCCGGTCCAGGTAAGGCCCGCAGGGATAGTCGTCGATTCGCCCTTTGCCGCGATACAGCTTTCCCTCGTAGTCCGTCCGCATCGTCAGGTGGTCGTCGAAGAGTTGCCCGTCAAACTGCCCCTTCGCGTCGAGGCCCGGCATGTGGTCGAGATGCTGGACCTCGTACAGTGCGATCTGCTCATTAACCGTCCGCGCACCGGCAACCAAGGCGGAACGGTCTGAGACCCTTGCCCTGGCCGGCCACGCCACCTTCCTGCACGTCCAGATCATCACCGGGTTTTCGTCCGGCTCGCCCAGGACTTCCACCACGGCCAGGTTGCGTTTGTGTTCTTCCGACTCGGTGGCAACGCAGAAGAAACGCGTCTTTGCCGGCAGGGAGTTCTGTTCGCCGGTTTGAAGCCGGTCCATGCGCTGGCCGGCGAGCCGGGAGGCGTCGAGGAAGTCCCTGGCGTCGTCCAGGGCCAGCAGTTTCACGTTGTCATTGTGGCGAACAAAGTTCTCCCCGTTGGCGTCGAGTTTGATATCCCATGCCCTCAGCACCGGAGGCGTGGGGGGCAGGCTGAAACTGCCGTTGTCGAGGTCCAGGACAACGCCCCTGAGCAGGCTGACGGCCTGGAGGTCGGTAATCGCCGTCTTGGGCGGCTCGGGTTTTGCGGGCATGTTGTCGCAGAGGCCCCCGATCAGGGTCAAATGGGCCGGCGTGTCCTGCACGTCGTGAACCAGCCACCTGCCGCCATGGCAGCGCAGCGTCACGGCAAGGAACCTGCCCCAATCATGCCAGGTTTTGACGATCACCACGGCTTCATCGTCGGTGAGGTAGGTCTTCAAGACCCCGCCCAGCGAGGCCCGGGCGTTCTGGAGTTCACCGCGAATGCTCCCGGCCGATCTTTTCAGCCGCCACGTGTTTAGCCCGGCCGGCGAGATGCTTGCCTTGAACTCTTCCGGCGGGCCGTAGCTTTCGTCCTTCCAGCCCAGAACCGGTCCTTCGCAGAGCATCTCGGCGGCGGGTATGTCGCCCTTGACCATCGCCGCGAGCAGCCGGGCCGCGATGCCCTCGATCTGCCCGCGTCGGGCCAGTTGCTCGGGCGTCTCCGCCGGCCCCAAGGGAGCCGGCTTGGTGGTGGCGCCGGGGGCTGCCGCGCTGATCGCCTTGGCAGATGCGGCAATCTTTCCGGCCGCTGCCGGCGTGAGGACCTTGGGAAGCGCACCGAGGAATGTAGCAAGGACAGGCTCGTCGGTTGTTCCCTGAATCAGCTTCACGCCGTTCAACTCCAGGCGCAGATAGGGCTTTCCGACGCTGGGCGCGAACTTGTCCTTGTGGGCAAGCAGCCCCTGGCGCGCCAGCAGATCGATGGCCGCGTATGCCTCCTGCGGCGTAAGATCGACCTGGCCGGGCTGCCGCGCCGCCGGCTGGCCCGGACCGACCCGCAGATTCCATACGACCTCACGGACGACCTGCCGGTTCGACATTCGCCCGCTGCCGGCAATCGAATCATTGCACGCCGAAAGCGTCAGATCAAAAGACCCGACGGCCTTCTTGAGTTGATCCACCCTCGCGGCCGTGGCGTCGTCCATCGCCGCTGCCGGCTGGTTGGCGGGCATGTGCATCGGCGCGTCGGGCATGGTGGTTGGCGGCGTGGCGGGCGCGACGGGGGCAATCGTTCCGCCCGAACGGACGATAATCACCACATCCTCTGCGTCCTGCCCGACGTGGACAAACTCCTCGCCTCGAGCACCACCGGGTTCCTGCACATGGAGCCACGCCCGTCCCTGGCAAATCCCTTCGAGCATGAACCGTCCCCGGGAGTCGGCCCGCACTTCCCGATAGGGCTGATGGCCCTTGAACTGTCCGAACCAGGTCCCAAGGCTGGAGCCTTGCGACCGCACAACCGCTCCCGGCACCGGGCGGCCATTGCTGTCCACAACCGTTCCGGAAATCGAACGATCGGCCTTTTGCAGCACCACCTCGCCAAGATCAGCGGTCCCCGCCTTGGCGACATTCGCCTGCACAATCACGTTGTTGAAACTGAAAGGTCTTGTTGCCAGATGCCGATCGTCACCGTTCACGCGGATGATGTACCGAAAGCCTGCCGGCAGCACGGGGGTCGTGAATCGACCTTCGGCGTCGGTCTTGTACCACTCCTCCGGGGCATACCAAAGCTCGGCCAGATCCGCCGGCCTCCCCGGACCAAGGAGCGTGGCCTGCCAGGGGATCCCAGCCAGAGGCTTCTTGTTCGGCTCTTCGCTAACGACCTGGCCGACCATTACCGTGCCGGGCGAGAGTTGCACCTTCACGGACTTCTCGACATCGACGAATCGGACAAGGGCAGCCAGCGTCCGCGCCTGCGCCTGGACCAGGAGCGTCGAGGGGATAGTCGTTCCGTCTCGGTTTCTGCCGGGGATGTCGACTACCGGCAATTCGAACCGCCCATCCGGGCCCGTAACCACGCTGGCAGCCATTGCGCTGGGCCCCAGGCAAACCGTGGCGCCCGCGACAGGCTTGCCGTCCGGGTCCGCCACTTCTCCTTTCAGACGGGGGACCAGGGGCAACGCGACCTTGACCTTGTGCGTTTCACCCTCGGCCACCGCAAACTCCGCGTTGACGTAGATCGGCGCATAGGTTCGCTTCGGAGGGGATGTGTTCTCAAATACGTCCCGGATAATGTAACTGCCGGGCAGGAGCCGCACGAGGACTTTGCCGCCTGCCTCGGAGTACCCGGCATAGTTTCGCTGCGGCCGGACTTGGGGCTCTTCTCGGAGGTTAACCCAAGCGTTCTTGACAGACCGTCCCGTGTCGGCGCCAACTACCTCAACTTCGAGCAGCCCGCCGCGACGAACCTCCAGTCTGGCAACGACCGGCCGCCCCTCTTCGGCTTTTACCCGCAGTTCTTCGTGGACCCAGTCTGGTTCCTTTCCTGCTTCCCGGGCCACGGCGATACTGTAGGTCCCAGCCTCCAGTCCGCTCAGCGAGAATCTCCCCTGTTGATCGCTCCGTGTGGTGCTCTCGCCATCGGGCTCCAGGCTTACCAGCAGCGGCACGCCGGACACCGGCAGGCCGGTGACCACGTTGATGACCGTGCCGTCAATCCGGGCCTTACCTCTTGCCGCCGCCGGCTGTGTGGCGGACCGGGTGGCGGGCATGTGCATTGGTAACTCAGCGGCGGTTGGCGCCGGCTGGGTCGCAGGACCGACGGTTTCCGGCTGAATCAGAATATATGTGTAGTTCTTCTCCTGTTTACCGGTCTCCACGGGGCTGTGCTGGACCTCCATCTTGGCGGCCCCGTCCATGTCCGCGACCTGCTTGGCGCCCTCGATCTTGTGCTTGACCATCTCGACGCGTAACAGCATCGCCGCCTTGTCGGGCACGGTGAAGGCCGCCTTGGCCTCCGCGACGGCCACCCCCGGCACATCTGCCTGAAACGCCCTCTCGGCAACCCATGTCGCAAGGTCGCACACGACGGACTTCCGCTGTGGATCGACCATGGACTTGATGTCAGCCGTAGCCCCGGACGGGATGTACATCAGGGCCTTCTCACCCTTCTTGTCGACGCGCGGCAGAAGGATAGCCTCTTGCCGTACGGTGCAAACGTAAGACTGTTTGCCATCGTAAAGAGTCAGCATGGGCATGGAGAGTAATCTGTATTCACCTTCGCCATGGATGTGTTTGAGCAGCGATTCTGCCTCGTCCCCTGAGAGCGCCAGCAGGCCGGTCTTCTCGTTGATCTTCGCCTTGACGTTCTTGCTGAGCCATGCGGGCAGATCGTCACTCTTGCCGACGGCGTGAGAGCCCGGCCACTGTATAAACTTGAAGGATATCCTGATCTGCAAAAACCGTTCGTTTCGAAGCGTTTCGATAAGGCTTGATATCCTCCCATGGTTCTCCGCGGCCTGGGAGATGACGAGATCCTTCCCGCCCGAGACAGCCATCCTTCCGATCCTGCCCTTGGGTAGCCAGGAGTTTGGATCGATCCGTTTGATCTTGTCGATCAGTTCGGCCAGGTTCCGCTTTTCGGCGGCCTGCCTTTCGGCTTTGGCTCTCTCTGAATCGCCAGGCCTCGCGGGGCGCATTGGAGTGATAATAGGGTCGAACTCGTCCCAATAGTTCGCGGGGCCCTTATACGAAGGTATATCCACAATCAGATCCCGCACGTCATAGACGCGGCGAATCACCTTCGGCGGCTCGTCCGCCCCATTCCCGGTCGTCGGGGTACCAGGCGCATCGGTGGCCGCCGACTGGGCGACGTCGGACGGGGATTTGAGCTTCGCCTGGATCTTCAATTCGCCCGTCTGGCCCCGGTCGATGGCGACCGCGCCCTCGGCGATCAGCCACCCCCCCGGGACCGTCATTGCCCAGATGGCGCGGATCAGGCCGGGCAGGACGCGCACGCGTGCGTTCCCGCGCGAATCGGTCCGGCATCTGCGGGCCCAGGCCGGATCCTTGGTGCTCAGCAGCACAGTGGTGTCGGATATGGGCCGGCCGTTGGGGTCCACGAGGCTCAGGGCCAGCATGCTGCCGGTCGTCGCTTCGAGCTTAACGTCTCGCGTGGTCTTGCCGGTCTGGACCTCCACACTGGCTGCCGGGCAGATCCATTCGGTCCGGTCGGTCGGCCCGCAGACCGCCCCCAACGTCCACGTGCCCGGGCGAAGCCCGCCGAAGTGAAGCCCGCCGAAGTGAAGCTCGCCATCGGGGCCGGAAACGGCCAGGTCTCGCTCGAGCCCCCACATGGACCCGATCATGGCGGCCTCGAACGACAGGCCGGCAATGCCCTTGCCGGTGAGCTCGTCAACGACCCGCGCCTTGATGCGCCCGCCCATGGGCAGGACGATTCTCGCTTCCTTGAATGTCGAATACTGGCCGAACCCGTACGGCCTGGGATTCGAGCCGGTAAAGAACAGGGGCCGATCCGAGCTGCTCACGATGAACTCGGCCTGCGCATCGGCCGGCACGGCGGGCAGCTCGAACCGGCCGTCGAGCCCCGTCCTGGCGGCCAGCCATTTCATGGCGGGCAGACCGATCACGTCGATCGAGTCTTTGCGCAGAAAAGCCGTGACGGTGGCGTCGGCGACCGGGTAGCCGCCCTCATCCACGACGGCGCCCTTCAGCGTGTTGGGCCGGCCCCGCGGGTCCAGCGCCGGCGACAGCTTGACGGTCACGTCGGCGCCGGCCTTCGTGTGCGGCCAGCGCGACCAGCCCATGGCCAGCCCGTCCTTGCGGGCAATGACAACCAGCGAAGGGCTCTCCGACGGTGCGGCTCGCGTCGAGAATTCAAACTTCCCGTCTTCGCCCGTGGTCACCGTCTGGCCGATCTGGACGTAGTGCGTGCCGAGGGTCTCGTGGCCCCAGTAGAACCGCATCGCCGCCACTTCCGCGCCGACAACCGGTTTGCCATTCGGGTCAACCACGCGGCCTTGGCACGCGAGGCTTGCGGGGGCATCGATCGGGTTGGCCTCGACGCGAACGGCCGCGTGAATGTCCTGCGGCGCGGCGGGGGCCGGCTGGGTGGCGGGCGTGGGGGCGGGGAAGGCCACGAATCGCCCATTCTGCATGCGAAGGGTATAGCTCACCCGGTTTTGGCCCGCCTGAAGCTGCGGATCGGGCTGCCTGGCTCGGGCGTGGTTGACCATGACGTACGTAACGTTGCCAAATGGGCTGGCCAAGGCATATCGCCCGTGCTCGTCGGTCGTGGCGATGTCCTCGAATTCCACGCCACTCAGCGGATCCTTGCAGCCCAGTTCCACGTCGATTTTCGAGCCCGGTTTGCCGTCAGCGTGGGTCACAACCCCGGCCATGATGAACTTCCGTTGGAAACTGAGGTCCACCTGAACCGTCTTGTCAGCCTTGATGGTAATGCCATTCATCACGAGGCTCGGCCGACCCGCCCCGGGTGGAGTGCAGACGAGTTGATAGACCGCCGCAGGAACACCCAGGAACTTGTACGCGCCGGCGTCATCCGTGTTTTCCCTGAATCTCTTGCCCCCTGCCCCACTTGCGAGTCCGACTTCGTACCCCTTGGCCGGCTTGTCATCCGCACCGACAACCTTCCCAACCAGAAGTGCTTGCGGTTCGGGAGCCGGAAGGGCTTTGTCGGTCGCCTCGTCCCAGGCTCGGCCGAGTGTTTGCTGCGCCGGCAGTCGCACGATATTGGACACGTACTGATTGAACACAGCCTTCATCGCAAGAGGTTTATCGATGGCAATGGCAGGCTCGTAACGCCGCAGGTCCAGCATGCTTTCAAACTGGCTCCCGGGCTTCAGGGGAAAAAAAGACCCCACGATGCCATCAAGCCCCCGCTTGACGTCATCTACGACCAGATCGGGGCAATGAACGCTCCATGTCCCGAACTTCGGGTCCTCGGGGGTCGGCCCGGTCCCTCGCACGCCGACGAAATGGCCAGGCAGCCCCGGCCCCGGCTCTATGGCCACCAGGCGCAGCGGCGGCTCTTTCGCGGGATCGTACTTCGAGTCGATCACGAGCGAGGCCACGTTGGAGAGGCGCTGCTTTCCGGTGCATATCGCGACAACGTACTGCCCGTCCGGCAGTTGGCCGATGCGGCGTCTGTCGGACTCGTCGAACTCGCTCGTGTTCCTGATTCGAGCAACTCGCGACTGGTCCTTTGCGCGGCGAATCTCCAGTTCGCAGTACGGGATCGGCACCGGCTTGTACAGGGGGGCGACAGGATCGGGATAGGTTCTGACAGTGTGGTGGTAGTCAGCCAGGCCCCGTATGGGGCTTTTTGTCAGCAGCGCCAACCAGACTGCCGCGTTTGCCGACGCGGCATTGTCCGGCTGAGGGGCTGGCCCGCCTTGTGCGGCTTGGGCGGCAATGATCAAGGGGGCACTGCCGGTTTCGATCCCGCCGCACCAAGGCTCAGGCAAGTGGTGTGTCCTGATGAATTCCTCCAAACCGTGAAGGGCCTTGTCCATCCGGTTGATCTTGTTGATCTCGGCCTGCAAGAAGTACTGGCCCGGCTTGAGTTGAGATTTGGCATGCTCGGCATGTGTTATCACTTGGCGGGAAGCGGTCGTTTGCCCCGGCTGGAGCATGACGAAGTCCGCCGGCGCCAGCGGCGGGTAAGTGCCGGTCCCATGCCGCCCGAGAGCCACCACCACGTTGTCATCCGTCTTTACGAAAAGGTGAACCCATGTGTACAGGTGGTCCGGGCAAACACAAATCGTGATGGGCTTGCGAGAAACATTACGGTATACAATGTCCGCAACAATGTCCTCGTCGGGTGAAAACGACGCCTTCACCGGGCGAACTGCGCATCGGATTCCGTCGACAGGGTCGCTCCAGGTTCCGGTGATCTCCGCAATGATAGCCCGGGCGCGCTGGGCGCGTTCGAGATCTCCATTCCGCGCGGCGGCCTCGATCGCAGAAATTGCAGGCCAACCTACCTGCAAAAGCGCCTGCTGGGCCTTCTGACGTACCTTGTAGTTGTCGTCGCCAAGTTGCTCGATCAGCTCGGCGATCCGCGCCGGCGTCGCGTTCGCTTGCGTGTCGCCCGGCTGAGCGCCTGCCCCGTCGGGGCTTGCCGCGTCGGAGGCTGGTGTGGTGGCGGGTCCTGATGGCGATGCGGAGTCTGGCCCGTCCGGCGTTGCTGCCGTCGCCTTGAGGACCGCCAGAGGCACGGCGACGGCGGCGACGAGGACCGCCGCCAGAAGCAGGCCCCAGCGCGTCAGGGCCCGGCGGTTGCGCCGGCCGTCGAGGATCGCCAGCAGCCTGCCTTCCAGTTTGCTCTTGCGGGCCATCGCGATCGAGCTGTGGGCCGAGAGAATCCCCGTACGCAGACCCGAGGCGATGTGCAGCAGGTGGTCGGCGTAGTCGCAGGGCTGGATAGCAGCGGATGTGATGGAGTCAATCTCAATCGACACGGGCGGGACGCCCGTGGGACTCATGGGCGAGACGCCCATGCTACTCACGGGCGGGACGCCCGTGCTACTGAGCACCAGGTCGTCGCACGCGGCCTCGGCCTCACGCTGCATCAGCCGGAAGGCGATCCAGCAAAGCGGGTTGAACCAGTACACCGAGCAGGCCACGTGGGCGAGCAGCTTCGTGGCGCAGTCCCACCGCTTGACGTGGGCAAGCTCGTGCAGCAGAACCACCCATTTTCGCTGCGGGGACCAGTCCGTGGCCTCGGCCGGAATGAGCAGCCGCGATGAGAACAGCCCCCAGACCATCGGCATGGCCGGCTTGCGGCTGACCAGCAGCAGCACATTTTGCCGCAGGCCGATGGCGGCCTTGGCGCGGTCCAGCAACTCGGGCCAATCGTTGTCCTTCGCCGGCCTGGCCGAGCGGCGGAGGATCCATAGGCTGAGCTTGCCCAGCACCAGCGGCGCGAGGGCGATTGCCGCGCCCATGATCCAGACGCCCATTGCCCAAGGCAGGGCCTTGGCCTGCCAGGACTTCGCCGGGGCGGGCGGCGGAGGCGCAGAAGCCAGCGGCGCCGTGGAGGCCTGCCCGGCCGGCGGATCGCCTTGCAGATCGGCTGCCTGCCCGGCCGGCGCGTAAGCGTGAGCGGCGCCAACCGGCCACGGCGGCGGGGCAATCTCGATGTCCGGCCGGGATTGGCCGCTTATGCCGGCCGCGGGGGCCTGCTCCGCCTGCCCGCCGGACTGAAGGTCGATCTTCGCCCAATCCGGCAGGATGCGCCAGCCAGGCAGCGTCAGCGAAAGCACCGGCAGGACGAGCAGCCCCGCCATCGCCAGGAACCACACCACCTGCCGCGACGCGGCCGACATGCGCCGCATGACCGCTGCCGCGACCGCGGCGACAGACAGAATGACGGCCCCCTTGATCGACGTGTCCAGCAGGACCGTCAGCCACGTCGCCGAGAGCCCCTCCAGCCACGCGGATGGAACTGTCGCTATCATGGTTATTTCCCCCTTCTGGCCTGGCGGATGATCTGTTCGAGCCGCTTGAGTTCATCGTCCGAGACGTCGCTGGCCGGGTCGGCCAGGTGGGCCGCGACGGCCTTCTGGATCGACCCGTCGAAGAACGTGCCCAGCAGCCGCTGAAGCGACGACCTCGCGACCTTGTGAATCGCCTGGGCGGGCTTGTACACGAACTCCCGGCCGCGCTTGAAGTGCTTGACGTGGCCGCGATCTTCGAGGATTCGCAGAAGCGTCCGCAGGCTGTCCCGCGAGGGGT